>JACCDH010298941.1_pt1 | contig 12064 bp, 12 predicted proteins | sample 7442481 | NCBI WGS metagenome assembly JACCDH01 (sample SAMN15323433, study PRJNA562643) | freshwater metagenome | isolation source: river surface water | place: USA:Blue River Watershed | collected 2017-08-15 | reverse complement strand
TGGCCGCTGATCCTCTCGGTGGAACAGGCCTGCATGGCGCTCGAAGCCTTTCAGAAGGCCGCGCCCAGCCAACAGCCCGACGCCGCCTGAAGCCCGACGGCATGCACAGGTTTGTTCGCCCGTCTGAAGCTCAGGCGAAGGTCTCGCTGTCGACCTCGCTGTTGGCCTGGGCGTTGTAGCGGTTGCCGGTCACGGTGCTCTGGTTGATCAGGGCATCCAGGCGCGCCAGCAGCTCGGGCGCCAGCCGCACTTGCGCCGCCCCCAGGTTGTCGAGCAGGTGCGGCACCGAGCTGGTGCCCGGGATCGGCACCAGGTGTTCGCCCTGGTGCAGCAGCCAGGCCAGCGCCAGCTGGGCGGGGCTGCAGCCGGCCTCCTGCGCCAGCGCCATGTAGGGCGGCAGCAGCTGCAGGTTGTGGGTGAAGTTCTCTGGCGCAAAGCGGGGCATGTGGCGACGGATGTCGCCGGGCGCGAAAGCGGCGACATCGAGCGGACCGCACAAAAAACCCCGGGCCACCGGGCTGAACGGCACAAAGCCCACCCCCAGCTCCTGGCAGGCGGCGAGCATCGCAATCTCGGGATTGCGGGTCCACAGGGAATACTCGTTCTGCACCGCCGTGATGGGGTGCACGGCATGCGCCTTGCGCAGGGTGGCGGCCGAGACTTCGGACAGGCCAATGGTCTGGATCTTGCCGGCCCGCACCAGGTCGCTGAGGGCGCCGACGCTGTCCTCGATCGGCACTTTCTTGTCCCAGCGGTGCAGGTAATACAGGTCAATCACCTCGGTCTGCAAACGGCGCAGCGCGTCTTCGCAGGTCTGGCGGATGGTTTCGGGGCGCCCATCGATCACGCGCACCGGAGTGCCGTTGCCCGGGTCCACCCCCTGCATGCCGCATTTGCTGGCGAGGGTGATGTGGCGGCGGTGCGGCTTGAGGACCTGGCCGAGCAAGGTTTCGTTGGCTCCAAAACCATACAGGGCGGCGGTGTCGAAAAACGTCACCCCCGCATCGAGGGCGGCCAGCAGTACGCGTTCGCCCTGCTCGCGTGAAACGGGGGGACCATAGGCGTGGCTGAGGTTCATGCAGCCCAGGCCAATGGCGCTGACGGTGAAGGGGCCCAGTCGTCGTGTGTGCATGACGCCATCTTAGCCCCTGCCCGTCAGGCTCAGACACCGGCTTGGCGCCCCGAACCGGCCGATCCCGCGCCCATGCCCACCGTGCGCCACCAGAGTTCGCCATCCTGATGCGGCAGCGCGAGGCCAAGGTCCTGGCCATGGGCGTGCAGCAGCTGCGCCATCTGGCGGTGGCTCTCGGTGATGTCGACCATGACCATGCGGTTTTCCTCACCGTTTTCGTCCACCGTGGCATCGAGCCTGACCACCGCTGCCGGGCTGCGCGCAGCCGGCAGCAGACCGAGCTCGCAGTGGCGACGGCACTTGCCGCTGAGCACCTCGCGGTGGAAGCGCTCAAAAGCCTCGCGCGACTCGGGCTGCAGGAAATCCACAAAGCGGTACTGTCGGCACTGGGAGCGGGGGATGCCCAGCTGAATGGCCGCCGCCATATTGGTCTCGAGCAGGCGCCCCTGGCTGTCCACGCTGAGCAGCCCGACCGGTGCGAAGTCGTAGATATCGGCATAGCGGCCCCTGGCCTGGGACTGCGCCTGCACCTGCGTCGCCAGAGGGGCCTCGTCCGCCTCGGCGGCGTCGGATGCGTTCCAGCCAGCCAGGCCCGCGCCGGCTGGCGCCTGCGCCTGCAAGGGCGTCTGCCACAGCTGTTGCTGGTCCTGCTCGATCTGTGAGAAACATTCGCACACATGGCTGCGCAAGGCCTGGGGGTCGTCGATGGTGAGCCGGCCCCGGCTGGTGGTGAGGCAGCCGGCCGCCTGCAATTGGCCTGCGGCCTGGGTGATGGACTCGCGCCGGACCCCCAGCATGTGGGCAATCGTCTCGTGGGTGGCCTGCACCTGGGGCGATGCCGTGACCGTCTGGTGCACCAGCAACCAGGTGCTCAGGCGTTGCAGCACCGAATGGTGCAGGCTGCAAACCACGCCCTGCGCCATCTGCACCATCAGGCTCTGCACATAGCGCAAGGCCATGGCCTGCAGGGCCGTGGAACGCTGCAGCGCGTTGCCGAAGGCCGCGGCCGGCAGGCGATAGGCCAGACCGGGGCGCAGCACGACCGACTGCAGGGCCGCGCCGGTGCCACCGAGCACGGCCGCCATGCCCACCAGCCCCTCACGCCCGATCAGGGCCAGTTCGGACATCTCGCCGTCGCGCGTGGTGGACACCAGCGTGACCGCACAGCTGACGGGAAAGTGCACATGCCCGTGGTGGGCACCTGCCGCCTCCAGCACCTGTCCGGCCTGCAGCTGCACCGACTCGAACTGTGCGGCCAGGGGCATGTAGTCCGCCAAGGGCAGGGCCCCCAGGATGCGGTTGGCGCGTGCGGAGTCTTGGGCGAGCCGGTTCATGACAGGCTCCCGCAGAAGACAGGGCCTGACGCAGGCGACGCAGGCGTGGGCTGGCCCGGCGCGGCGCAGGCGGGCGATTCGGCCGGAGGGAACAGGGCATGCCACTCCTCCTCGCTGAGCAGGCAGGGCCTGGGGACAGGCGCAGGGCGCGGCAGGCGGCCAATCGGGCCAGGACGGGGGGCAGAAGGGTTCAACATGGCATGGCCTTTGGAATGGCAATCGGGTTGTCCATGCTCGTGAGCGCCGCGCCCGGCGTCCATCCACCGGACGGTCAGTTCCGCTTGACCGCATGGTCTACACCGCCTGGCCAGGGCTGCGCCGGTGTGGCAGCCCACTGACGGGCGCCCGCCCGGCGCGGACGATGCCAAGCCTTGCGAGGAGGCCTCCCCCATGCGTCCTGACCTGCCAGGTCCTGTGCTTTTCCGGACCTCGGCCCTGCACCGCCGGAGCACACCATGAGCCAGCCCTGGATCCCCCTGACCGCGCTTTGCGTGGGCGCGCTGATCAGCCTGCCCCGCTCACTGATGCCGCCCAACGTTGCGGCGTTTGAAGAGACCGGGCAGGCCCTGCAGCGGAGCATCCCGCTTGTGCAGGCCGAAGCACCGCAGGTGGTGCCATTGCAGGATTTGTCGAACCCGCCCCCGCAAGGCCGCACGGTTCAATGGGATGCGCAGGCCCCCGACGAAGACGGCATGGCCAGCCTGCATGCGCAAAGCACCGACAGCCTGGCCGGCATGACCTGGCTCTTGCCCCGGGGCATCCAGGCGCTGCACCTGCGCGAAGGCCAGGCCCAGCTCATCGAAGAGCCCCATCAATGGCGTGTGGTCGCTGGCGATGTGCACCGGCTCGCGGTGCACTGGCAACAGCGCCCCCCCGCCGAGCCGCCGGTCAATTGACCAGACCAGGCGGGGTGAGCACGCCGTAGTTGGGCCCCACACCGCCCGAGAGCGCGGTGCTGCAGCGGTTGCTCATTTGCACCTGAACATATTTCTGTCCACTGTTGGCATCCAGGATGCGCAGGCAGGCAAAGCCGGTGATCGGGGACAAGGCATGGTTATCGGTCTGGGTGACGGTGGGCACCACCACATACTCGCAGCTGCGGTCACCGGCGGCGCTGCAGGCTTTGGTGGTCTGGTAAAGCGTGGCTTTGGTGCCGGGCTCGATCCAGATGCTCTGGCCGAGCGCCAACTCGACCGGGTTGCCCTGCGCGATCAATTGCCGGATGGTCGCCACATCGTTCTTGTCCTCCAGCAAGGCGCTCCATTCGCCCGAAGAACACAGCCCGTAGTGGTAGCCCGAACCGATGTTGAACACATAGGGTTGACCGGTGGCCGGGTCCAGCCGCGGGGCCGGCGGGTACACGCTGCCGTTCCAGTAGGTGTCGTACAGGCATTGCGCCATTGCCAGCGGGAACAGACCGCCAGGCAACATCAGGCCCGGGCTGTTGGGCGCCGCCACCGCCGTGACCTGCTGCCCGATGCCCAGCACCTGCCAAAAGCGTGCAAAAAAGGTCCGCACCGGCCCCTGGTTATGCCCCTCCTGCTTGCGCAGCGTCACGGCCACGGCCGGCGCATCCCAGACGGTGGGCGTGAACGGCAGGGGCTGCAAGCCCGCAGGCTGCGCCTTGAGGTTCCAGTATCCGGTTTGCACCTGGGCGTCCGTCAACGGTTGGCCTGCAGCGCTGTTCAAGCGGACCGACTGCTGGGCCTTGCTGACCGCATCGCTCCAGCGCAGGGTGCCGGTGGCGCTGTCCACCAGCGCATGGGCCCCCGCCAGTGCAGCGGCATCGGCATCGTTTTGCATCTCGCTGCGCACCACATACACATAGGCCAGGTCGATGGCGAAGGCCGCGCTGGCCACCAGCACGGGCAGCATCAGGGCCACCAGCAGGGCGACCGCGCCGCGCTGCTGTGGGGCATGCGCTTGGAGGGGCGGCTGGGGGCTGTTCATTCGTGCACCATGACGGTGGTGGCGCGGATCACCCAGGGGGCGCCCAGCGCCTGCATCAGGCTGCCCAAGGCAATGCCCTGAAAGGTGTACTGGACACTGACCTGCAAGGTGTTGGGATAGGCCGCAGGGCTGGACTGCAAGACCGTCACCTGGGGCGGCGAAGACGGCATCAGACTGATCAGGGACGATTGCGATCGCTGCAAGACGATGGCGCTGATTTCGCTGGTGCTGAGCTTGGGGCTGCGCAGCACGATGCCGGCACGGGCCCCTTCGCGGCTGGCGTGCGTGAGGACCGCCTTGTCGTAAAGGGCCAGCCCCATCTCGACAACGCCGAGCAGCATGGCCAGCAAGAGCGGCAACACCAGCGCAAATTCAACCGCGGCCGCACCCCGCTCGCGCTCAGGACGCGCGCCCGCCGGGCGCCTGGCCACGCCAGCGAGGCGCCGGCTCACAAGAACAGACAGATCAGCCATCACAACAACTCCTGGTTTTTGGAGGCACGAGCTTATGCAGGCCCGGCACGGCCTTCGGTGTGTTGCAGCACCCCCTGCGTGGCGTGCCACGGCCACTGCGTCTGCCAGCCCACGGACACAGACAGACCCTTTGCCTAGAGTGCAAGCGTGCCTTTGCATGACAGGGTGGCAAAGGCGCTGCAGGGACTTCCCGAAGCACCACACACCCGAACCATTGGAGTCTTGCCATGAAAAAACTTTTGAGCCACCTGCGCGCCCTGTCCCAGGACGAATCCGGCGCGGCCGCCGTGGAATACGGCCTGCTGGCCGGTCTGATCGCGGTCGTGATCGTGACCAGCGTGACCGCCCTGGGTGAAACGCTGCGAGGCATCTTCACCACCATCAACGGCGCGCTCTGACGCTCGTGGCATGAGCTTGCCTTCGCTGCCGCTGTGGAGCTGGCTCGCACTGTCCGCGCTGATGGGCGCGGCGGTGTGGCAGGACCTGCGCCACCGCCGCATCCCCAACCGCCTGCTGCTGTGGGCTGGCGGCACGGGCCTGCTGCTGGCCGCCGGGCCGCAGGGCATCGGTCTGGGCTCGGCCCTGGCCGCTGCGGCCCTGGCGGGTGCGGCCTTTGCGCCGATGTACCTGCTCGGGCAGATGGGTGGGGGCGATCTCAAGCTGATGGCCACCGCCGGCCTGTTGGTGGGCATGCCACGCATCGCTGCGCTGTGCCTGTCCGTCGCCATGGCCGGCGGCCTGCTGGCCCTTTTCTGGCTGGCGCGTGCGCGCCAAGGCTCGGGCACAGCGGGCCGCCCGGCCGCCTTCCAGCGCATGCCTTACGCCCTGGCCGTGGCCCTGGGCACCGCCACCCACGGTCTGCTGGCCGCGTCTTTGGCACAGCACTGATCTCCTTCCTTCTTTTCCACCGGATCCCCCATGAGAAACCTGCGTCCCCTAGCGATGGCCCTGTTGTCCCTGGTCATCGGGCTGGTCGCCATGACCGTTGCCGCGCAATGGCTGCGCGAGCGTGGCCAGCAACAGACCCGCGCCGTCTTGGTGGCCACACGCGATTTGCCGGCCGGCACCCGACTCGAAGCCGACATGCTGAGCGTGGCCCAATGGCCCCAGGAGGCGGCACAGGCGCTGGCGCCCGACCTCTCGCGCCCCCAAGACGCCACCGGGCGCGTGATCACCACGCCCATGCTGCGCGGCGAGCCGCTGCTGCAGGCGCGGCTGGCCGCCGCCGGGGCCACAGGCGGGCTCTCGGCGCTGCTGCATGAGGGCCGACGGGCCGTCACGGTCAAGGTCAATGAAATCGTCGGTGTCGCCGGCTTCGCCCTGCCCGGCAACTTTGTGGATGTGATGGTGCACACCACCGACCCGCAGGAGCAGCCGATCTCGCGCATCGTGCTCGAACGCATCCGGGTGCTGGCCGTGGCCCAGGACGCCGGGGCACAGGACAACAAACCGCGCGTGGTCAATGCCGTCACGCTGGAAGTCACCCCGGCCGAAGCCGAGCGCATGGACCTGGCGCGCAGCGTGGGCACGCTCTCGCTGGTGCTGCGCAGCCAGGCCGATGCCGCGCCGGTGAGCACCCTGGGCGCACGCAAGCGCGATGTGCTGCTGGCCGAAGCGCCCCCGGCGCCGCCGGTGGCCAAGCCCCCCGCCCCGCGCCGCGCGCCGGCCGCGCCAACACCGGCGCCCGAGGCGCCACCGGAAATCCTGCGTGGCGTCAAAGCGTCCCCGCGCTGAGCCGCCCTGTCTTCCCCCGGTCCTTCCCTTTTTCTGCGAGACACCATGACCCTGCCTATTCCCAGTACGCCCGGTACGCCCCTTTCCCCCAACGCCACCCTGACACCTGTTCGCCCCCAGCCGGCACGCCGGGCCGGCCTGCAGCGTGCCATGCCATTGGCCATGGCGCTGGCCCTGACCTGGCTGGTGCCGTCCGCCGCCGTGTTCGCCCAGAGCGGTACGCCCGCACGCACGGCGGCCGTGGCGGCACAGGCGACCAGCGCGGCCAGCGCCAGCCCGGCCACACCGCCCGGCCCGGTCGAGCGCGGCCTGCCGCTGCACCTGGTGGCCGGCAAGTCCACTTTGCTCAGCCTGCCGCACGACATCGTGCGGGTGTCGGTCGGCAACCCCGAGGTGGCCGATGTGGTGCTCACCCACCCACGCGAGGTCTACCTGCTCGGTCGCAAAAACGGGCAGACCAACCTGATGCTCTGGGGCAAGGGCAGCACCACCCGGTTGCATGACATTGCGGTGAGCACAGACACCGAAACCCTCAAAGGCAAGCTGCAGGAATGGGTGCCCGGCATCGACGATCTCCGGGTCGAAAGCGTGGGCGAGCACCTGATGCTCAGCGGTGTGGCCCAGGACGCGGTCAAGGTCCATCGCGCCATGCTGATGGCCGAGGCCTTCAGCGGCGAGCGCAAAGTCATTAACTTGCTGCGCGTGGGCAGCGCCCAGCAGGTCATGCTGGAAGTCAAGGTGGCCGAAGTCTCGCGTAACCTGCTCGACGAGCTCGGGGTGGACCTGAGCATGACCCGCGTGGCCGGCAATTCGACGCTGCGGCTCTTGACCCAGCTGGTGAGCACGGCGGTGGGCACCGGCCCCAACCAGAGCCCCGGCGGCACGCTGCGGGGCACCAGCAGCAGCGGGCGCACCGATGGCAGCCTGACGGCGCGCGCGGACAAGGACCTGGTCAAGATCCTGGCCGAGCCGACCATCACCGCCATCCACGGCCAGGAGGGCTCTTTCCTGGCCGGTGGGCGCATCTACATCCCGGTGCCGCAGACCAGCAGTTCGGGCGCCACCACCATCACGCTCGAAGAAAAAGAGTTCGGTGTGGGGCTGCGCTTTTTGCCCACCGTGCTCGAAGACGGGCTGATCAATCTGCGCGTCACGCCCGAGGTGTCCGAGCTCTCGCAGCAGGGCACCCTGATCCGTGGCGCCAACAACGTCACCAGCCTGCTGCCGGCCATCACCACACGACGGGCCTCGACCACAGTGCAGTTGCGCGATGGCGAAAGCTTTGTGATCGGCGGCCTGATCAAAAGCAATGTGACCGAGGCCATCAAGGCCTTTCCGGTGCTCGGCGAGCTGCCCATCTTGGGGGCGCTGTTTCGCAGCACCTCGTTCCAGACGCAGAAATCCGAATTGCTGTTCGTGGTCACCCCGCACCTGGCACGCCCGCTGGCCAGCCTGCCGAAACTGCCGACCGAGGGTTTTGTGCCCCCCAGCCGCCGCGAGATCTTTCTGGAAGGCCGGCTCGAGGGCCGTCCTGCCGAAGCGGTGACACCGGCCGCACCGGCTGCTCCGGCCGCAGCGGTCCCGCCCGCCACATCTGCAGCGCCGGCAGAAGCGGCTACCGCAAGCGATTCCGCCCCGCAGGCCGCCCCCACCCCAACCTCTACCTCTCCCTCCACCCAACCCTGATCGGAGCGCCGCATGAGACCCCACCTTCCCCTGGCCCGGCCACGTGCCATGCCGCTGGCCACGCTGACCGCCCTGGCCGCCCTGTTTGCGCTGAGCGGCTGCAGCAGCCCCCCCACCGCACTCGAGCAATCGCTCGGCAGCAGCGTGCGCCAGGCCGTGGCGCAACAAACCGTGCCGCCCAGCGGCCCGCGCGGTCCGCAACGCACCGACGGGGTGATCGCCGCGCATGGCGTGGCGCGTTACGAGCAGTCTTACCAGCAGCCGCCCGCACCGGTGAGCGTGCTCAACCTGCTGACGGGCTCGGGCAGTGCCCCCGCCACATCGGCGAGCCCGACGCGCTGAGGGGTGGGCATGCCTGTGTACCTGATGGGAAGCAATGCCCTGCACCTGAACCTGATGCAGGGGACGCTGCAGGCGGCGGGCTGGCGCAGCGACGAGGTCCAGCCCATGGCCGATGCGGCCGGGCTCGAGGCGGCCCTGGCCCGCCAGCCACAGGCCAGCCTGGTGCTGGACCTGGGCCAGGGCGAGGACACCCGACCCCTGGACTGGCTGGCGGCGCTCAGCCGCCGCTGGAGCGGCCTGCAGGTGGTCCTGCTGTCGGCCCGGCGCGACGAAGACCTGCTGCTGCAGGCCATGCGCAGTGGCGTGCGCGAGGTGCTGGATTCGCCCCCCGAACCGGCGGAACTGGTGCGCACGCTGCAGCGCCTGGCCCCGCAGGGCATGCAGGCGGCCTTGCCCGACACCCCACGGGCGCCGATGCTGGCGTTCATCGGCAGCAAAGGGGGCAACGGCAGCACCCAACTGGCGAGCAACCTGAGCTGGCTGCTGGCCACCGAGTTTGGCCGCAACACCGCGCTGGTGGATCTGGACCTGCTGTATGGCGATGCCTCTTTCTACCTCGGCGGGGGCCAGGCCAAGCACAGCATCGACCAGCTGCTGCGGCAAAGCGATCGCCTGGACTGGCAACTGCTGCGCAGCAGCCTGCACCCGGTCTATCCCCGCCTGCAACTGCTGGCCGCCCCGGCCTTGCCCGCGCTGCCCGACGGTCTAGCGGCCGAGGCCCTGGCCCGTGTGCTGACGCTCGCACGCCAGCACCACCAGGTGGTCGTGCTCGACCTGCCGCGCCAGCTCGATGCGCTCACGCTGCAAGCCCTGCAACTGGCCGACAGCGTCTTCATCGTGATGCGCCACCACGTGCCCGATGTGCGCAACGCCCAACGCCTGATCCAGGTCTTGCAGGACAAGGGCGTGAACAAAAGCCAGCTGCGCCCCCTGCTCAACCGCGAGGGCGAAGCCGCCCGCCTGGAGGCCGATGCCATCGACCAGGCCCTGCCCGTTCCGATCGCCTACCGGGTCGCCGACGACCCGCATGCCCTGCAGGGCTGTGTGCACCTGGGCCTGCCGCTGCACGAGCACGCGCCGGGCAGCCCGGTGCTGCGCGACCTGCGCCTGCTGGCCAGCCAATGCCTGCAACTGCCCTTGCCCCAGCGCCCGGGCTGGCTGGGCCGCTGGCTCGGCAAGGCCACCCATTCCACCCCCGCCTGACCGGAGCGCCGCCCGTGACCCCAGAGACCCTTGTTGCCCCACCGCCTGCGGCCAGCCCGCTCGAGCCGGTGCGCACCCGCATCCACCGCGAAATGCTCGCCCGGCTGGACCTCCAGCAACTCGAGAAAATGCCGCCCGAGGCCTTGCGCGCCGAACTGCAATGGCTGGCGGGCCAGCTGATGGACGAGCTCAAGATCGCCCTCAACGACAGCGAACGCCGCCAGGTGATCCAGGGCATCCAGCACGAAATGCTGGGCCTGGGCCCGCTGGAGCCCCTGCTGGCCGATCCGGGCATTTCGGACATCCTGGTCAACGGCCCGCACCAGACCTGGATCGAGCGTCGCGGACGGCTCGAGCGCAGCAGCGTGCGTTTTGACGACGACGCCCACCTGCGCCGGGTGATCGACCGCATCGTCTCGCGCGTGGGTCGCCGCATCGACGAGATGAGCCCGATGGTCGACGCCCGGCTGCCCGACGGCTCGCGTGTCAACGCGGTGATCCCGCCGCTGGCCATCGACGGCGCCTCGCTGTCGATCCGACGCTTCGGCGGCGAAGCCATGACGCTGCAGGAGCTGGTGCGCATGCAGGCGCTCACCCCGGGCATGGCCGAACTGATCCGGGCCCTGGTGCAGGCGCGGCTCAATGTGCTGGTCTCGGGCGGCACCGGCAGCGGCAAGACCACGCTGCTGAACGCCATGTCGGCCGCCATTCCCGCCAGCGAGCGCATCATCACCATCGAAGATGCGGCCGAACTGCAGCTGCAGCAACCGCATGTGGTGCGGCTCGAATCGCGCCCGCCCAACATCGAGGGCGAAGGCGAAGTCTCGCAACGGGCGCTGCTGCGCAACAGCCTGCGCATGCGGCCCGACCGCATCATCCTGGGCGAGGTGCGCGGCGCCGAGGTGCTGGACATGCTGCAGGCCATGAACACCGGCCACGACGGCTCCATGACCACGCTGCACGCCAACTCGCCCCGCGATGCGCTGACGCGGCTCGAGCACATGCTGGGCATGACCGGCCTGCAGCTCGACACCCGCGCCATGCGCCAGCAGATCGGTTCGGCCCTGACGGTGGTGATCCAGGTCTCGCGCCTGTCCGACGGGCAGCGCAAGGTGGTCAGCCTGCAGGAGATCACCGGCACCGAAGGCGATGTGGTGAGCATGCAGGAGGTGTTCCGCTTCGAACAGACCGGGCTGGATGCACAAGGCCGGGTGTGCGGCCAGTTTGTGGCCACCGGCATCCGGCCGCGCTTCGCCCAGCGCCTGCAGTCTCGCGGCATCGCCTTGCCCGAAGACCTCTTCGAACCGACCCGGTGGAGCGTGTGATGGCGAACTTCGATATCCGCTTCTGGGGGTTTTTCACGCTGGGCCTGCTCTCGCTGATGCTGGTCATGGGCGCCCTGGCCTTGTGGTGGCAGACCCGCGAGCGCGCGCGCAGTGCGCAGCGCCTGCCCCGATGGCAGGCACACCCCAGCATCCACAGCATCAGCGCCGCCACGGCCAGAGCCCGGGCAAAACGCGGCCAAGGCGGCCCGCGCTGGCTCAGCGCCAGTCCGGCACTGGAGCAGCTGCTCGAGCGTGTGCCCGGCATCGCTGGCTATGACCGCTTTCTGCAGCAAACCGGTTGGCCCATCAGCACGGCACAGGCCGTGCTGGGCAGCCTGGCCCTGGCCGTGGCGGTGCTGGCGCTGGGGGCCTTGCTGGGGGCCCCATGGGCGCTCAGTGCGCTGGCGGCCCTGGGCGCCGTGCTGCTGGGGCAAGCGACGCTGGTCTGGCGCCGCCAGCTCCGCGCCAGCCGGCTGGAGCTTCAGCTGCCCGACGCCCTGTCCTTGATCGCCCGTTCCATGCAGGCTGGCCATGCCTTCAGCAGCGCCTTGCAGATCGCGGCAGAGGAAAGCCCTTCGCCCATGGGCAGCGAGCTGCGGGGCGTGTTCAGCGAGATCCAGTACGGCGAGAGCGCCAACGAGGCCCTGGGGCGCTGGGCCGAACGCGTGGCAGGCCAGGATGTGCGCATCTTCGTGATCGCGGTGCGCATCCAGAGCGAGACCGGCGGCAACCTGGCCGAGCTGCTGCACCAGACCGCTGCCCTGATCCGCGAGCGGCAAAAGCTGCGGGGGGTGGTGCGGGTGCTGTCGGCCGAGGGCCGCATCTCGGCCGTGGTCCTGACCCTGCTGCCTTTTGTGCTGGCGGCTCTGCTGACCGCGCTCAACC
>JACCDH010299410.1_pt1 | contig 12066 bp, 14 predicted proteins | sample 7442481 | NCBI WGS metagenome assembly JACCDH01 (sample SAMN15323433, study PRJNA562643) | freshwater metagenome | isolation source: river surface water | place: USA:Blue River Watershed | collected 2017-08-15 | reverse complement strand
TGTAATAAATAAAACATACAATGGGTTTGATTACCGTTAAAATTAGTGGGTTCTACAAAAGAAGCAAGCCCCTGTGAATAAAAATGCTAAAGCCTCGTTATTTAGGAAAGCTTTTGCACATATGGGCCTCTATTGCAGTGTTATTTGGGCTAAAACCGGAAAATGATCCGATGGAAACTTGCCATTGTAAGAATCCGTTAACACCCCCCACCGACTCACAGTAAAATGTGCGCTTGTAAAAATATGGTCAATTACTTGGTCTGGATTTAAATTGGGGCCAAAACCCTGAAAAGTACCATTGGGTTTATAAGGCATTGCAACCCGCTTGTATGTGTCCAATAAACTACCAGAATTTGCAATGAGCTGATACCATTCCGAATTGTGATCACCATTAAAATCACCCGTTAAAATAACAGGTGTGCTGCCAGCAATGGTTTTTATTTTTTCTAAAATGAGCTTAGAACTTTCTTTGCGCGCAATCACTGCTTGATGATCGTAATGCACATTAAAACAGTACATTTTTTTGCGCGTTACGTTGTGTTGTAGCAACACCCAAGAGCAAATTCTATTGATACGCGCATCCCAACCAAAACCAGGTTTAGTGGGCGTTTCAGATAACCAAAAATCACCTTTATCTACAATTGTAAATGCATCTTTTTTTACAAAAATGGCAGAGTGCTCTCCTTTTAAAGCGCCATCATCTCTACCAATACCGTAGTAAGTATACCCGGGAAGTAAGGCTTGCATACCATCTAACTGATGCTGCAACCCTTCTTGCGTTCCTACAATGTCAAAATCATGAAAAGCAATGAGGGCGGCCACTCTAGGGAGTCTGACACTCCACAAATTTCCAGAATCGCGCGGGTTGTCATAACGTACATTAAAACTGCCAATGGTAAGGGTTTGCGCAAACGCATTATGGATAAATAATAAACATAATAGCGCTACTACAATTGATTTGATTTTCATTTAAGCAATTTAGGATTTTGAGATGGCTTAACATCTTTTTCTGCCGATTTTCTGCCGGCTTCTTTTAATGCTTTGTCCAGTATCATTTCAATTTGTCCGTTTACGCTTCTAAATTCATCATCGGCCCATTTAGACAGCTTATTAAAAGTGTCTTCGCTTATCCGCAAAACAAAAGTTTTTTTAGTAAGAGACATAAAAAGTATTTAGATGCATTAATAAAGACTCCCAGTATTTAACACCGGAGAAGCTGATTTTTCACCACACAATACAACCATTAAATTACTAACCATGGCAGCTTTTTTATCATCATCCAAAACCACAATATCTTTTTCAGATAACATCGCAAGGGCCATTTCAACCATACCCACAGCGCCTTCTACAATTTTTGTACGTGCAGCAACAATGGCTGTTGCCTGCTGGCGTTGTAGCATAGCGCCTGCTATTTCTGCAGCATAGGCTAAGTGGCTTATGCGCGCTTCTGTAACCAACACGCCCGCTTTATTTAAGCGCTGGTTTAACTCTTGTTCTAACATTTCAATCACCTGTTCACCACCATCACGTAAAGTGATATGCGCTTTTTCATCTTCGATATTATCGTAAGGACATGTAGTTGCTAAATGACGAACAGCTGCTTCACTTTGGTTACGGATGTAATCATTAAAACTTGTTACATCAAATACTGCTTTGTACGTATCTTCTACTTGATATAAAATAACAGCAGCGATTTCGATAGGGTTACCTAGTTTATCATTCACTTTTAACTTGGTGCTTTCGATACTTTGCATACGAAGAGACACTTTTAGTTTACTGTAAAATGGATTCACAAATTGAAGTCCATTTTCTCTAACAGTACCCACATACTTGCCAAAAAAAGTAAGCACAATGCTATAATTGGGATCAATAATCATGAGCCCTTTAATTAAAAAAACAGTGAGCGCTAAAAGTATAATTCCAAAAAATACTTGTCCGCCTTCATTTTGTTGTGCGCCACCAACTATAAGCGCAAAGCCAATAAAAAATGAAATAAGTGCAACCAAGGCTGCTTTGTACCCAGAAAGGGGTTTGAGTAATTTTTCCATGTTTGATATTATTTTGATATCATAAAGATACAATAATAAATAATATTTCCAAATAAAAAAAGGGCTTTGGTTACACCAAAGCCCTTTAAACATATGTACGTGGAGAATAGCGGGGTCGAACCGCTGACCTCTTGCATGCCATAAAGTGTTCTAATCTTTATTGATTTTTTATTTTTGTTATAACTTATTGTATTTCAATACTATAACTATCTTTATACCTATAGTCTATTATCAATACTTTGAATTATTTATTATATTTGTTTAAACCATGTTTAAACTGATCTAATGTCAACCTCAGCAAAAGTCATTCTTTACAAGTCAAAAACCCTGAGTAATGGAGAGCATCCCATTATGCTTAGGTTCATTAAGAATAGGAAAGCAAGTTATATAAATATCGGATACTCCTGTCCTGTTTCACTTTGGGATGATAAAGAGAATTTACCTAAAAAAAAGCACCCGAATTATAAATCTTTAGTTGCCTTAATTGATAAAAAGAAAACAGAAGCCTCAAAATTACTATTAAGCTTGGATAATGAAGGTGCTGAATATTCAGCTGACTCAATACAAAAGAAATTAAAAAGAAATCAAACTACCCTTTCTTTATATAGCTATTTTAAAGAGGTAATTGAAGAATTGGAGAAAAAAGGGAAAATAGGTTATGCCAACGTATTTACTTCAACAAAAAATAGCTTTAAAACTTTTCTAAAAGGTAGAGATATAAATTTTAATGAGTTAAACCTTTCGCTTCTTTTGAAATATGAAGAATTTTTAAACGAAAAGGGGAATTCGCTTAACACACAATTTGTCTTTTTAAGAACATTAAAAACCCTTGTCAACTATGCTGTCAAAGAAGAATTAGCTGGCGCTGACTTCAATCCTTTTAAGGATTTTAGCTTTAAAAAGTTTAGAAATATTAAAACCGAAAAGCGAGCGTTAACAAAAGAACAAATTCTTAAAATCAAAAACTTAGACATCCCTGAGGATATTAGACTATTTGACTCTAGAAACTACTTTTTATTTTCTTATTATAATAGTGGAATGAACTTCATAGATTTAGGTCATTTGAAATGGAATCAAATTGATAAAAAAGGTATTCTGACATACACAAGAAAAAAAACTGGTCAGTACTTTAAAATACAATTATTAGATCCAGCAATTGAAATTTTAAATTATTATAGACCGATTACTTTAAAATCTAATGACAACTATGTATTCCAGATATTAAATGAATCCCATAATACACCAAAAAGTATAGATAATCGAATCGACAAGGTTTTAAAAATTGTTAATGCAGATTTAAAAATTATTGGAGAAAAGGCTGAAATTGAAGAAAAGCTTACTACTTATGTAGCCAGACATAGTGCTGCCACAATCATGAAGAGAAGTGGTATTTCACAAAGCATAATAAGTGAGACTCTAGGACACACATCTGAAAAAACAACAAGAATTTATTTAGACAGCTTTGAAGATGAAATATTATATGAAGCAACAAAAGTTCTAATCTAAAATATAATTAAATGAAAACTAATTTAGAAAAGTTTAATGAAAAGATCGATTTAGTTTATGATTCATTAAATAAAAGACTAACTGAAGCAAAAGATAAAGCAAGTGATATAAAATTTGCTGAAAATGATTTTATTTATGTAGTTAATTTAGAATATGCAGATTTACAAAAAGATTTTTTTGGATGGGAGCTTTTAAATAAGATAAATGAAAATAAAAAAAGAGACAAAAATTATAATGAATCTGTTGAATTAGATAAACTATCAGAAATTGAGATTCTTAAATTAGGCAAAATCAAAGGATACAGTAAATATTTTGACGAGAGAAGTGAATTGCAAATAAATGATAGATCAGATAACCAAAAATCACTAATAGTTTGGAATGAAAAAAAAGGAAAAAAAATAGTTTATGCAAACTTTCTAAAGCTTGCATATGGAATAGTATATGCGGAAAAGTATTTTCTAGTCGAAAATCATAAAAAACAAGAGGCAGTTGAACAATTAGCACAATTTTTTGGTGTAAAAATGGGTAAAGGCTGGAATACAACACCACACAATGTAATTGAAAAAATAGGTGAGCCAGACATATTTATTCAGTTGAAAAACAGTTACATAAACAATAAGAAACCAAAACAAAAAACAAAAAAGGATAAGTTATAATAAGTTTTATTTACACAAATTGTGTAAATAAAAACTAACAAAAGAATACATGATTTTAGTTTTGTGACATAAAAAATTTATTATGTTACAACAATATTTATTGTACTCAACCTCCAAAGAAGAGCTTTCTGAAATTATTAAGAAGGCAGTTTCAGAATCACTAAACAGTCATATTTCAGATCAAACTCAAAATAAGTATTCTGAATACTTGACTATTGAAGAGGTTTCGGAATACTTGCATCTAGCAGTTCCGACACTTTATAGCTTTACAAGTAAAAATGAAATCCCATTTATAAAAAAAGGCAAGAAATTGTATTTTAAGAAAGTAGATTTAGATAATTGGTTAATAACTAAAGAGAGATAACCATGAATGAATCTACTGAAAACAAACAGGATATACAATTTGATTTTAATTTAATCAAAGAAATAAATAAAGAGGCCGAGCTGATAAAAGGTAAATCTATAGATCATTCAGAAATATTAAACCTTTTACTCGAGCAAATAAAAGAAATTGATTTTAGGGAGCTCGCTGATTTAAAATCAGAAAAAGAAAATGTAGCTAAAAAACATTTTCTTATCTGTAGCATTGAACAAATATTAAAAACTGCGCAAATAAATAATTGGGGAATTTGTAAGAATTTGAGTTTTGTCTATTTATATAATGGAGCATATTGGCGCTTATTTGACAACTCGGAATTGCAAGAGTTTTTAGGTAGAGCTTCAGAAAAAATGGGTGTTGATAAATTTGATGCTCGACATTATCAATTTCGAGAACAACTTTACAAGCAATTTTTAGCAGTAGCGAACCTTCCGAAACCTAATCACAAATGTGATACAGTTTTGATAAATTTGAAAAATGGCACTTTTGAAATTAGTCCACAAAAACAATTTTTAAGAAGTCCTAAAAAAGATGACTTTATAACATATCAACTCCCATTTGAATATAATCCTGATTCAAAAGCACCAATTTTCTTTAACTATTTAAATGTAGTCCAACCAGATATTAAAAGGCAAAATATATTAGCTGAATATTTAGCCTATATTTTTATCAAAACTAGCTTTTTAAAACTTGAAAAAACTCTTTTACTATACGGAAGTGGAGCAAATGGAAAATCCGTATTTTTTGAGATTGTAAATGCTATTTTAGGTACTGAGAATATTAGCTGTTTTTCATTACAAAATCTAACAAATGAAAAAGGTTATCATAGAGCAACTTTAAGCAATAAACTACTAAATTATTCAAGCGAAATTAACGGAAAACTTGAAACATCTATTTTTAAACAGCTCGTATCTGGAGAACCAGTAGAAGCCAGATTGCCATATGGCGATCCATTCACGATAATAAATTATGCAAAACTAATTTTTAATTGTAATGAATTACCAAAAGATGTTGAACAAACAAATGCCTTTTATAGAAGGTTTCTAATTATTCCGTTTGATAAAATAATTCCAGAAAGTGAACAAGACAAAGAATTATCAAAAAAAATTATTACAAACGAACTGTCAGGAGTTTTCAATTGGATTTTAGAAGGTCTAAATCGTTTATTATTTCAAAAGAATTTTACACAAAGCGAAGTAGTAAATAAACAACTTGAAGAGTATAAAAAACAATCTGATAGTGTACTAATATTTTTAGATGATGAAAATTATGAAAAAAGTAATGATAGTTATATTTCATTTAAAGAGTTATTTAAAAAGTACCTAGTCTATTGTAGCGAAAGCAATTATCGTCCTTGCAGTAGAATAAACTTTAGTAAACGCCTTCAAAATGCCGGATTTGAAACTGAAAAAAAGAATTTTGGAATAATTGTTTTTATAAATAAATGTTGATGTCATGCTTTCACATTGTTCACTTTCTTCACTATAAGAATAATTATGATTTACCCGTGAAGGAAGTGAACAAAATGAAGCTTTAAAATACTCTTTTTTATGCAATACAGATACGTTTTGGAACCATATAATGGTATGAAAACAAGACACAGCTGCCCAATTTGCCAAAATAAAAACAAAACCTTTTCACGCTACATTAACACTGAAACTAATGAATATTTAGATATTAAGGTTGGAAGATGCAATAGAGAAAATAGTTGTGGCTATCACTACACTCCAAAACAGTACTTTCAGGATAATAATATTAGATCAAATTACACACTTGAAAATAAAAATTCAAAAAGGATGAAAACTGTTGTAACACCAGCATCATTTATCCAGATTAATATATTGAAAGATAGTCTAACAAACTATGAAGAAAACAATTTTATTCAATTCTTAGTTAATCTCTTTGGCACTAAAATCACCAATGATTTAATAAGTAAATATTTTATTGGCACCTCAAGATATTGGAAAGGATCAACTGTATTTTGGCAAATTGATGATTCAGGTAATATAAGAACAGGGAAAATAATGCTTTATGATCCAATAAATGGAAAAAGAATTAAACAACCATTTAATCACATACAATGGATTCACACTACCATTAATTTACATGAATTCCGTTTGAAACAATGCGTATTTGGAGAGCACCTACTAAAGAATAATAATAAAACAGTTGCAATTGTTGAAAGTGAAAAGACTGCAATAATAGCCAGTGTATATTTCCCCCAATATGTATGGATTGCAGTAGGAAGTTTAAATAATTTAAGTATTGAGAGATGTAGTATATTAAGTGGGCGTGATGTTATTTTGTTTCCCGATTTAAATGGATTTGATAAATGGAGTGCAAAAGCATCAGAAATCAATATGATAGCTAATGTTTATGTTAGCGATGTTATAGAGAGAATCGCTACAGAAGAAGAAAGAATAAAAAGTTTAGACATAGCTGATTATTTAATTAAAAACCGAGATAAATCTGGATTTGCTATAAGTGAACTTGGATATCCATTATTTTGGGATTATATATATATTTAGTGTAATATATTGACTGGAAGCTAGTTTTATTCGTCTTGCAATTTTATTGTCCTAAGTATCATTCGCTTAGTAATTCAGACAATTTTACACCTAACCCTTTTGCAATAGCAATTAGGGTGGTTAACGTAGGATTAACCTTACCTTTTTCCACTCTATGGACTTGGCTTAATTCAATATCGGCTTCAAATGCAAGCTGCTCTAAAGTCAACCCCTTTTTTAATCGCAATTCTTTGAGTTTAGCCCCAAAATGCTCTAAAGTTGATTTATCACGAAGGTTATTCATTATCAACAAAGTGACATCATTCAAAAAATATTCTTTAGGCATATATGCCTATTTTTGAAATATTAATTATATTATTGTGCTAATAGTTCGACAAAATGATAAATATGAGGCCGATTATAAAATGTTGTGAGAAGATCGTAAAAGAGAAAACTTAAGTGATTAATCCATAAAAGATGAATAAAAAATTCGAAAACGATATGGCACATCTGCCATTGTGCAACCAGTACTAATAGGACATATTTGCAATATGAACTTAGATAAGCAAACAGTTTGTAAGAAGATCGGGATAAAAATCCGTGAGATCAGAACAAACAAGGGCTTGTCTATTGAGAAATTAGCCAATGAAGCGGGTATCGATTATACTCAATTAAGCAGAATAGAACTTGGTAAAATAAATACAAGTGTATATCAGGTATATGTTATCTCAAACTCACTATCAGTAAGTGTTCCAGAAATATTTCAAAACCTAGATTAATAAATAACATATAACCAAATGAAAACACTAAAATTATTTTTTCTATTATTTGCATACTTGCTAATTAATGGATGTACTAAATCAGTACCAGCACCTGCGCCTGTTGCATCATTTACATGGACGGCATCTTCAACAACAGCACCCGCAGTAGTAAGTTTCACGAATACTTCAACTAACGCTACTACTTATAGTTGGGATTTTGGGAATGGGTCAACTTCAACGGCTGCTAGTCCTTCACACACATTTAGCACTGCTGGATCGTTTACTGTTAAATTAACAGTAACTGGAGCGGGTGGTACAAACTCTACTACTCAAACAGTGAACATTGCTGCGCCAACCGCATTAGAAATTACTATTAAAGATAATTTAGGTAATGCAGTATCTGGAGCAACCGTAAAACTTTATAGTAGTTTAACAGATTGGACTAATGGAACCAATCAAGTATTAACAACGCTAACCACAAATGCATTAGGTGTAGTTAAATTTAGTCCACTTAGTGCAATTAAATATTTTTGGTATGTAAGTAGTGGTTGTAGAAATAATTTTCTTGGTGGAAGTACAACCACTAACGCATTAACTGCTAATGTTACTAATACAGTTACTACTATCATCGATGGTACTGGAACATTAGTCGTAAATAATACATCAACAAATCCGTATGATGTTTATATAAATAGTGTCTTACAAGTTGCAAGCATGGCTGGAGGAACTAGCAGGCAATTTACTGCACCTGTTGGGACTTATGTGATTAGGGTTGTTCAAAAATCCGGATTTTTAGTTTTTCCAACTGATAAAAGTTACAATGCAAACTTGACTTGCGGCGGAACAGTAACTACAACTTTCCCTTAATTAATAACAAATAAACAAACCAAAATGAAAAAAGTAAGATTCGTATTAATGTCTGCTTTATTGGGTTTTTTAACAATCACCCTAAGCTCATCTCTTCCTACATCCAACGTAGAAACTAAAGAATCAGTTAAAGAAGAAGTTAATGCAAAATTAGATGTAAATCCAGTTTTTACAAATGCTATGTCGGTAAAAACATTTTTAAGCTTATCGCCTAAAGATATTTATGCTGGGACTGGGAAAAAATTGAGTTTTAAAGAAAAAATGGGTTTAAAAATTGCCCAAAAAGAACTTAAAACGAAAGTTAAAGAGAATCAAATTGATGAAAATACTATTGTTGACTTAGACAAGCAAATGGGATATGGCGAAAGTAGCTTTAACATCGGCGGATTTTTATTAGGCTTCTTTTTAGGTTTAATTGGAGTTGGACTTGCACATATTTTTAGTGATGACAAAGATTTTAGAAGGTCATCATGGAAAGGATTGGGCGCGTGGGTTATTTTGCTCCTAGTTCTCGTGTTAATTTAATTTAATATTTTTAAAAAGACCACTCCTTTGGGGGTGGTCTTTGTGATTTAAGCTATATTGTAGTTAGACTCCAAATAATTATTATGAAAAAGTTTTTAATCGTTACAATCTTAATGTCTTTTGCTGCTATTAGTTATTCACAAAGTGCAAAACAGATTTTTGAATCTCCTGATTTAAAAAGTATGTTATATACTGCAAAAACAGTTGCAATATTGCCATTTAAGGTTTCAATATCTTATAAGCGAATGCCAAAGGGTATTTCGCTAGATCAAATAAAAGAAAATGAAAAGGCTGAAAGTGTACAAATGCAAGAGGGAATGTATACTTACTTGTTGCGAAAGTCAAAAGATTATTCGGTTTCATTTCAGGAAGTTGACCGAACAAATGCGCTATTAAAAAAGGCGGGGGTGTTTGAATCTGTAGATGAAATTTTAGCAGATTCTTTATGTAAAATATTAGGTGTAGATGCCTTGATTAAATCAAGTTGGAGTTACCAGAAAACTGGCTCTGAAGGAGCTGCAATTGCTACCGCGCTTTTATTTGGCGTGGCAACCAATACGGGTAGCGGTCAATTGGTAATGCAGATTAATAGATCAAAAGACGGAGGCATGATGTGGCGCATGGCAAAAGAAATGAATGAAGGGGCGTTTTCTAGTGCTAATATTTTAATGGAAAGGATGATGCGAAAAGTTGGACGGGTATTTCCATTTGAGAAGTAAATACATATAAGTGAAGGAATTATTCAATTTTATTATAGAATTGAATAACACCTTCACTTATTGCATTACAATGTTGAATATACTTTTTTTTAATTCCTAAATTATCAACTGTTTCATCAGGATCTAAAGCCGTAAAATTTAATTGACTAATATATTCGCTACTAAACTGACAAATCAATTTAAATAAGTTTTCAAAATCCAATTTTGGATTCATTATCTTAAAAAAGCTCCATTTTTCTAGTGACAAGTTCTGAATTTCAAAATTCGAAAAATTAGAAACTTTATCTTTTAATATTTCTAGCTCATCTAATTCATCTTCTCTTAATTGACAAACATTATTAAGAATTATCGATTCTGGACTTTGTGGAATTCCCATATTTTCCCTTAACCGTATTTTCATATCTTCCTCCTCAAATCTGCAATTACGTCTTGTGAGTTCTTTAAACCGTTTAATTTGCTCAACCATTTCCCGATAGAGTAAATATTCATTAATATTTATTCTGCTTTTTTTGAACGGTTTTTGTTCCTCATTTGTCAAAGTGATTCCCTTTTGCAAACCTTTATGGTTATAACCAAATTGCTTACAACGATTTGAGCAATACATTTTTCCTACACGTGGCTTTGTAAATAAGGTATTACATACGATACACTGTATTTTTAACACGGACTTTTTTACTGAATTAGTGCTATTTCTAGTACCTTTTTTACCTGAACTTAATACTGATTGGTTACTCATTTTATGGATATTGTAACCAAATTTACCAAAACAATATGTTTAAACCATGTTTAAACCAAATAAAAAAGGCTTCCAACAAAAATGCTGAAAGCCTTACTGTATGTACGTGGAGAATAGCGGGGTCGAACCGCTGACCTCTTGCATGCCATGCAAGCGCTCTACCAACTGAGCTAATTCCCCTAAGCCATTATGGAACTAGCCTTCCCAAATTTCTGCTTTACCATCTAGCCATTGTTTTACCGAATCTGTAGTTACAGATTTTGGTCTTTCCAGCGGGAAACCTAATGCACGATCCCAACAAAGACTAGATAGTACACCAAGTGCTCTGCTCACTGCAAAAAGCACGGTGTAAAATTCATATTCTACTAAGCCGTAGTGAACGAGTAGTGCACCAGAATGTGCGTCTACGTTTGGCCAAGGATTTTTTACTTTACCAAGTGATTGTAAAATTGGCGGAACGGTTTCGTAAATATTCCAAACCGTGTTTACCAATTTATCATCAGGCATATGTTTTTTACCAAATTCCATTTGCGCTGTGAAGCGTGGATCGGTTTTACGAAGTACCGCATGACCATAACCTGGAACTACTTTACCTGAACTTAATGTGGCTTGCACATAGTTTGCAATTTGCTCCGAAGTAGGTGCGTCAGTGCCGAGTGATTCTTGCATTTCAAAAATCCACTTGATTACTTCTTGATTGGCTAAACCATGTAATGGACCCGCTAAACCGTTCATACCAGCCGCATAACTTAAATAAGGATCGCTTAGTGCAGAACCTACTAAGTGTGTAGTGTGCGCAGATACGTTACCACCTTCATGATCGGCATGAATGGTCATGTATAAACGCATGAGTTCTTTAAAGCTTTCATCGTTGTAACCCATCATGTGGGCAAGGTTACCAGCCCAGTCTAATAGACCGTTTGGATGAATATGTTCGTTGTTCTTATACTTACGACGATAGATGTATGCAGCAATGCGCGGAAGACGTGCAATTAAATCCATGGTGTCTTCAAAAACTGGACTCCAATAATCTTTTTTATTGATGCCTGTAGCGTATGCTTTTGCAAAATTACTTTCTGTTTGAAGTGCCATCACACCCGTAACAAACATAGTCATTGGATGTGTGGTAATAGGAAGCGCATCGATGGTTGCAAACACATGATTGGGTACATGACTTCTGCGCTGCCAAATACTAGTGATGTTTTCGGCGTCTTGTTGTGTAGGAAGTTCACCTAATAACATTAAATGAAAAAGGCCTTCTGGTAATGGTTCGCCACCACCTGGTGCTTTTGGTAAACTCGCTTGTAGTTCTGGAATTGAATAACCTCTAAAACGAATGCCTTCTTGTGCATCTAATAAAGA
>JACCDH010118367.1_pt1 | contig 12066 bp, 8 predicted proteins | sample 7442481 | NCBI WGS metagenome assembly JACCDH01 (sample SAMN15323433, study PRJNA562643) | freshwater metagenome | isolation source: river surface water | place: USA:Blue River Watershed | collected 2017-08-15 | reverse complement strand
CCTCGATTGCGTGTCCATCTATCAGGATGTGCAGCGCTGCCTGCCACTGATCCGGGAAAAGAAACGTCACCCGGTGATTGCGATCCAGCCTGTCGGAGACCCCGCATGATGAACCCACGCCGACAATGCCTGCGCATCGGCCTCGGCCTGTATGCCGCCGGCCTGACACCGACATCATTCGCTGCGCTGTCAGCGGTTGAAGCACCGTTGGTCTGGCGGCAGCGCATGATGCTGGGCTTTGGCACCACGCTGTGGCTGAAGGCCGCACATGCCAATGCGGACTTGCTGGAGGCGGCGCTGGACGACGCTGTCGCCGCGATACGGCAAATCGAAAGGCAGATGAGCCTGTTCGACCCGCACAGCGCGCTCGCGCGCCTGAATGCTCGCGGGCTGTTGCAGCGGCCCGACGCTGACTTGCAGGCCGTGCTGGCCTTGGCGAATGACGTGTCGGCGCTCAGCGATGGCGCCTTCGATGTCAGCATGCAGCCGCTGTGGCGACTGTGGTCGAAGGCCAGTGACCAGGGCGCGCTGCCATCGCCCCGCGCAGTGGCGCAGGCGCGCAAGCGCGTGAACTGGCGCGCGATCGAGATATCGGCGGCGATGATACGGCTGAACCAGCCCGGTATGGCGCTGTCACTGAACGGCATTGCGCAAGGCCATGCGGCGGACAAGGTGAAAGCCATTCTGCAAGCGCGGGGCATCGAACATGCACTGATCGATACCGGGGAGACCTCGCTGCTCGGTCAAGCGCCCGATGGCAGCGACTGGACTTTCGGCATTGAACAAGCCGCCCGGGGATCAACGCAAGCGTCGCCGGTGCTGACTTGTGATGGGCGCGCGATGGCGACGTCGTCGGATGCGCACACGGTCTTCAGCGCGGATCATCTGCATCATCACATCATGGATCCGCGCACCGGCTACTCACCCACGCACTGGTCGTCCGTCACGGTACTGGCCGACCGCTGCGCGCTGGCCGATGCGCTGACCAAGGTGTTCTTCATGCTGCCACCGGCACGCGTACATGCGGCTGCACGTCGCTGGCATGTCGACGTCGTGCTGCAGGACAAGGCCGGTCGCTGGACCTCGACCTTGCGCGACCGGTCGATCGGATAAGCAGCGAATGGACGTTCAGCAACCTGCGCGCATCAGGCCGTGGGCTTTGCCGCTACCGGCGCAAGTGGCCGTGCAGGTGCCTGCTCCCTGATCGGCAAATTGATCAGGGCTGCACCGACGGCCAGCAGAATATCGATGGTCCAGATCAGGTCATAATTCCCGGCCTGTTCAAAGAGTTTTCCACCGAGCCACGCGCCGAGGAAGCCACCGATCTGGTGCACCAGCATCACCACGCCGAACAAGGTCGCCATGTTGGGGATGCCAAACAGCTTGGCCACCAGACCAGCGGTTGGCGGCACGGTCGACAGAAAAGTAATCCCCATTACCGCCGCAAAGACCAGCGCAGTGACGCCGGTCTTCGGCGCCCACAGGAACAGCACGATCGCGATCGCCCGCGTGGCATAAACCAGCGACAACAGTGACTTCATTCGCCAGCGACCGACGGCGAATCCCATCAGCACGCTGCCAATGATGTTGAACAGTCCCAGCATCGCCAGAGCCCAACCGCCGAATTGCGCCGGCAGTCCGCAAGCCGCGATCACACCGGGCAGGTGCGTCGCCAGCAAGGCCACATGGAAGCCACAAACGAAGAATCCCGCCGCCAGCAAGCGAAACCCGGAATGCTGTAACGCTGTTCTTACCGCTTCAGCTGCGCCGACCGTCTTGCCGCTGCTTGCAGTCGCGGGCTGATGGCGCGCATTGAGGATGTAGGCCGCTGGCAGCGCCAGCAACACGATCAGGCTCATCACCTGTATCGCGCCTGCCCAGCCTATGCCCGCGCTCAAAGCGCCTGCGATGGGTGCCATCACGAATTGACCGAACGAGCCGCCGGCATTCACGATGCCGGTGGCCATCCCCCGACGCTCAGGCGGGAGCAAGCGATTGGTCGCCGCCAGCAAAACGGCAGGACCGGCGATCCCGGCGCCACCCGCGGACAGGATGCCGATCGCGAAGATCAAGCCGGCTGCCGTCGTCATCAGCGGCGTGATGAAAGTACCCAGGGTCACCAGCAACACGCCCACCAGCAGCACACGACCGGCGCCGAATTTATCGGCGATGGCGCCCGCGAAGGGCTGCGTCAAGCCCCAGCAAAGCTGGCCACAGGCGAAAGCCAGGCTGATCGACCCCAGGCCCAGTCCGGTGGCAGTATTGAGCGGCGAAAGGAACAGGCCCATCGACTGCCGCGTGCCCATCGTCAGCGCAAACGCGCCGGCCGCAGCCAGCAGTACGGTCCACAGACCAAAGCGGGAAGCTTGTGTGTTATTCATCGATGTTCTCTTCTTCTGGCGCTTCCAGCTTGTTCATTGCGTTATCTATCATTGCGTGCAACGCTGCCACGTCGCCCACCCCCAGTACCTCATTGAGCTTTTCCTGCGCCTTGCGCCATTGGCGCTTGGCCTCGGCGCGCTTGGCGCGCCCGTCGTTGGTCAGCGAGACCAGACGACTGCGTGCGTCGACACCGGGTTCGATCACAACCCATCCCGCATCGACCAGCGGTTTCAGATTCCGGGTCAGCGTCGACGTGTCCATCTTGATGCCCGCGGCCAGATCTACCGGACGCACAGGCCCGAGCTTGTCGATGTAGGACAGCATCGAGTACTGGGTCGTCTTCAGGCCTGCCTGTGCCAGCTGGGCGTCGTAATGCTGCGCGATACGACGCATGAATTGCCGCAGCTTCAGGTTGGTACAACCCTGCGGGTGATTGCCTTGGTTCGAGCTCATTTTTCTATTGTACCTGCAATATTTGCATATACAATTGAAAAAGGGGTGCTGGTCTGGCGCTCTGTGCCGCCCCACGACAATCCGGCGACGCCAGCGCCGCTCGGTTACCATACGGCTGCCTTCGTCGGGCTGGGCGGCCGGAGAGGTAGCCACACAACACATCCGCCGCCTGTCCGCTTGAAAACCCGCATGAACCCTGGACTTTTCTGATCAATGAAACTCGCCACCTGGAACGTCAACTCGCTCAAAGTCCGCCTGCCACAAGTACTGGAATGGCTGTCAACGTCGCAGGTCGATGTGCTGTGCCTGCAAGAGACCAAGCTGACCGACGACAAATTTCCGGTGGCCGAGATCGAGTCCGCCGGTTATCAGGTCGCGTTCACCGGGCAGAAGACCTACAACGGCGTCGCGATCCTGTCGAAGCTGCCGCTGACCGATGTGGTGAAGAACAACCCGCGCTTCGAGGATGAGCAGCAGCGCATCATCAGCGCGACCATCGATGGGATGCGCATCGTCTGCGCGTATATCCCGAACGGGCAGGAAGTCGGCTCCGACAAATACCAGTACAAGCTGCGCTGGCTGGATGCGCTGCACGACTGGCTGGCCGACGAAGTGGTGCAGCATCCGAATCTGGCGCTGCTGGGTGATTACAACATTGCGCCGGAAGATGCCGATGTCTATGACCCCGTCGAATGGCAAGGCATGGTGTTGTGCTCGGATGCCGAGCGTGCCGCATTCCAGCGCTTGTGCGCGCTGCCGATGAAGGATGCGTTCAGGTTGTTCCCGCAAGCAGAGAAGATGTACAGCTGGTGGGATTACCGGCAGATGAACTTCCGCCGCAATCGCGGCCTGCGCATCGACCACATCCTACTGACGCCGCCTTTGGCCGAGCGCTGCATCGGCTGCGAGATCGACAAGCTGCCGCGCAAATGGGAGCAGCCGTCAGACCATACGCCGGTGATTGCGACGCTTTCCTGATCCTTCCCGGAGCCGCTGCGAGCCACCCACAAGAAATAATGCCACCGCCGCGCTGCTCGTCGTGAAAGACGAACCGTGCAAGCGGTGACATCACATGAATAGCGGTGCGCTCAGCTGGCGACTGCTTCGCGTATTTGCTGCAGAGATGATGGGTCTTCGATCGTGGTCAGGTCACCGGGATCACGGCCTTCGCAGATCGCCTGTATCGAGCGACGCAGCAATTTGCCGGAGCGGGTCTTGGGTAGCAGCGTCACCACATGCACGCGTGCCGGCCGTGCGACCGCGCCCAGCTGGTGATCGACGACACCGAAGATTTCCTTCTCCATCTGCTTCTTTGCTTCCGGCGTCGTGACTTTCTCCGAGTGCTTCGGTATCACAAAAGCGACTGCGACCTGGCCCTTGACCTTGTCTTCGACGCCGACCACCGCGACTTCGGACACATTGTCATGGCTGGAAATGCTCTCTTCGATCTCGCGCGTGCCAAGGCGATGGCCGGCGACGTTGATGACGTCATCGGTGCGACCAAGGATGAAGTAATAGCCATCCGCATCACGGATGCCCCAGTCAAAGGTCGAGTACACCTGCTCGGTACTGAAGTTGGACCAGTAGGACTTGATGAAACGCTCGTCATTACCGAACACGGTCTGCAGGCAACCCGGCGGCAGCGGGCCATCGATCACGACCACGCCCTTCTCGTTCGCGCCGCACAGCGCACCGCTGGCTTCGTTCAAGATTTTCACGCGATAGCCCGGCATCGGCACGCCCGGGCTGCCGAGGCGCGTCGGCTTGTCTTCGATGCCCTTCGCGACCGACAGGATGGGCCAGCCGGTCTCGGTCTGCCAGTAATTGTCGATGATGGGCACACCGAGCTGGCCTGCAATCCATGCGGAGGTGCTTTCGTCCAGCGGCTCGCCGGCCAGGTACAGTGCCTTCAATGATGACAGGTCGTGCTTCTGCATCAGCTCCGGCGGCTGCTTCTTCAGCACGCGTACCGCGGTCGGCGCCGAGAACATGCGCGTGACCTTGTGCTTCTCGACGATCTGCCACCAGATCGACGCATCCGGGCGCAATGGCGTGCCTTCATAGACGATGGTCGCCATGCCGGCGATCAGCGGGCCATAGACGATGTAGGAGTGGCCCACCACCCAGCCGATGTCGGAGGTTGAGAAATATGTCTCGCCAGGCTTGCCACAGAAGATGTGTTCCATCGACGATGCCAGCGCGACCGCATAGCCGCCGACATCGCGCTGCACGCCCTTCGGCGTGCCGGTAGTGCCCGAGGTGTACAGGATGTAGGAGATATCGTCTGACTTCAGCCAGGTGACCGGCACCTGCGCATCGATGTGCTGCTCGCGCAGCGATGCATAGTCGATGTCACGACCGCCAACGAGGTTCATTGCCGCCATGTGACGGTTGACCAGAAGCACATGGTCGGGCTTGTGCTTCGCCAGGTTAATTGCCTCGTCCAGCAAGGGCTTGTACGGAATCGGCTTGCCGCCGCGCGAACCGGCATCGGCCGACACGACCAGCCTGGGCTTCGCATCATCAATGCGGGTCGCGAGACTGTTGGCCGCAAATCCGCCGAACACCACCGAGTGGATCGCGCCGATGCGCGCGCAGGCCAGCATCGCGAAGGTCGCTTCCGCGATCATCGGCATGTAGATCAGCACGCGATCGCCCTTGCCCACGCCCAGCGCTTGCATGATGGCGGCGGTGCGCTCGACTTCGCGCTGCAGCTCTTTGAACGTCCAGGTCTTCTCGACCGGCGAGCCATCCGGCGTTTGCTCGGTGGTGATCGCGATCAGCGCGGTGGCGTCGCCCTGCGTCTGCGCCCAGCGGTCGACTGCGTTGTGGCACAGGTTGGTTTCGCCATCGACAAACCATTTGGCAAAAGGTGGACGCTCGTAATCGACGACGCGGCTGAAAGGCTTGTGCCACGCAATACGCTTCGATTCCTCGGTCCAGAAGCCTTCCGGATCGTCAATCGACTTGCGGTAGAACGCCTCGTAGTTCATATCCCCTCCAGATCATTCATTGCATTCTTTGATTGCATTCTTTGCTGGTATTGTCGGAGACTACAGGTGTTGCCTGAACTTCCTCGCCAAAGGCCGCCCGGATAGGGCGGCCCCTCGCATAGCATCTATTGCATTGGGTGTTACAGCGTATCGCCGGGAATGCGCACCCAACCTTCCATCAGCACGCGGGCGCTGCGACTCATGATCGCTTTCGTTACGCTCCACTCGCCGTTTTGCTGTTTCGCTTCCGCACCGACACGCAGCGTTCCGGACGGATGGCCGAAGCGCACTGCCTGACGCTCGCCGCCACCGGCGGCCGCATTGACCAGCGTGCCCGGAATCGCGGCGGCGGTACCGATCGCGACCGCTGCCGTGCCCATCATCGCATGGTGCAGCTTGCCCATCGACAGCGCGCGCACCAGCAGGTCCACATCGGCGGCCTTCACCGGCTTGCCGCTGGACGATACATAGTCCTTCGGCGGCGAGACGAACGCGACCTTCGGCGTGTGCTGGCGCTGCGCGGCTTCGGATACATCCTTGATCAGGCCCATGCGCAGCGCGCCATGCGCGCGGATGGTCTCGAACATCGCCAGCGCCTTTGCATCGCCATTGATCGCTTCCTGCAGCTCGGTACCGGTGTAACCGATGGCATCGGCATTCACGAAGATGGTCGGGATGCCGGCATTGATCATCGTCGCCTTCAGCGTACCGACACCCGGCACCTCGAGGTCATCCACCAGATGCCCGGTCGGGAACATGGAGCCACCTGCCCCCTCTTCCTCGGCGGCCGGATCCATGAACTCCAGCTGCACCTCGGCGGCCGGGAAGGTCACGCCGTCGAGCTCGAAGTCACCGGTCTCCTGCACCTCACCGTTTGTGATCGGCACGTGCGCGATGATGGTCTTGGCTATGTTGGCCTGCCAGATACGGATCACGGCGACGCCATCCTTCGGAACGCGCGCCGGATCGACCAGGCCATGGCTGATCGCGAACGGGCCGACCGCGGCGGACAGGTTGCCGCAATTACCGCTCCAGTCAACAAAGGCCTTGTCGATCGACACCTGCCCGAACAGGTAGTCGACATCATGGTCGGGCTTGCTGCTTTTCGACAGAATCACGGTCTTGCTGGTGCTGGACGTCGCGCCGCCCATGCCATCGATCTGCTTGCCGTACGGGTCGGGACTGCCGATCACGCGCATCAGCAGCGCATCGCGTGCCTTGCCCGGTACTTGCGCAGCTGCCGGCAAGTCGGCCAGGTTGAAGAACACGCCCTTGCTGGTGCCACCGCGCATGTAGGTGGCGGGGACTTTGATTTGGGGTTTGAATGCCATCGTGATTCCTTACGCCGCCTTCGACGACTCGAGGAAGTCCTGCGCAAAGCGCTGCAGCACGCCGCCGGCCTCGTAAATCGACACTTCCTCATCGCTGTCCAGGCGGCAGGTGACCGGCACTTGCACAGTCTCGCCGTTCTTGCGGTGAATCACCAGCGTCAGGTCGGCGCGCGGCTTGCGCTGGCCGATCACGTCATAGGTCTCGGTACCGTCCAGCTGCAGCGTCTTGCGGTTCACGCCGGCCTTGAACTCCAGCGGCAGCACGCCCATGCCGATCAGGTTGGTGCGGTGGATGCGCTCGAAGCCTTCGGCAACGATCGCCTCCACGCCCGCCAGACGCACGCCCTTGGCCGCCCAGTCACGCGATGAACCCTGGCCGTAGTCGGCGCCGGCGATGATGATCAGCGGCTGCTTGCGGTTCATGTAGGTCTCGATCGCTTCCCACATGCGCATCACCTTGCCCTCGGGCTCGACACGCGCCAGCGAACCTTTCTTCTGCTGACCGTCGACGATCGCCATTTCATTGACCAGCGTCGGGTTCGCGAAGGTTGCGCGCTGCGCGGTCAGGTGGTCACCGCGGTGGGTTGCGTAGGAGTTGAAGTCTTCTTCCGGCAAGCCCATCTTGTGCAGGTATTCACCGGCGGCCGAGTTCATCAGGATCGCGTTCGACGGCGACAGATGGTCGGTGGTGATGTTATCGGGCAGCAGCGCCAGCGGACGCATGCCTTTCAGCGTGCGCTCGCCCGCCAGCGCGCCTTCCCAGTACGGCGGACGACGGATGTAGGTCGATTGCGGACGCCAGTCATACAGCGGCTTGACCTGCGTGCCGCTGTCGCTGCGGATCGCGAACATCGGCTCGTAGACCTTGCGGAAATGCTCGGGCTTCACGCTGGACTTCACGATCGCGTCGATCTCTTCATCGGTCGGCCAGATATCCTTCAGCCGGATTTCCTTGCCATCGACGACGGTCAACACATCCTTCTCGATGTCGAAGCGGATGGTGCCGGCGATTGCGTAAGCGACGACGAGCGGCGGCGATGCGAGGAAAGCCTGCTTCGCATACGGATGGATACGGCCGTCGAAGTTACGGTTACCCGACAGCACAGCGGTCGCATACAAGTCACGGTCGATGATCTCTTGCTGGATCTTCGGGTCGAGCGCGCCCGACATGCCATTGCACGAGGTGCACGCATACGCAACGACGCCAAAGCCCAGCGCTTCGAGGTCGCGCATCAGGCCGGCCTCTTCGAGGTACATGGTCACGGCTTTCGAGCCGGGTGCGAGCGAAGACTTGACCCAGGGCTTGCGCACCAGGCCCAGCTTGTTCGCATTGCGCGCCAGCAGGCCGGCGGCGATCACGTTGCGCGGGTTCGATGTATTGGTGCAGCTGGTGATCGCGGCGATGATGACCGCGCCATCCGGCATCTGGCCGGGGGTCTCTTCCCATTGGCCCGCGATACCCTTCGCAGCAAGGTCGCTGGTCGACACGCGCGCATGCGGGTTCGACGGGCCCGCCATGTTCCGCACCACGGTCGACAGATCGAATTGCAGCACGCGCTCGTATTCGGCGTTCGCGAGGCTGTCAGCCCACAGGCCGGCGGTCTTCGCATAGGTCTCGACCAGCGCGACATTCTCGTCGCTGCGACCGGTCAGCTTCAGGTATTGAATCGTTTGCTCGTCGATCGCAAACATCGCGGCGGTCGCGCCATATTCCGGCGCCATGTTCGAGATGGTCGCGCGGTCACCCAGCGTCAGTGCACGCGCACCCGGGCCGTAGAACTCAAGGTAGGCGCCGACGACCTTGGATTTGCGCAGGAACTCGGTCAGCGCCAGCACGATGTCGGTCGCGGTAATGCCCGGCTGCGGCTTGCCCGACAGCTCGACGCCGATGATGTCCGGCAGGCGCATCCACGACGCTCGGCCCAGCATCACGTTCTCGGCCTCAAGGCCGCCGACGCCGATCGCGATCACGCCCAGTGCATCGACATGCGGCGTGTGGCTGTCGGTACCGACACAGGTATCCGGATACGCGACGCCGTTGTCCGCATGGATCACCGGCGACATGCGCTCCAGGTTGATCTGATGCATGATGCCATTGCCCGGCGGGATCACATCGACGTTCTTGAACGCATGCTTGGTCCAGTCGATGAAATGGAAGCGGTCTTCATTGCGGCGATCTTCGATCGCGCGGTTTTTCTCGAATGCCTGCGGGTCATAGCCACCGCACTCCACCGCCAGCGAATGGTCGACGATCAGCTGCACCGGCACCACCGGGTTCACTTTCGCCGGATCGCCGCCCTGGTCCGCGATCGCATCGCGCAGGCCGGCAAGGTCGACCAGCGCGGTCTGGCCAAGGATGTCATGGCAGACCACGCGTGCCGGGAACCACGGGAAGTCCAGCTCGCGCTTGCGCTCGATCAGCTGCTTCAGCGACGCAGTCAGCGTCGCCGGATCGCAGCGGCGCACGAGGTTCTCGGCAAGCACACGCGACGTGTACGGCAGCTTGTCATAGGCGCCGGGCTGGATCGCGTCGACGGCTTCGCGCGCATCGAAATAATCGAGTGTGGTTCCGGGTAGGGATTTGCGGTGGGCAGTGTTCATGGCTAGGACAGGTGAGGTTCAGTCATAGGCTCGGCAAGAGGGACGCGAATGACCTCGAGTTACGATGGGTCCCAGCTTCCGCTGGGACGACGCTGGTTAAGGCCGACCGGTGGTGCAACCGTCATCCCAGCGAAAGCTGGGATCCACGACTTTTCCTGACCATCGGCCCTGGTCACTATTATTTTCGCTTCGAGATCGGCACAAATTTCAGATCTTCCGGACCGACATAGTTCGCGCTCGGACGGATGATCTTGTTGTCGATACGTTGCTCGATGATGTGCGCCGCCCAGCCCGAGGTACGCGAGATCACGAACAGCGGCGTGAACATCGCGGTCGGCACGCCCATCATGTGATACGACACGGCCGAGAACCAGTCGAGGTTCGGGAACATCTTCTTCACATCCCACATCACGGACTCGAGACGCTCGGCGATGTCATACATCTTGGTCGAGCCGGCATCCTTCGACAGCTTGTGCGCGACTTCCTTGATTACCTTGTTGCGCGGATCCGAGATGGTGTAGACCGGGTGGCCGAAGCCGATGATCACTTCCTTGTTCTCGACGCGACGGCGGATGTCGGCCTCGGCCTCGTCCGGATTGTCATAGCGCTTCTGGATCTCGAATGCGACTTCGTTTGCGCCACCATGCTTGGGGCCGCGCAGCGCGCCGATCGCGCCGGTGATGGCCGAATACATGTCGGAACCGGTGCCGGCGATCACGCGGCCGGTGAAGGTCGATGCATTGAACTCGTGCTCTGCGTACAGGATCAGCGAGGTGTGCATTGCTTTTTCCCACAGCGCCGACGGCTTCTCGCCATGCAGCAGATGCAGGAAATGGCCGCCGATCGAGTCGTCATCGGTCTCGACTTCGATGCGCTTGCCGTTGTGGCTGTAGTGATACCAGTACAGCAGCATCGAACCCAGCGACGCCATCAGGCGGTCGGCGATGTCGCGCGCGCCCGGGGTGTTGTGGTCATCCTTTTCCGGCAGCACGCAGCCGAGCGCGGACACGCCGGAACGCATCACGTCCATCGGGTGCGACGACGCCGGCAGCCACTCCAGCACGGCCTTCACGTTCGCGGGCAGACCGCGCAGCGCCTTCAGCTTCTGCTTGTACGCCTTCAGTTCGGCCGCGGTCGGCAGCTTGCCATGCACCAGTAGGTGCGCAATCTCTTCGAATTCGCAGGCATCGGCGACATCGAGAATGTCATAACCGCGGTAATGCAGGTCATTGCCGGTCTTGCCGACCGTGCACAGCGCGGTGTTGCCCGCGGTGACGCCGGACAGTGCAACGGATTTCTTCGGCTTGAAGCCGGTGGCTTGTTGTTCGCTCATGCTTGTGCTCCCTGGTTGTCATGGGCAGTGGCTCGTGGCGACTGCCGATTGTGGTTGTTCGTGTTTGTCGGTTGCGCTTATTTCGACTTCTGCTGCGCAAACAGCGCATCAAGCTTCTGCTCGAAGTCGTGGTAGCCGATGCGGTCGTACAACTCCATGCGGGTCTGCATGGTGTCGACCACGTTCTTCTGCGTGCCGTCGCGGCGCACCGCCTGGTAAACATTCTCCGCGGCCTTGTTCATCGCGCGGAACGCCGACAGCGGATACAGCACGAGGCCGACATCAGCACCGCGCAGCTCATCGACCGTGTACAGCGGGGTCGCACCGAATTCGGTGATGTTGGCGAGAATGGGCACCTTCACCGCCGCAGCGAATTGCTTGTACATCGCCAGCTCGGTGATCGCTTCCGGGAAGATCATGTCGGCGCCGGCTTCGACGCAGGCCACCGCGCGGTCGATCGCCGCTTCCAGACCCTCGACCGCGAGTGCGTCGGTGCGGGCCATGATCACGAAGTTCTCGTCGGTACGCGCATCGACAGCCGCCTTCACGCGGTCGACCATCTCCTGCTTCGACACGATTTCCTTGTTCGGGCGATGGCCGCAGCGCTTTGCGCCAACCTGGTCTTCGATATGGATCGCGGCGGCACCGAACTTGATCATCGACTTCACGGTGCGCGCGACGTTGAAGGCCGACGAACCAAAACCGGTATCGACATCGACCAGCAGCGGCAGGTCGCAGACGTCGGTGATACGGCGCACGTCGGTCAGCACGTCATCGAGATTCGAGATGCCGAGGTCCGGCAGACCCAGCGAGCCGGCGGCGACACCGCCACCGGACAGATAGATCGCACGGAAACCGGCGCGCTTGGCCAGCAGTGCGTGGTTGGCATTGATCGCGCCGATGACCTGCAGCGGCGACTCTTCCTTCATCGCCTGCCTGAAGCGGGCGCCCGGGGATGCGAGGCTCATGTGTG
>JACCDH011137208.1_pt1 | contig 12070 bp, 9 predicted proteins | sample 7442481 | NCBI WGS metagenome assembly JACCDH01 (sample SAMN15323433, study PRJNA562643) | freshwater metagenome | isolation source: river surface water | place: USA:Blue River Watershed | collected 2017-08-15 | reverse complement strand
GGCGGCCAATGTCTGCAGCGCCGACTTCATCCAGCATGGCAAGCACCCCGGCTTGTTCCGGGTGCACGAAGGCCCCACGGCCGAGAAAAAAGACATCCTGCGCAATTACCTCAAGGCCCTGGGCGTGGGGCTGAGCCTGAGCGACGACCCGCACACTTCCGAATTCCAGAAGATCGCTCAGGCGACCAAGGACCGGCCGGACGCGCAGCAGATCCACACCATGCTGCTGCGCTCGATGCAGCAGGCCATTTACACGCCCATCAACAGCGGGCACTTTGGCCTGGCTTACGAGGCCTACACCCACTTCACCAGCCCGATCCGGCGTTACCCGGACCTGCTGGTGCATCGGGTGATCAAGTCGATCCTGCAGGGCAGCAAGTACGCCTTGCCAACCTTGCCCACCCCGGGTGAGGCCCACGCCAAACTGAGCAAGCGGCTGCAGAAGAACAAGCCAACCCAGGGCGGGCGCGCCGAGCGCCTGCCCAAAGTGCAGATGTCGCCCGCCGAGCAGCAGGCCTGGGAGGCCGCGGGGCTGCACTGCAGCGCCAACGAACGCCGCGCCGACGAAGCCAGCCGTGACGTGGAGGCCTGGCTCAAGTGCAAATACATGCGCGAGCACCTGGGCGAGGAGTACGCCGGCCTGGTCACGGCGGTCACCGGCTTTGGCCTGTTTGTCACCCTGGACAACCTCTATGTCGAGGGCCTGGTGCACATCACCGAACTCGGTGGCGAGTACTTCCGCTTTGACGAGGCGCGCCAGGAACTGCGTGGCGAGCGCACCGGCATCCGTTACGCCATCGGCACGCGGGTGCAAATCCAGGTCAGCCGGGTCGACCTCGACGGTCGCAAGATCGATTTCCGCCTGGTGCGACCCGGTGATGAACTCGTCCTGCGCGCCATGCGCGACAAGACCGGACAGGATGGCGCCAGCCGTTCGTCGCGCAAGGGCCACGCCGGGGGCGCGGGCGCCCATGGGGCCCTGCCTGGGGAGGCCGCGCGTTCGCCCATCCAGGCCCTTAAGGCCTCGGTCAAGAAAGCCGCCGCCAAGAAAAAGGACAAGGGCAAGCCGGGCCGCAAGTCCAGGCGGTGACACGGCCCCGCACGCATTGCGCCGATGATGCGGGGCATGAGACAGACCACAAGGAGACCAATTCCATGACAGACGCATCGCGCATTGCCCTGGTGACGGGCGCCGGTTCAGGGGTGGGCAAGGCCGCCGCCCAAGCTTTGCTGGCCGCGGGCTGGCGTGTCGCCCTGGCGGGCCGCCGTGCCGAACCCTTGCAGGAAGCGGCCGAGCAAAGCGGCGCATCGGCCGACCGTTATCTGGTGGTGCCTGGCGACGTGTCCGACGAGGCTTCGGTGCAGGCCATGTTCGCGGCCGTGGTCTCGCGTTTCGGGCGCTTGGACCTGCTGTTCAACAATGCCGGCGTCAACGCCCCGGGCGTGCTCTTGGAAGACCTCTCCCTGGACCAGTGGAAGAATGTGGTCGACATCAACCTGACGGGCATGTTCCTGTGCATCCGTGAGGCCTTCCGGGTGATGAAGGCGCAGTCGCCGCGCGGCGGGCGCATCATCAACAACGGCTCGATTTCGGCCACCACGCCGCGCCCCAATTCGATCGCCTACACCTCGACCAAGCACGCGGTCTCGGGCTTGACCAAAACCGCTTCGCTCGACGGGCGCAAGTACGACATTGCGGTGGGCCAGATCGACATTGGCAACGCGGCCACCGACATGGCCATGCGCATGGCCAAGGGGGTGCCGCAGGCCAACGGCGAGATCGCGGTGGAGCCGCTGATGGATGTGAACATCGTCGGCCAGTCCATCGTCTACATGGCCAGCCTGCCGCTGCAGGCGAATGTCATGTTCCACACCGTCATGGCCACCAAGATGCCCTTCGCCGGGCGCGGTTGACCTGTTTGTTCAGCGCAGGCGCTCGGCCAGCCGGCTGGCCGTGAGCGCAAGCTCTGGCGGCCAGAGGTCGGCCGCCTGGCCATGCGTCCAGACCGCGCTGCAGGCCGCCGCCCAGGCCTCTGCACTGGCCGCCAGCCGGGCGCCCAGCAGTCCCGCCAGCACGTCACCGGTGCCACCGGTGGCCAACAGGCCATTGCCGGTGGTATTGATGCGCGGCAGCTGTCCGGGGGCCGCGATCACACTGCCCGATCCCTTGAGCACCACACAGCAGTCCAGTCGCTGGGCGATTTGGGTGGCGGCCAACAGCCGATCGGCCTGCACGCTTGCGGTGTCGGTGCCCAGCAGCCGGGCGGCTTCCAGGGGATGCGGGGTCAGCACCGTGGGCTGCTGACGCGGCTTGCGTTGTCGCAGCATGTCCTGCAGCCAGGGGTCTTCGGCGATGCGGTTGAGGGCGTCGGCGTCCAGCACCAGGCGGGCGCTGTGCTGCAACAGGCGCCCCAGGGCCGGTGCGATGGCCTGTCCACCACCGCAACCGGCCACCACGGTCAACTCGGACAGTGCGAGCGTTTGCAGTTCGCGACGCATCAGGTCAGGCGCGCACGCCGTGGGGCTGTCATGGCCCAGCAGGCTGAGCATCACCCGCCCGGCGCCGCCGTGCAGCGCCGCCTGCGCGGCCAGCAAGGCCGCGCCGGTCATGCCGGTGTGTGGCCCCAGCGATTCGCCACCCACGATCGCCACATCGCCACGGCTGCCCTTGTGGCTGACATGGCGGCGGGGGATGGGCTGGGCAGGTGGGTTGAGCTCGGCGTCCGGTGGGTGCCAGAGCCTGGCGTCCTCAGGCAGGCCCAGCGGGTCGAGCCAGAGGGTGCCACAGGCGTCGCGGCCATGGCCCATCAGCAGCCCTGGCTTGGCAGCCAGAAAGGTCAGGGTGTGGTCGGCCTGCACGGTGCTGCCCAGCGCCTGCCCGCTGTCGGCATCCAATCCGGTGGGGACGTCAATGGCCAGCACCTGGGCCGGACTGCGGTTGATGAGCCCGATGGCTTGCAGCAGCGGCCCTTGTGGCGCGCGTGTGCCACCGATGCCGAGCAAGGCATCGATGCACAGGTCCTGCGGACCCAGTTCGGGCGGCGCGCTGGGCAGGCCCTGCGTGATGCACGTGCCGGCGGCACGGGCGCGCGCCAGCGCGCGGCGGGCATCGGCCGCCTGTGCATGCCCATCGCCCAGCAGGCTGACCTGCACGTCCAGGCCCCAGCGGTGCAGGTGCATGGCCGCTTCCAGACCGTCGCCCCCGTTGTTGCCCGGACCGGCGGCCACCCAGATGCGGCGTGCGTGCGGGGCCACGGCCAGCGCCAGGCGGGCGGTCGCCAGGCCCGCCTGGTCCATCAAGGGGGGGGCGGCCAGCGCCTGCAGGCGGGCTTCCAGCGCCCGGATGCCCTCGCGGCGCCAGATGGGCAGGGGGCGGGTGGCAGGCAGCAGGGGGTGGGGCATGGTCAGGCCAATGGGCCTTGCAGCGCGGCTTCCACCTGGAGCGCCAGCTGCAGCAGGGTGTGGTCGTGCATGGCGCCTTGCCAAAGCATCAGACCGACGGGCATTTCATCGGGCTGGTGGCAGGGCAGGGAGATGGCGCAGCCATCGAGGAAGTTGATGGCGCTGGGGTTGCGCAGAAGCAGGGCGTTGATGCGGAAGAACGCCTCGTCGCGTTCTGTGCCGGGTGCCACGCTGGCCTGCGTGGGGGCCGTGATGGGGACGGTGGGTGAGAGCACCGCGTCCAGACCGCCCAGGTCATGGCCCATGCGCGCGATCCAGGCGGCGCGGCCACGCAGCAGGTCGATGTACTCGCAGGCTTTCATATGGGCCCCGCGCTGGATGCGCGCCGCCACCCGAGGGTCATAGCGCTGCCCCTCACGCGCCAGCAAGTCGCGGTGCCAGGCGTAGCTCTCGGCCGGGCTGAAGCCGCCGGTGGCGTTCAGGCTGGCGAGCTCGTCCATGGCCGGCAGATCGATGTCGACGATGCGGGCGCCTGCCGCGGACAGGGTCAGCAGGCTGCGCTCGAAAGCCCGCGCCACGGTGGGGTCCAGGCCCTCCAGAAAGTAGCGCTTGCACACCCCCAGGCGGTAGTCAGCCAAAGGTCTGCGCCCGGCAGGCACCCGGGTCGCCGACAGGATTTCGTGGGCCAGGATGGCGTCGCGCACGCTGCGGGTCATGGCGCTGACCGTGTCCAGCGTAGGCGACAGCGGTAACACGCCCTGTGTGGGGGTGGTGCGTGCCGTGTTCTTGAAGCCGACGATGCCATTGAGCGCAGCGGGCACACGGATGGAGCCGCCGGTGTCCGAGCCCAGGCCGATGAAGGCCGCCCCGGTGGCCACCGACACGGCGGCGCCGGAACTGGAGCCGCCCGGCACATGAGGGGTCTGGCCCACGGGCTGGTGGTGGCGGCCATCCCAGGCGGCGGGCGTGCCGAAATGCGGGTTGTTGCCCACCCCCGAGAAGGCGAACTCCACCATGTGGGTGCGGCCGATCAGACCGGCGCCGGCGGCGCGCAGCCGGGCCACAGCCGGGCAGTCGCGGGCCGCGGCCGGGGCCTCGGCCAACACCATCGAACCCGAGGCGGTGACCTGGCCGGCCACGTCGAACAGGTCCTTGATCGACACGCTCAGCCCGGCCAGTGGCCGGTGCGCCATCTGCGGTGTGCTGGCCGTTTGCAGCAGGTCATCGGGTGTCAGCTGCCGGAACACATGGGTACAGGCTGGGCTGCCGGCGGCGGCCAGGCTGCGCTCGGCCTCTTGCAGGGGGCTGGTCTGGCCATCGCGCAGGGCTTGTCGTGTCGCGTGCAGGTCGGTTGGGTTCATGGTGTGGCAAGGCCTTGGGGCCTGGGGAGCAGGGAAATCCCGGGTGCTATAATCCTAAGGCTTTGCGCAGTGCAGCCCCGGCTTACGCTGTTCAGAGTATTCGCAAACCTGTCCCCACAAGGTGTCACGTGCGTTCGCCACAGAGTGCGCGTGATTGTCGGACAGGATTTCAGACCCAACCTTTGGAGCAACAACATGTCCGTCACCATGCGTGAAATGCTGGAAGCCGGTGTCCACTTTGGCCACCAGACCCGCTTCTGGAACCCCAAGATGGCCCCCTTCATTTTCGGCCATCGCAACAAGATCCACATCATCAACCTGGAAAAATCGCTGCCGATGTTCCATGAAGCGACCAAGTTCGCCAAGCAACTGGCCGCCAACCGCGGCACCATCCTGATGGTGGGCACCAAGCGCCAGGCCCGCGAGCTGCTGTCTGCCGAAGCCCAGCGCGCCGGCATGCCCTACGTTGACCAGCGTTGGCTGGGCGGCATGCTGACCAACTTCAAGACGGTCAAGACCTCCATCAAGCGCCTCAAAGACATGAAGGCCCAGCAGGAAGCCGGTCTGGACAGCCTGAGCAAGAAAGAGCAGCTGATGTTCAAGCGCGAGATCGAGAAGCTCGAAAAAGACATCGGCGGCATCCAGGACATGAACACCCTGCCGGACGCCATCTTCGTGATCGACGTGGGCTACCACAAGATCGCCATCGCGGAAGCCAAGAAACTGGGCATTCCGCTGATCGGTGTGGTCGATTCCAACCACTCGCCTGAAGGCATTGACTACGTGATCCCCGGCAACGACGACTCGGCCAAGGCCGTGGCCCTGTATGCCCGTGGCATTGCCGACGCAATCCTCGAAGGCCGTGCCAACGCCGTGGCCGATGTCGCCAAGGCCGTGGCTGCCGAAGGCGAAGACGAATTCGTCGAAGTCTCGGCCTGAGCCCCGCCAACTCGGACAAAGGGGCTTGATGAGCCCCTTTTTTTCAACCTGAATCTTGAATTTGTAGACGGAGAATTTCAAATGGCAGCGATTACCGCAAGCATGGTGGCCGAACTGCGTGGCAAGACCGACGCCCCGATGATGGAGTGCAAGAAGGCCCTGACCGAAGCCGACGGCGACATGGCCAAGGCCGAAGAGATCCTGCGCGTCAAGCTGGGCACCAAGGCCGGCAAGGCCGCCTCCCGTGTGACCGCCGAAGGCGTGGTGGCCAGCTTCGTGGAAGGCAGCACCGGCGCCATGATCGAAGTCAACTGCGAAACCGATTTCGTCACCAAGAACGACAGCTTCCTGGCCCTGGCCAAGGCCGCGGCCGAACTGGTGGCCAAGCACAATCCCGCCGACATCGAGGCCCTGGGTGCCCTGGCTTACAGCCAGGATGGCTTTGGCCCGACCCTGGAAGAAGTGCGCAAGGGTCTGATTGGCAAGATCGGCGAGAACATGAGCTTCCGCCGCTTCAAGCGTGTGGCCGGTGGCAAGACCGCGTCTTACCTGCACGGCACCCGCATCGGTGTGCTGGTCGAGTTCGACGGTGACGAGCAGGCCGCCAAGGATGTGGCCATGCACGTGGCCGCCATGAAGCCCGTGGCCCTGACCAGTGCCGATGTGCCGGCCGAACTGATCGAGAAAGAGCGTGCCGTGGCCACGGCCAAGGCCGCCGAGTCGGGCAAACCTGCCGACATCGCCGCCAAGATGATCGACGGCTCGGTGCAGAAGTACCTCAAGGAAGTCTCGCTGTTCAACCAGCCCTTCGTGAAAAACGACAAGCAGACCGTCGAACAGATGCTCAAGGCCGCAGGCACCACCGTCAAGGCGTTCACCCTGTACGTGGTGGGCGAGGGCATCGAGAAGAAGGTGGACGATTTCGCTGCCGAAGTGGCCGCCCAGGTGGCTGCCGCCAAGGGCGCTGCCTGATCGGGCGCAGGCCCCGTTAAACTAGAGCCAAACACCCCACAGCCCCTCAGGAGAGTTGCCCATGACCCCAGCCCAGCCGGCCCACAAGCGCATTTTGCTCAAGTTGTCCGGTGAGGCCCTCATGGGCGACGATCAGTTTGGCATCAACCGCGCCACCATCGAGAGGATGGTGTGCGAGATCGCCGAGGTGACCCGTCTGGGCGTGGAAGTGGCCATCGTGATCGGCGGCGGCAATATTTTCCGCGGCGTGGCCGGCGGTGCGGCCGGCATGGACCGCGCCACGGCCGATTACATGGGCATGCTGGCCACGGTGATGAACTCCCTGGCCTTGGCCGATGCGATGAACAAGATCGGCCTGACGGCCCGCGTCATGTCGGCCATTGGCATCGACCAGGTGGTCGAGCCTTATGTTCGTCCCAAGGCCCTGCAGTACCTTGAAGAGGGCAAGGTGGTGGTGTTTGCCGCCGGCACTGGCAACCCATTCTTCACGACCGACACCGCGGCCGCCTTGCGTGGCGCCGAGATCGGCGCCGAAATGGTGCTCAAGGCCACCAAGGTCGATGGCGTCTACACCGCCGACCCCAAGAAAGACCCCAGCGCCACCCGCTACAGCCAACTGAGTTTTGACGAAGCCATGACCCGCAATCTGGGCATCATGGATGCCACGGCCTTTGCACTGTGCCGTGACCAGAAACTGCCGATCAAGGTGTTCTCGATTTTCAAGAACGGGGCGCTCAAGCGGGTGGTGATGGGTGAGGATGAAGGCACGTTGGTGCATGTTTGAGTCGAACTGAGACCGGAGAAACCATGACGATTGCAGACATCAAGAAGAACACCGAAGGCAAGATGGAGCAGTCCATCGCCGCGTTCAAGAACAACCTCTCCAAAATCCGCACCGGCCGCGCCAATCCGGCTTTGCTGGACGCTGTGCAGGTGGAGTACTACGGATCGATGGTGCCGCTCTCGCAGGTGGCCAATGTGGCCCTGCTGGACGCCCGCACCATCAGTGTCCAGCCCTGGGAAAAAGGCATGGGGGCCAAGATCGAGAAGGCCATCCGTGAAAGCGATCTGGGGCTCAACCCGGCCTCCATGGGTGACCTGATCCGCGTGCCCATGCCGCCCATGAGCGAAGAGCGTCGGCGCGAAATGACCAAGCTGGTCAAGTCCGAGGGCGAGCAGGCCAAGGTGGCTGTGCGCAACCTGCGCCGCGATGCCAACGAGGCGGTCAAGAAGCTGGTCAAGGACAAGGAAGCGACCGAAGACGATCAAAAGCGCACCGAGGCCGATATCCAGAAGATGACCGACAAGCGCATCGCCGAGATCGACCAGTTGATCGCCGCCAAGGAACAGGACATCATGGCCGTTTGAGCCGGATGCGCGCGATGAGTCCATGGAACCACCAAGGCCGCTTTGTGCGGCCTTTTTTGCTGGAGGCAGCATGCTCAAACAACGTGTGATCACGGCGGTGCTGCTGCTGGCCGTGCTCTTGCCCGCCCTGTTCAGTGCGAACAAGCAGTTCTTCATGGGCCTGAGCCTGCTGATGATCAGCGCCGGTGCCTGGGAATGGGGGCGACTCAATGGCCGCTCCGACGCGGTGGCTGTGCTGGGCGGCGTGCTTTGTCTGCTGGCAGGGGCCCTGGCCGTCGATCAGGGCTGGGGCCTGCATGTGCCCCCGGGCCTGTGGCTGGCCAGCGGAGCCGCCTGGGTTTTGCTGGGTGTCTGGATGATCCGGCTCGGCGTCGCAGGCTGGGGGCGCTTGAGTGCGGTTTTGCGCTGGGTGGCTGGCTTGCTGCTGCTGCTGGCCTCATGGTTGGCCTTGATCCAGGCCCACCGGCTGGGGGTCAATTTCCTGCTGTCCGTGCTGGTGCTGGTCTGGGCGGCCGATGTGGTGGCTTATTTCGCAGGACGTGCCTGGGGCGGTCGCTTCTTCCGAGTGAAGCTGGCGCCGGCCATCAGTCCAGGCAAGACCTGGGAGGGGGCACTGGGGGGCTTGGCGGGCGTGTTGCTGGTCGCTTTGCTCTGGCTGGGCTGGGATCGACAATATCCCGGGCTCGAGGCGAGCCTGCACACGCGCCTGTGGCAGCACGGACTCTGGCTGGCTTTGCCCGCCTGGGCTTTTCTGACCGCCATGAGCGTGGTGGGTGATCTGGTGGAGTCGCTGGTCAAACGCAGTGCGGGCGTCAAGGACAGCTCGGGCCTCTTGCCCGGTCATGGCGGCGTGCTGGATCGGGTGGATGCGCTGTTGCCGACCTTGCCCCTGGCCATGATGCTGGTGAGCTGGCTGGAGATGCAGGCATGAATCAGGACGCACGCAGGATGCGCATCACCGTGCTCGGTTCCACCGGTTCGATCGGCACCAACACCCTGGACGTGATCGCCCGCCACCCAGAGCGTTTCGAGGTGTTTGCCCTGACCGCATCGCGCCAGGTCGATCTGCTGTTCGATCAGTGCATGCGTTTTGCACCCCGTTTTGCGGTGATGGTGCAGCCCGGTCAGGCCAAGGTGCTGGAAGACCGCTTGCGTGCGCACGGCAGCGCCACCCGCGTGCTCGCTGGTCACGCGCCCCTGGACGAAGTCGCCAGTGCCCCTGAAGTCGATGCGGTGATGGCGGCCATTGTGGGGGCCGCTGGCCTCTCGCCTTGTCTGGCGGCAGCCCGTGCAGGCAAGCGCTTGCTGTTGGCCAACAAGGAAGCGCTGGTGGTCGGTGGGGATGTTTTCCTCTCGGCGGTCCGGCAGGGCGGGGCGACCTTGCTGCCCATCGACAGCGAGCATTCGGCCATCTTCCAGTCCTTGCCGGATGACCCGGCCACCTGGGCCGAGCGGATCGACAAGATCATCCTGACCGCTTCCGGCGGACCGTTCAGGGAGCGTGCGCCCGAGACCTTGCACGAAGTCACGCCCGAGCAGGCCTGCGCCCATCCCAACTGGACCATGGGCCGCAAGATCTCGGTCGACTCCGCGACCATGATGAACAAGGTGCTGGAGGTCATCGAGGCCCGCTACCTGTTCGGGGTGGGGGTGGACCGGCTCGATGTCGTGATCCATCCGCAGAGCATCATCCATTCGATGGTGCAATACCGGGACGCTTCGGTGGTGGCCCAACTGGGCACGCCGGACATGCGGGTGCCGATCGCCTATGGCCTGAGCTGGCCGGCGCGCATCGCATCGGGGGCCTCCTGCCTCGATTTTGCTCAGATGAAGGCCATGACGTTCGAGTCCATCCGCGCCCACGACCACCCCCGGCGCTTTCCGGGCTTGGGTCTGGGGTTTGAGGCCCTGAAGGCTTCGCCCGGGGTGTGTGCGGTGCTCAATGCGGCCAACGAAGTCGCCGTGCAGGCCTTTCTCGACCGCGAGATCCGCTTTGACCAGATCCATGCGGTCAACACCGACACGCTGGCGGCTTACACGCCGGCGCCGCCGTCGGCCCTCGAGCACTTGCTGGAGATCGACCGGGCCGCGCGCGAGCAGGCCTGCCTTGCGGTTCGCCGCATCGGCTAGGTTATTATTCTGCTGAGCAGCTGTTTCTTCGTCCTCCCAGGTGAACGTACGGGTTGCCGCCCTGTGGCCCTTGCCGAATTCTGGACACACACCACCCATGATGCCGATCCTTCCCGTTTCATTGCGACCGCTGGCTTTGCGTCTGCTTGGCGCCCTGTTCCTGGCCATGCCTGCGTGGGCGGTGCAGCCTTTCACTGTGCAGGACATCCGTGTCGAGGGCCTGCAGCGTGTCGAGCCCGGGACCGTTTTTGCCTCGATCCCGGTGCGTGTGGGGGAGGTCTACACCGACGACAAGGGGGCCGAGTCCATCCGTGCGCTGTTTGCCTTGGGTCTGTTTAAAGATGTCAGGCTGGAGACGCAAGGCAATGTGCTGGTGGTCGTGGTCGAGGAGCGCCCCACGGTGGCCGCCATCGAGTTCACCGGCCTCAAGGAGTTCGACAAGGACGTCCTGACCAAAGCGCTGCGGGAGGTGGGACTCAGCGAAGGACGCCCCTTTGACAAAGCCCTGGCCGACAAAGCCGAGCAGGAGCTCAAGCGCCAGTACATTGGCCGCAGCCTCTACGGCGCGCAGGTAGTCACCACCGCCACCCCGGTGGACCGCAACCGCGTCAACCTCTCCTTCACCATCACCGAGGGTTCTCCGGCCAGGATCAAGCAAATCCAGATCGTGGGCAACAAGGCCTTTTCGGAAAGCACCCTGCGCGACCAGCTCAATCTGGACACCGGGGGCTGGATGAGCTGGTACACCAAGTCGGATCGCTACTCCCGAACCAAGCTCAACGGCGATCTGGAGACCCTGCGCTCCTATTACCTCTCCCGGGGCTTTCTCGAGTTCCGCATCGATTCCACCCAGGTCTCGATGTCTCCCGACAGGCAGGAAATGTCGATCACCATCAACATCACTGAAGGTGAGCGTTTTGTGGTCTCGGCGGTTCGCCTGGAGGGCAACTACCTCGAAAAAGAGGATGAATTCAAGACCCTGGTCAAGATCCGCCCCGGACAGCCCTACAACGCTGAAACCGTGGCGGAAACGACCAAAGCATTCACCGATTACTTCGGTAAATTCGGATTTGCGTTTGCCCGTGTTGAGCCCCGCACCGAAATCGATCGTGCCCAGAACCGGGTGGTGATGGTGCTGCAGGCCGAGCCTTCGCGTCGGGCCTATGTGCGCCGCATCCAGGTGGCGGGCAACAACCGCACCCGCGACGAGGTGATCCGCCGCGAGTTGCGGCAGCTCGAGGCGTCCTGGTACGACGGGGACCAAATTAAGCTCTCCCGCGACCGCCTCAACCGCCTGGGGTTTTTCACCGACGTCAACATTGAAACCGAGGGGGTTGCAGGATCACCCGACCTGGTCGACTTGTTGATCACCGTGACCGAAAAGCCAACGGGCAGTGTCACCTTGGGAGCGGGTTTTTCTTCCTTTGAAAAAGTCGCCCTGAGCTTTGGTATCACCCAGGAAAACGCCTTTGGCTCGGGCAACAACCTGGCGGTGCAGGTCAACACCAGCCGTTTCAACCGCAACATCATTTTCAGCACGACCAACCCGTATTTCACCGACAGCGGCATTTCCCGCACCCTGGACGTGTTCCACCGCACCAGCCGGCCGTACTTCGGTGACCTCAACGCCTACCAGATCGTCAATTCGGGCTTGGGCATCCGCTTTGGTGTGCCCGTGACCGAGCGTGACAGGGTCTTTGTGGGGGCCAACCTGGAGCAAAGCGGGGTGCGTGCGGGCAATGGGTTGCCGGATGTCTATTTGCCTTTGGTCGCGCAAGGGGATCGCAGCTCAGTGCCGCTGACCCTGGGGTGGTCACGTGACGGGCGTGACAGCGCTTTGGTGCCCACGCGGGGCAATCTCCAGCGATTCTTTACCGACTGGAGTGTGGCTGGCGATG
>JACCDH010316229.1_pt1 | contig 12079 bp, 10 predicted proteins | sample 7442481 | NCBI WGS metagenome assembly JACCDH01 (sample SAMN15323433, study PRJNA562643) | freshwater metagenome | isolation source: river surface water | place: USA:Blue River Watershed | collected 2017-08-15 | reverse complement strand
TGACCCACTGGAAACGTGACCGAGTGGCCGAAGGTGCTCCCCTGCTAAGGGAGTATGGGGTGTAGAGCCTCATCGAGGGTTCGAATCCCTCCGTTTCCGCCAGAGCAAAGCCCGTGAGATTCGTCTCTCGGGCTTTTTTCTTGGCTGTTTCATGTGACACCCTCGGAGTTGCGACTCGCGTAAATTACGCATCAGCGCAACTTCAACAGGTCCATCATGAAAACTCCCCGCAATGTATTGGTCGCTGGTGCAAGCAGTGGCATCGGTGAAGCCATCGCACGGGCGTTTGCCGAGCAAGGTGACACCGTCACGGCGACAGGGGCCACCGAGGCCGAAGTGAATGCGGCGATGGGCCGCAATGACCCATCTGTGCGTTTCGTCCAATTGGATGTGCGAGATGGGCCCGCAGTGACGGCATTGGTTTCAGCGCTGGGCGATCTGGACGTATTGGTCAATTGCGCAGGCATCATCCGCCGCGGGCAGGAGCATGATCCGGAGGTGTTCGAGCAGGTGCTCGACATCAACCTTGTCGGAACCATGCGGCTTTGCGCGGCAGCCCGCGATGGTTTGGCCAACAAAGGCGGCTGCATCATCAATACGGCTTCGATGCTGTCCTTTTTTGGCGGCGGGCTTGTGCCCGCCTACAGCGCCAGCAAAGGGGGCATCGCCCAGCTGACGAAATCCTTGGCCATCGCTTATGCGGAGCAGGGCATTCGTGTCAACGCGATCGCCCCAGGGTGGATCGCTACACCGCTGACCCAGGCCCTTCAAGATGATCCGGAGCGTTCAGCCCCGATCATTGCCAGAACGCCCATGAAGCGATGGGGAACGCCCGATGATCTCGTCGGGCCCGTGATGTTCTTGGCCAGCCCTCAAGCGAAGTTCGTGACGGGTGTGGTGTTGCCGGTGGACGGGGGTTACTTGATCTCATGAGACCCTGGCAAGTCAACCATGTGGTTTCAATGTCAAAGAGGGAGCCTGCAGCGCAAGCGTGGACGGTGCGGGCATCTGCGATTGCGTTGGAGTTGCGGGTGAACAATAATTTTCTAAAGTGCAACCTCTGCACATGGCGTGAAATTAACCACCAAGAGGCACCATGACTCGACTCCTGTCCAAATTCTTTCTGACCCTGACGAGCGCTGCATGGCTTGCCAGTTGTGCTGGGACTGCTGTTCAACCCCCAGTGAATGATCCAGTGACCCTGCGCGTGAATGTATTTCGCAGTGCCACCAACATTCCCATTTACATGGCGGAAGAAATGGGGGCTTTTGCCAAGCGCAATGTTCGCGTCGAGCTGCAGTTCACGCCCAACTCGAGCGAACAACGTGCTGGTCTGGCTGCTGGCCGCGCTGACCTCGCCCACACCGCAGCCGACAATGCCGTCGCCATGGTCGAGGTGGCCAAAGTGGACGCCGTGATCGTTGGTGGCGGCGACAGCGGGCTGTTGGAGCTATTTGTGCGACCCGAAATCAAGACCCTGTCGGATGTGCGCGGCAAAGCGATGGTGGTGGATGCGCCCAACACGGCTTATGCCTTGGCGGCTCGCAAGATTATGAAAAACGCAGGTTTGGTCGACGGTCGCGATTACCGTCTGGTGCCCATCGGCGGGACCGAGAGCCGGGTCAATGCGTTCTCACAAAGTTCTGACAACGCGGTAGGCATGCTCAATCCGCCATGGACGTTTGTCGCAGAAAGTCGAGGTGCCCGCAGTTTTGGCAAGGCCAAGGATCTTTTCGGGCCCTACCAAGGCATCTCGACGATTGCCATGCGCTCATGGGCACAGGCCAACCGCGGGGCGCTTGAGCGCTATCTTGCGGCCTACATCGAGGGCTGCCGTTTGACCACGGATCCTGCAAATCGCGAGCTGGTGATCTCCGTACTTCGCAAACGCTTGAACTTGACAGCCGATGTCGCCAGTCGAAGCTATGAAGGCTTGATCGAGCCTGGATACGGTCTGTCACGCGACTGCCGGCTTGACATGGCCGGTTTTCGCAACGCATTGGCGCTTCGCGCAGAGATCGAGGGACAGTGGGGTGGTGTAGCGCCCGCGCCTGATCGGTACTTGGATCTCGGCTACTTCGAGCGCGCCATGCACTTTGCAGGCCGTTGATCAGGCCACGATGCCTCTGGCTTTGAGCGCTTGAATTTGTTCTGCGCTCAAACCGATTTCTTGCAATACCGCCTCGGTGTCTTGGCCAATGCTGGGCGCATTGCGCACATGGCCGCCAGGGGTGCGCGACAGCTTGGGCACGATGCCGGGCAGTGACAGCGACGAGCCATCATCGAGCTGAATCTGCTCGATCATGCCGCGTGCCTGGTAATGCGGATCGGCAGCGATGTCTGCTACGTTGTAAATGCGACCAGCGGGCACTGCGGCTTCATCGAGCGCACGCAACACATCCACAATGTCACGCTCGGCAGTCCATGCACCAATGGCCGCATCGATCTCTTCAACGCGCTGCACGCGTCCGCTGTTGTCCTTGAGCGCAGGGTCTTGGCCCAAGTCATCACGGCCGATGGTGTGCATCAAGCGTTTGAAGATGCTGTCGCCATTGCCGGCGATCAGCACATAGGCGTCGCCCAGGCAGCGGTAAGCGTTGCTGGGTGCAATGCCGGGCAGGGCGCTGCCAGCAGCTTGGCGCACAGCACCAAAAGCGCTGTATTCGGGCAACAAGCTCTCCATGCAGTTGAAGACGGCTTCATACAGCGCCACATCGATCACCTGACCGAGCCCGCTGCGCTGGCGTTCATGTACGGCCATCAAAATGCCGATCACGCCATGCAATGAGGCCAGCGTATCGCCAATGCTGACCCCCACACGCACGGGCACACGGCCTGGTTCGGCCGTCAGGTGGCGCAGACCGCTCATGGCTTCGGCGACCACGCCAAAGCCAGGTTTGTCACGGTAAGGACCGGTTTGTCCGTAGCCACTGATGCGCAGCATGATCAGGCGCGGGTTGAGCGCTTGCAGCGCATCGGGCCCCAAGCCCCAAGCTTCCATGGCGCCGGGTCTGAAGTTCTCAATCAACACATCCGCATCCTGGGCCAGCTGGCGCACGATGTCTTGGGCTTCGGGCTCTTTCAGATCCAGCGCCACCGAGCGCTTGTTGCGCGACTGGATTTGCCACCAAACCGAGGTGCCATCTTTGAGCAAACGCCATTTGCGCAGAGGATCACCGGCACCCGGCGGTTCAATCTTGATCACTTGTGCACCGAAGTCGGCCAAGGTCTTGGCTGCGAACGGGCCGGCAATCAGTTGTCCGAGTTCGATGACTTTCAAACCCTGCAAGGGCCCCAGTTTTGGCGTGTTTTTCGGTTGCATGCCGATGACTATAAAAGATCTGAATCTTGCTTCAGCTGCTTGCAAATGTGTTTTTTGTCAATTAAGAGTACGCCAATTGGGGGATTTTAAAACAAAATATTTCAACGAAGATACCTCATTCAATTTTTAACAAAGCGGTTTAAGTCTTTGTTGTCAAACAAAGGATGAGGAGTTCAGTGATGACAAAACGGTTTTTCAAGATTTCAGCTCAAGGTCTGCAGCATTGGAAGCTGGCATTGGCCATGTCGTTCATGTGTGCGGCTGCAGCGCATGCCCAAAGCAACAAAGACGGCACAACCGCCACGGCCAGCGCCGTGAACATCGAAGCTTATGGTGAATTGTTTGCTTCAAGCAAGCCGGTCAGCAGCCAGTTGAGCAAGGTCTTCTTCTACCGCCCAACATCGGTGCTGGCGCCACAACCCGTCAACATTTACCTGGATGGCCATTACCACACCTCCTTGCTGCGCGGTGGCTTTGCCGAAACCTGCATGCTCCCAGGTGCCATGGCGGTGCAGTCGGTGCTCGATGACGCCAGCCGTCTGCACACAGGCAAGCAAGAGGCCGGACAGCGCGTCCAGTTTGATGCGGGCAAAACCATTTACTTGCGTTTGCAAGAGAGCGCCTACGCACCGCCCAGCTTGCAATTGGTCAACGCTTCAACGGCGCAAATGGAACTGAGGAACATTCGCCGCCAGATCCACACGGTCTCGCGTGTGAAGGCCGCCAGAGAGTGCGTCGATGGCATTGAAGTCGCCGCCATACCCGCTCCCGCCGCCAAGCCCTTGGGGGATCAGAAGTTTGCACTTCAGGCCGATGCCTTGTTTGAGTTTGGCAAGGCAGAACTTCGCCCTGCAGGCTACAACGCGATTGAGCTGCTGGTCCAAAAAGTCAAAAGCGAATACCGCTCGGTCGACAGCATTCGGGTCAACGGTTTCACCGACGCCATTGGTCCCAAGAAACTCAACCGCAAGCTTTCAGAAGATCGCGCCATCACCGTGGCTGAGCAAATTCGCGCCGGTGGCGTCAACCCGAGCAAAGGCATTCAAACCGAGGGCCGTGGCGCCGCAGATCTGGTGAAAACCGATTGCGCCAACGAACCCAAGCCAGCCAACAAGCAGTGCCACGCCCCCAATCGCCGCGTTGAGGTGTCCGTGTTCGGCATTCGCAACTGACGTTCCCCATTCAAGCCATTTCCATTTTCAAGCCATTTGTTAAAGGGCCATCGCCATGACCAAGACCTACCAAATCAAGATCAACCAGGGCAAAGACTCCAAACCCCTGGACATCCCACAAGCCGGCGCCAAAGGCCAGGCAGTGACTGTCAAGGCAGTCAGCGGTGCCCGCTACCAACTGATTGATCCAGAGACCGGCTATGGGCCTGAAAACATCCGAGCAAGCCGCCAGGGCAAAGACCTCAAGGTCAGCTTTGAAGGCAGCAAAACTACTGATCTGGTGATCGAGGACTACTACACGGCCAGTGCCGAAAACTTCAACGGCCTGATCGGTGAAGCGGAGTCGGGCAAGTTCTACGAATACATCCCTGAAAACGCCGCAGGCATGGCCAGCGTGCCCATGTTGGCCGATGCCGGTCAAGTGGTTGGCATGGCCTTGGGCGGCGCCGAAGTGGCCCCTGCAGGCGCTGCTGTGGGCGTGCTGGCTGCAGGCTTGTTCAGCCCTTGGCTCTTGGGTGCTGGTGCTTTGGGTGTGGCTGCTGCTGCGGGGGGCGGTGGCGGTGGGGCTGCTGCAACCACAGACACAACAGCGCCAACAGGGCAAACCGGCGCCTTGGCGCAAGTTTCAACCAGTGACTCCGGCAAGCTGGGGGACAACTTGACTGGGGTCACGAAGCCCGTGATCACTGGTAAAGCCGAGGCGGGTTCAACTGTAGAGGTGTCCTTCCGTGATCCGGCGGGCAAACTGACAGGGCCCTATAAAACCACAGCCGATGCCAATGGCAATTACAGCTTGCAAGTGCCCACCAGTTTGGTCGACGCTTCTACAGACACCAAAGGCACCCAATACACCCCTGTGATCAAAGCTACGGATGCAGCAGGCAACAGCAGTACCGCAGATGGCACGCCTTTTGTGGTGGATACACAAGTACCGACTGTGGGGGTACAAATCGATGCAGATGCCAATCCTGCCGGCAACAACGATGGGTATATCAACGCCGCTGAAAAAGGATCCGGCAGCACAAGCGTGACGGTGTTTCTGGATAAAACCAAAATGGTGGCTGGCGATGTCATCACGTTGACGGATGGAACCACTTCTAGGCCCGTGACCTTGACTGCAGAACACATCCAAGCGGGCCAAGTTGTCACCGAGAATTGGGCTCTGCCAACTGTAGAAGGTCAAGAATTGAAGGTCAAAGTGACTGTGAAGGATTTGGCCGGTAACGTGTCTTCTGAAACCAGCGACAGTGCGACTGTCGATACCCAGGCACCAAATAACAACAAAGCACTTGGTTTGAAAGTTGTTTTGGACGGGAATGATGATGGCGTTATCAAAAGTACAGAACAAAAAGATGCCCAATCAACCGACTTGACAGCTACTTTTGAAAAAGCTGTTGCTGGAGATAAGGTCATATTCAGCGATGGGTTTAACTCCAAAGAAGTGACGCTCACCGCCAGTGACATAACCAATGGCTGGGTTACGACAACGGGATGGGGTCTCCCGACTCAGGGTAAACCAACGACTTTTTCAGCCGTGCTGGCAGATCCGGTCGGAAATACAACCCCGTTGGTTCAAAAAACCGTCAGTATTGATCCAGCCTCCTCTCCAAGCACCAAGACTGCATTGATCCTTGATGGAATCACCGTAGATAACTTGATTAATCTAACTGAACAAGCCAATGGCGAGACAGTGATTGCTGGAACTGTTAGTGGCACTTTTAAGGAAAACGATAATGTTATCTTGACCCTCAATGGCAAGACTTACACAGCTCAAGCGGCAGCATCTGGAAAGTTCTCTGTCAAAGTCAGCACGACCGACCTGATCGCAGACAGCGATACACGCATTGATGCCAAAGTAAGTGGTACAAATGGTGAGTTGGCCACGGCAATGCAGGACTATCAAGTTGAAACTAGCAGCAATGCTGGAAAATTGACAGCATTGTCAATTGATGCCATCACGCCAGATAATTTGATCAATCATAGTGAATCACTAACTTCTAGCATTGCACTCGCAGGCACGGTCACGGGCAGGTTTCAAAAAGGCGATACGGTCACACTGCTGGTCAATGGTGTTGAGCGCACAGGCACAATTGATGAAGCCGGTAAATATTCAGTATCTCTAGATACAAAATTGCTCCTTGCAGATGCCGACACGACGGTTGACGCCTTTGTGACTGGTACGGGAGGTGCCAGCGCTAAAGCCATGCAGAACTATGGCGTCGATATCCAGGCGCCAGAATTGAAAGCTTTGACCATTGACCTGGATACATCCAATAAAGACGGTCTAAAAAAAGGTGGAGATGGTTGGATTAATCAGACTGAGATGAATGCTAGCAACGGCACAAGTCTCACAAGTTTGACGGCCACTTTTGACAAAACTACAGTGTCTGTAGGCGACAAGATCACTTTTAAAAACCTTGATGATTCCACCAAAATCGACGTAGTTGTACTTGATCAAACAAAGATCGATCAAAGGTTTGTTACCAGTGAAGGGTGGAGTCTGCCGTCAAAGAAAGGTCAGATCAATGTTTCGGCGATCATCCAAGATGTAGCTGGCAACAAATCTTTAGAACTTAAAGACAATGCCTCCATTGACACTGTGGCTATGACGTTCAAGACGCCTGAGCTGGCTGTTGTTGTTGGTACTGTTTTCAATTCTGTCACATTTAAGCCGGATCCCTTAAACGGCTTTTTGGAGAAAGGTTCATACACATTGCATGTCGGAGATAAGACTTTTGATTGGAGCATTGGACAGACGACGCCGGGAGCCAATAAGCTCTCGCTAGCGGATGTTGTTGGGCAGGACACACCATTGCAAGTCTTGGGTAGTAAGATTTTTCTGGAGTGCTGGGACGAAGCGGGTAATCACAGCATATCGGGGCTCCCAACTCCACACGATGGAACCACTTGGAATCTAGGAGCCGATACCCAATTCATTGTTTAATTTAAATCGGATGCACTTTAGGGTTAAGGCAACCAAGATGGGTTGAATGAGCGGGAATCAATGTATCCACCATATTGTCAGTATCGGCAGTGAGGTTATGCGAATGACTTTGTTTTTTCTTGGTGATTTTTGATGTAAGTTGGTCGACATGGATTTAAGAGTGACGTTCAAGGGGGCATTGATGGGCATTAGCATGCTCGTATGCTCCCATGCTCACCCGGACACCTTGCTCGACTTCACGCTCTTCAACCCCCCCACCGCAGCGCAGCGCAAGATCGCTGAGCCGGTGGTGACTTGGCTGGTGCAGGCAGACCCTAAGGCGTATTGTGAGAAGGCTTCGCCCAAGGATGGCATGTTCGTCCGGCCTGAGGGGTGCGTGTATTGGCAGGTGCGCGCGTCCACGTGCACCATCGTGACGACGAACAGCACCACGCACTCGCAGCTGGGCCATCTGTTTGTGCATTGCTTGCAGGCGCAATGATGATCTCTGTCGCATCACTTTCACCTGCTTTGGGCCGTTGGCTGCGGTCTTTGCTGGTGCTGCTTGTTTTGTCGGTGTTGACCGCTTGTCAGACGATGCAGCCGCCCGCGGTGGATCTGGTGCGCTTTACCACTTTAACGGTATCGAAAAGGGTGATTGATCAACCTAAAATCAAATACTTGGTCAGGCAAGATGGTTACGAGTATTGCGCGCGCATCACGGGCATTCCGGTGACGCCCACATCACGGGCCATGGCTTGTGCTTTTTGGAATGTTCGTCGCAAGGAGTGCACCATCGTGACGCCGATGGAGACGGGGTACAACTATTTGGGACACGAGTTGAGGCATTGTTTTGATGGGGCTTTTCATGATTGATCTGCAGACCAATCCTCTGAATTTGCAGATGACCAGGCGTTCCTTGCTGGCGCAAGCCGTGGCCGCCGTGGTTTCGTCTGCATCCTTGTCTCAGGCAATGGCTCAGCCTGCCAACTCTGTGGCGGTGGGCTTCTTGAGCCACTATCCACCTTTCAGCTTCCGTGACCGCGATGGCAGCTTGAAGGGTTTTGATCTGGATGTGATGCAGCGTTTGTGCACGATCCTTGGGCTGCACTTGGTTCATGTGCCCGAGGGCATGGCCACGCTTTCAAACAAGTTGCGCTCGGGCGAGATTGCCTGGATTGGCAATCAGTTGCTCACCACACCAGAGAATCGCCGCGAGTTTGATTTTGTCCGGCCATCCTATGCATCGATCCAGCTGACCAGTGTTCAGCATGAGGATGACCAGCGCGACTTTTTGAGTCTGGATGATTTGGTGGGTAAGAAACTGGGCGTGTTGGCGCAAACCGGTATCGAAGACCAAGCCCGTGGCGCCTTGGGCAAGTCGGTTGTGGCTTATCCGCGCATCGAGGATGCATTGAAGGATCTTGCTGCCAAGAAGCTCGATGCGGTGCTGGAAGAGAACCTGATCGCAGAGTACTACATCGAGCGTGACAATTTGCCTTTGAAGGTGGCCGCACCTTTTGCTTCGCCGGTTGCTGTCGGTTTGCCTGTCCGCAAGGGGCATCGGGAAACCCAGGACAAGTTGGCCGATGCCGTTAAAACCATGCTCAAGGATGGCTCTTTCAAGTCCATTTCAGAGAAATGGTTTGGTTACGATGTGAGCCGTCCCCGCATGGGGCATGCAATGTCTAGTTGAAGACTTCGTAGATGCGACGCTTGTCGTCGATGGTCATCTCGATCAGCTCAGGCAAGGTTTCTGCGCCCATTTTGTCGAGCACGCGGCTGCGGTGCAGTTTCACGGTGGCGGGGGCCGAGCCGTTGAGCTCCGCAATTTCCTTGTTCCCGTAGCCTTTGATCATCAGTCGACAGATTTCTTGTTCTTTCTCGGTCAGGCGGCCAAAGCGCTGGCGAATATCCATGTCTTGAACGAGTTCGTTGTGCCGCGTTCGGTCTTTGTTGAGGCCATTTTCAATGGCCGTCATCAAGGACTCCATGCTGAACGGTTTGAGCAAAAAGTCGATCGCGCCCAGCTTCATCGCTTCGATGATTTCTGTCGGTTGGCTCTCACCGCTGATGAAGATGATGGGGGTCTCGCGTCCGTTTTTCCTCAGGATGGTTTGCAATTCAGTGCCGGTCATTTCGGGCATGCGCATGTCCAGCAAAATCACGGCAGGGGAGATGGGCAGCGAGTCTTTCAAAAAAACGCGCGGATTGTCAAAGGTCTGAACCGAATAGTTCGAAGAACTGAGCGTGAAGGCGAGACTGCGGCAGATCGATGGATCATCGTCGATCAGATAGATGTGGCCTCGGAAATCGTCAAAATTCATAAAACAATAATAAATTCTTTTTGATGTAATGAAATACGCCAGTTGGCGTACTACTTGCAATTGTCAAATTTTTATTGAAAACAAAATATGTCAATTTTACAGCCGGTGTCGAGGTGCTTTGCTGCTGCACGACATGAAGCATGTGACCAGTAAGATCGCCAGATGCCTTCACCTGATCTGGACCTGATGGTCGATTTGCCCAAAGACGCCCAAAGTATCCTGAATCTGGCTGCGCGTTCTTTGTTTGATGTGTTTGCCAACGCCAGCGAAGGCATGTTGCTGGTGGACCGCTCGGGGCGTGTGGTCTGGATCAATGACCAATACCGCCGCTATTTGCCCGCCTTGGGTTTTGCGCGTGAAGAAGACTTTGTGGGGCAGGCGGTTTCGTCGGTGGTGCAAAACACGCAAATGCACCAGGTGCTGGAAACCGGAAAGCCCATCCTGATCGATTTGCTGACCAACAAGGCGGGGACCTTTGTGGTCAGTCGCTACCCATTGCGTGACGATGCTGGGCGTGTCATCGGTGCCTTGGGTGTGGTGCTGTTTGACCAAGCGCAATCGAACCTTCAGCCGCTGATGGCCAAGTTCGCCTTGATGCAGCGCGAGCTGGACGAGGCGCGTGATGCTCTGGCGGTTCAGCGCCGCTCGAACGCGGGCTTGCGGCAGGCCAAGCACAGCTTTGCCAGTTTTGTGGGCGCCAGCGCGGTGGTGGCCGATCTCAAGCGGCAAGCGCGGCGGGCTGCGCAGTCGAGCAGTCCTGTTTTGTTGTTGGGCGAAACCGGGACCGGCAAGGAGTTGTTGGCCCATGCCATCCATGCCGCATCGCCCAGGGCCCGTGGCCCTTTGGTGAGTGTGAACATTGCCGCCGTGCCGGACACCCTGCTGGAGGCCGAATTCTTTGGTGTGGCGCCGGGCGCCTACACAGGCGCTGACCGCAAGGGGCGCGAAGGCAAGTTCAAGCTGGCCGATGGGGGGACCTTGTTCCTGGATGAAATCGGGGACATGCCTTTGGGCTTGCAAGCCAAATTGTTGCGAGCGCTGCAGGAAAGTGAATTTGAAGCGCTGGGCTCTAACCGGCTGGAGCATTTTGATGCCCGTGTGATCGCGGCCACCTCACGCGATCTGGCCCAGCTGGTCAGGGAAGGGCGCTTTCGCGAAGACCTGTATTACCGCTTGAACGTCCTGCCTTTGCGGGTGCCTCCTTTGCGCGACCGTGCCGCTGACATTCCGGCTTTGCTGGAGGTGGTGACCGAAGAGCTGGCCATGCGCAATGGCTTGCCACAACCCGAATTCACAGCTCAAGCGGTGGCCTTGCTGAGTGCCCAACACTGGCGCGGCAATGTTCGGGAGTTGCGCAATGTGATTGAGCAGTTGCTTTTGCGCTGCGATGGGGGTTTGATCGATGACCCTGCGGTGGCGCTGGTTTTACAAGACTCGGGCTTGAGCCAGATTGCAGCCCCAGTGCACGTGCCAGCACAGAGCGGAGCACAGCGCGTCAACGATGCCCCGGCTTTGCTTCGTCCTTGGGGCGAGCAAGTGCGGGAGTTGGAAACCCATGCCATTGAAGCGGCCTTGCTGGCGACTTCGGGCAACAAATTGGCTGCGGCCAAACTCTTGGGCATGTCTCGTGCCAAGTTGTACCAACGCCTGATGCGATGATGGGGGGTGTCTGTATTTCAGACGATTGTCTTAATTTTAGGCAAATGATTGTCTGAACTTTGGACAACCGAACACCGCCTTGGCGCATCTTCTTTCAGAAAGTACATGCCTGACAAGCACTTAGCCCATCGCGTTGGGGACTGCTGGGCTGGCATGGCTTGTGCAATGATGGAGGTGCAAAACCACTTATCAGGAGACCCGCATGATCCGTCGACACCTCATTTCTTTCGCCGCACTGAGCGTTTGCGCAGCTTTGGCGCCCGCCGCCATGGCCCAGGGCAAAGACATCAAGATCGCCCACATCTACAGCAAGACCGGCCCCTTGGAGGCCTACGGCAAGCAGACCCAAACCGGTTTGATGATGGGTTTGAGCTACGCCACCGGCGGCACCATGGAAGTGGCTGGCCGCAAGATTGTGGTGATCGAAAAGGACGACCAAGGCAAGCCTGACCTGGGCAAGAACCTCTTGGCCGCAGCTTATGGTGACGACAAGGTGGACTTGGCCGTGGGTCCAACCGCCTCGCCCGTGGCCCTGGCCATGCTGCCTGTGGCCGAAGAGTACAAAAAGATTTTGCTGGTTGAACCTGCAGTGGCGGACTCCATCACGGGCGAGAAATGGAACAAATACATCTTCCGCACCGGCCGTAACAGCAGCCAAGATGCGATTGCCAATGCC
>JACCDH010609816.1_pt1 | contig 12083 bp, 10 predicted proteins | sample 7442481 | NCBI WGS metagenome assembly JACCDH01 (sample SAMN15323433, study PRJNA562643) | freshwater metagenome | isolation source: river surface water | place: USA:Blue River Watershed | collected 2017-08-15 | reverse complement strand
ATGCTCACGAGCGATAGCCTGCATATCAAACACATGATGACAACGACATACTTCTGCAATCAGCTTAGTAAGCTCTGTGGAAGATAATCTGCCATCACTACCATGTGCGCGTTCAGGTACGGTCAGTGAACGCGAACTAGAGCTGATAATTAACGTACGTTCAGGCGATGGAAAACCATTACTCGCACAGCGTGCCGTTTCTAGTAATTCAGAAGAAATCACTGCATCAACAGAACCCGGTATGGGGCTAAGACTGAATATGGGTTGACGACCATTTAAGCTAGCTAACTTTTGTGGATACACTTCGAAGAAATACGTTGTAGCACCGGTTCGCTGCGCTACACCTGGTATCGATGTACTCTGCGCAGGATAGCCAGATAAACGTGCCACATCAATCAACCATTTTGTGAGTACGCCACCACCCTCACCGCCTAGTGCACAAATCAATAAAGAAATTGGTTGCTGTGACATATTAAGCTGGCTGTATAAAGTTAAAAAACACACGACGCAACTGCGCTACTAATCGCTCCAAACTATTTGGATGTTGTATCACTTCCGCTCTATAAAAACTTGGACACAAGGTTGCTGCATGCGCGTTCTCACCACACAATCCACAACCGACACAACCATCTATCACGGTTGCCACTGGATCGACTTTCAAAGGATCGGGATTATCTTTTAAGGTTAATGTCGGACAGCCAGAGAGTCGCATACAAGCATGATCACCTGTGCAGACATCTTCATCCACACCATATTTAACACGCACTACACGTTGTCCACGTTTGAGTAAGTCAGCAAGCCAAGGACGAATTCTTCTTTGTCTTTCTAGTTGACACTCACCCTCAGCAATAATGACTTTAAGACCAGAAAAATCTGCAGTGAGGGCTTCTTTTAATACTTCACGCATTGCAGAGACGCGATAAGCATGCACTGTTTTTAACCACTGCACACCCAAGCCTTCTAGTGTTTTTTCTATGGTGGTATTGGTCGCCGTTAAGCTCATGAGTTTGTCAGATGCTGCTGATTTTATTTTTTCATCTGGTGTTGAAATAATCGCTTGTGTACCCGTTGCAGAGGTATAACCATTTTTAAAAATCAAGAGCACTGCATCATCGCCGTTGAACAAGGCTGATTGCACACCTGTGAGTAAACCGTTATGCCAAAATCCACCATCACCCATAATCGATAACACACGTCTTTGCATTACTGGTGACACACCCGCACGACTTGCTAAGCTCATGCCATAACCCAATATGGAATGACCTGAAGAAAACGGTTCAAAGGTCGCAAAAGAATGACAACCTATGTCGGCTGCAATGTGTAAAGGCCCTACATCTTGCTGCGCCATTTTTAAAGCTGCAAACACAGGACGCTCAGGACAACCTATACAAAACCCCGGTGGACGTGCTGGCAAATGCGCATCAAATTTCTCTGCAATTACATTACGACGTGTTGCTAATGCTGCTAATGTTGTTTGCAATGATTGCGTATTCAACTCTGGCAAGGATTGCTGCAAGAATTTCACTAAGCCCTGCATCATAACTTCTGCATTCACCTCGCCTGCTGCTGGCAATAAATCTTTTCCATGCAAACGCGTTGTACTTTGTGTGCGGTGCAAAGCTGTTGCAATTTCTTGCTCAATGTAAGCAGGTGCACCTTCTTCTATGATGAGTAAGGATTTTTTATTTTTTGCAAATTGCGCAATCTGCTCTGGCACTAAAGGGAAAGTAACATTTAACACTAAAAGTGGAATGTCGGATTGTCCAAATACATCTGCAACGCCACACTGATGTAAGGCACGAATCAGTGTGTTGTATAAACCACCTTGAATAATAATGCCTATATCAGTTCGCTTACCTTCATGTTCTTCATTCAAATGATGATCAAGAATGTAACGCTGGGCCGCAGGTATTCGCTCACTGATTTTTAATTTTTCATGCGCAAAGGTGGCTGGTGGATGCGCTAACTTTGCATAACTAAAATCAGCCGGATCTCGCAGTGCTGCGTGTTGTGAAATCTTAGGTTTTTTATTTTCTTTTGCGATGAAGCTTCCGCGCATATGACATGCGCGTATACGCAATTCCATCATAGCTGGCATGTTCGACGCTTCGGATACAGCATAAGCATGCTCAACCATCTCCACCATATGCGATAACTCGGGACGAGGATCAAATAAGAGCATGCTAGATTTCATCGCAAAGGCATGGGTGCGTTCTTGTACCACCGAAGCGCCTTCACCATAATCTTCACCCACCACAATTAAAGTACCGCCAGTCACACCGGGTGAAGAGAGATTAGCCAATGCATCAGCAGCGACATTGGTACCCACAATAGACTTCCATGTGACGGCACCACGAATTGGATAATGAATCGATGCTCCCAACATGGCAGCAGCAGCCGCTTCGTTTGAGCAGGCTTGCACCTGTACGCCTAAGGTCTCTAGATAATCTTTTGCCTGCACCATCACATCAAGTAAATGCGATACCGGCGAGCCCTGATAGCCTCCTACGTAAGCCACACCTGATTGCAACAAGGCCTTGGTGATGGCGAGTATGCCTTCGCCATAGAACACTTCGCCTGCGCCTAGCTGCAAGGATGCGATTTCTTCTTTAAATGAGACTTCCATAAATGCTCTCCAAATGATGCCTTTACCGCGTGGGCAGAGTTTACGCCAAGGCAATCAAAATCTAGCGAGCTGAGGGGAGAAATAAGCCTATTCCAGCATTGAAATTCTGGCGTTTGCCCCCAGTTATTAGCATCAAGTGTGAATGCTAACCGGAACCATAAGGCTGAATTTAATTATTTAAAATCAATGAGTTAAATAATTATTTGCACACCACTCAGAGAATGTATATCATAAAGTTTAGATTGTGACTAATCAGTAATATTTTAATAATCAAGCCGGAGAATTCCCATGCTGATGTCTACTCAGGCCAGTCGCTATGCCCACAAGTTGTTAAAAGCGCGTGCTGCTGGAACACTACTGGATCCTCTCACCTCCACTGCGAAAGTGAGTGTGGATGACGCCTACGATATTGCGAAGTCCATACTCGACATACGTATCGCGCAAGGCGAAACGCCGGTAGGTAGAAAAATTGGCTTCAGTAACCGCAAAATGTGGAATCGCTATGGCATGGGCTCGCCCATCACCGAGCCAATTTGGTCACCATTATTTGATAGCAGCGTGGAATTCGCTATGGATAACTGTGCCTTACATAGCTTAAAAAAAGCGCAACAACCACGCATAGAACCAGAATTAGTTTTTAAACTCTCACGCACTCCTGAACCTGATATCACTGTAGAAGCTCTAGCAGAATGCTTGGAATGGATGGCGCATGGTTTTGAAATCGTCACCTCGCCTTATCCAGATTGGCAGTTTGAAGCTGCAGATGCTATCGCTGCGTTTGGCTTACATCGCGCATTAATCGTAGGTGAACCGCGCTTACTCTCCGCTGCGACACGACGCAATCTGGCACAAGTGTTAGGGTCTGCCACACTTTCGTTGTCACGAACATCAAATGGCACCCCATCACTAGTAGCAGCAGGTTTTGGTAAAGATGTCATGGATAGTCCCCTGCATGCGCTGTGGCAGTTACATCAGCAATTACAACGTCAGCCAGCGTTTCAAGGACTACAAGCAGGTGAAATCATCACCACAGGCAGTTGGACCGATGCTCATCCAGTAGAACGCGGAGAAGTTTGGTCTAGCGCGTTTTTACAAATAGGCTTACCAGGTTTGAATGTGTCGTTTAGTTAGTCAACTACTGTATGCGGACGAATACGCTAGGCTATTCGTCCCTACAAAAATATTTGAGTATAGTAGGTACGATTAGCGAAGCGTAATCGTACGAAAAACATCCCACAAATCTCGAAGATACCGTAACACCGTAGGTACGATTAGCGAAGCGTAATCGTACGAAAAACATCTCACAAATCTCGAAGATACCGTAACACCGTAGGTACGATTAGCGCAGCGTAATCGTACGAAAAACATCCCACAAATCTCGAAGATACCGTAACACCATAGGTACGATTAGCGTAGCGTAATCGTACGAATAAAATCTAAATTGATCATCCATCGCGTTACGTAACATTACGTAACATTACACATCATTACGATACATTACGTTGCTACAGACTATGACTTGCTATATTTTTACCCGAAATTAACATTAATTTATGCGCGATCTGATTTGATCGACTCCATAAATTGTAAATATCAAGGTACTAATATGCGTCAACTATCTATTGCACTGATTGCCCTAAGTATTTTTACTACAGGCTATGTACATGCAGATGCACAAAACTTCCAAGGATTACGCGTTGGTGGAAATTTGAATATGACGGGTGCATCAACCAAAGTAACAAACTCATCATCAACTGATGGCTCATTTGGTGCAAATAATGTCGGAGGTGGTTTATCCCTCGCCTATACCCAAAGAATTTCTAAGAAAACTGTAATTGGAATTGGTGGAACATTTTCTAATTCAAAATTCAAGGCTGGCACCGATTCAGCAAACACAATTATCAAAGGAAAAAATATCTGGACTGCATATGTAGAGCCTGGAGTTGTTGTTGGTGAAGATACGCTTATTTATGCTAAAGCAGGTTATGCGGGCATGAAAGGAACCATCGATGAATTTGCAACCGAACATAGCTTATCTGGCTATATGTATGGTTTAGGAATTCGAACAATGGTTGACGCGAATGTTTATATGGAAGTTGAAGCGCTTCAATATGTATTCAATTCCAAAACAATAAACAGCGCAATTTATGACATCAAAGCCACCCAAGCAAATGTTGGGCTTGGCTACAAATTCTAATCGTTCAGCTAGCAGCATCAATTGTTAACTCTAAATTTATAGAGACCTTGTAAAGTACTGCGATTCAAGACCACAATTAAAAGCCTCAATTCTCGCGAATTTGAGGCTTTTTTTTCAAAAATTTCGAATAACATCTCGGACGAATACGCTACGCTATTCGTCCCTACAACACCAATCACACTTACTGCGCAATACAACACGAAGGTAAGGTAGGTATGATTAGCGAAGCTTCATCGTAGGAACAACACAAACATAAAGACTCCATCACGTTACGTGACATTACTCATCATTACGACACATTACGTTGTCACAGACTAAGGGTTGCTATATCTTACGGGTGTGTTAACTCTAGCTTTATAGAGATGTTGTAAAGTATTGCGTTCTAAGACCTTATTTAATTGCCTCAATTCTCACGAATTCGAGGCATTTTTTTTTGCAAACTTTCGAGCTCCATCTCGGACGAATACGCTGCGCTATTCGTCCCTACAACATCACAATACAATTGAACGCATTCGGCGCAATGCATTGCGCCCTACCTCACACATCACAAGACATGGTAGGTACGATAAGCTTAGCGACATCGTACGAAAAAGAATTACTTCGCTTGCAATGCAAAACTGTAATCCAATGTCCAATAAGAATTTTTCATAACACGACCATCGGGTGCTGATCCTGATGCATGTGATTGAAACTTGCCAACTAATGAAGGTCGCACGCCAAACACCACATCGGAATCGAGATACTTATCTCCTTCACGGAAGATATGGGTGATGAGTGGTTGATAACCTGCTGCGTTCACCATGAAATGAATATGTGCTGGTCGCCAAGCATGTCGACCTGTGTTCACTAACATCTGCCCCACTGGCCCATCAGTCGGCACTGGATAAGCTTCAGGCAAGACAGTCCAAAACGAAAACTGTCCTTCTTTATCCGCCTCAATTAATCCACGTGCACGTCGCTCATTGTGTAATTCACCGCGCTGTACATCATAAAGACCTTCAGCATCAGCTTGCCAGACATCGACCATTGCATGAGCTACAGGTTTACCATCTGATGACAATACACGACCTGTGACATACAAAGGCTCCCCTGGTGCACCATTCGTCATGTCAGCACCGCTTTTCATGGCCGGTGCATCCGGTGTATGAAAAGGTCCCAACACCGTTGCTTCAGTTGCGCCTTGCTGTGCGCCGTCATGCAGGGCGACCAACAACATTGATAAACCTAAGGTATCAGACAATAAAATAAATTCTTGTCTTACATCGTCACACTTATGACCAGTTGCAGTTAAAAACTGTATCCCTGCCATCCACTCTGCTTCAGTCAAATTAGTTTCTTGCGCAAAGGCGTGCAAATGCTTCACCAATGACTGCATGATGACTTTAAGACGTGGATTATCAGACGCTGCAAAACTAGCTATAGCAGCTTGCGTAATAGCTTCAGGAGAGAATGTCATTTAATTCCTTTGTTTTAAAAAACGATGGGTAGGAAATAGCGATAATCCAGTACGACGATGTAAAGCTCCCCACAAACCATCACGGAAAAATAAAGTCACTAAGATAGCGAGTAGACCTAGTCCTATCAAATACCACGATCCATAATCACTAAAAAATTTATTCAAAAACCAAAACAACAATGCACCTACGATAGGACCTTCAATTCGACCTAATCCACCTATCACCACCATAAAAATCGCAAAGGCTGTCCAGTTGACTGAAAAAGCAGCATCTGGGGAGATACGTAAATTACTCACAAAATACAAAGCACCTGCTAAGCCCGCACCACCTGCTGCAATTAAATACACCGCTAATTTCATACGTTGCACATCAATACCTTGTGACGCTGCTGCGATTTCATTATCACGTATCGCGAGTAAGGCTAATCCACGTTTAGAGCGTAAAAATAAATAAATTCCTGCAATCGCTATCACGACACACGCTAACGCTATCCAATAAGTTGTGCTTTCACGAGTTGCTTTATCAATGTCACGCAATGCAGTGAGTGAAGTACCTGAACCACCACCAACCCAATGCAAATTAGCAAAAGATAAACGAAACACTTCAGCAATCACCCATGAACCAATCGCGAAATATCCACCTTGCAAACGGAATGCAAGCACAGAGACTGGCCATGCAATCAGTGTCGTCATGACTGCAGCAATCGGTATCGCAACGAAGGGATTCACACCCGCTTCATTACCTAAGATGAGCATGACATAACCACCAAAACCAAAGAAGGCTTGTTGACCTATGCTAACCAAACCGCCATAGCCTGCTAATAAATTCCACATCATGGCAAATAAAAAATAACAGGCGATTTCTACTACTTCACGCATCCAACTCGACTCACCCCATGCAGGTAATGAAATCGCTGGAATCAGTATGAGCAGCGTTAACCAAGGCAAGGCCTTAGAAAAACGATTACTGCGTATGACTTCGTAAGCTTGCATAAATTATTTTTTGAATATGAGAGGATTAACCTCTGGTCTTAGGAAACAGTCCTTGCGGTCGTATCACTAACACGACTAAAAACATTAAATGACCAAACCAAATACCCCAACCCGGATCAAGTCTAAAACCGATTTGCTGCGTTAAGCCTAACAACAAAGCACCAATCAAGGTGCCCCAGAATGAACCCATGCCACCGATGATGACCGCTTCAAATGCAAACAACAGAAGCAAAGGACCATCAGAAGGTGCAATGGTAGTTCGCATCGCTTGCAAGCCACCAGCTAAAGCAATCAACATAAAAGCAATGCCGGTTGCTTGTGCATACACAATTGCTGGTTTTAAACCCATGAGTTGCGCTGCTTCTCTATCATCCGATACAGCGCGAAATGATCTGCCTAACGAGGTGTAACTAAACAAAGCTTGTAAACACATTGTCGCCAACACAGCAATAGCAAAAGTGAGCAAGGGTAAAACACCGACTGTTACATCACTCAATGAAAAACTCGCTAAGGCAATGCTGCCTGCATCTAATGAACGTGGATCGGCAGAGTAAATCTCTAATAATAGATTTTGAATAATGATGGATAAACCAAAGGTGACTACCAACGATGGCAAAGGATCACGACCCAAGGTACCGTTGAGTACAAAACGTTGTAAGACATAGCCCGCTAAAAATGCAATCGGTATGATGACAAGTAAACCTAAGCCCGGTGATAAACCGGTAGCTGCCACCATGCTAATCGCAAAAAAACCACCCAAAATAATAAAATCACCTTGCGCGGTATTTGTCAGACGCATCACTCCAAACATCAGTGATTGACCTAATGCGAATAGTGCATACAGACCACCCAGTAATAAGCCCTGTAGAATAATTTCTGTCATGGTCTAGATACCAAAATAGGCTTTACTAATTTGATCACGCGTTAACTCACCCGACTTACCTTCTAGCGACACTAAGCCTTCTTGCAAACACACCACACGCGATGACACTTGCATTGCTAACTGTACATCCTGCTCTACGATTAATAGCGACATACCTTCTTCCATAATGGCAGGTAGTGCTGCATAAATTTCGCGAATTACGACAGGAGCTAAGCCTAAAGAAATTTCATCACATAACAGCAAACGTGGATTACTCATTAAGGCACGGCCAATGGCTACCATTTGCTGCTGTCCACCTGATAATGAAGTGGATGGCATATTTCGTTTTTCTTGCAGTATCGGGAAAAGCCTAAACACGCGAGCAAGATTCCAAGCACCCTGTCGACCTGACAACGTGCCCATTAAAAGATTTTCTTCTACCGTCAAACTAGGAAATAAACGCCTGCCTTCTGGCACCATCGCTAAACCTAATTTAACAATGTCACCTGCGTCGATTTGATTTAAGGACTGTCCATCAAATGTTAATGAACCACTCTTCACAGGCAATAAACCTGTGAGTGTTTTTAAGAACGTAGATTTACCTGCGCCATTCGCACCAATCAAGGCAACGATCTCACCTGCTTGCATAGAAAAATCGATGCCAAACAAAGCTTGTGCATCGCCATACGCTGCGGTTATGCCTTGTGCCTGTAACAACTTAGACGACATCTTAAACCTCAAGTCCCATATACACGCGCCGGACTTCAGCATCCTGCATCACCACTTCAGGTACACCTTCACATAAGTTTTTACCAAAATTAATCACTAATAAACGATCAGCTAAAGAGAGCAATGCATGCACAACATGCTCAATCCAAATCATGGTCATACCACTTTGTTTAATGCGTTTGAGTTCTTCTACTAACTCTTGAGCTTCATGCTCGGTTAAGCCTCCGGCAATTTCATCTAATAACAATAAACGTGGCTGCGTGGCTAATGCACGCGCGAGTTCTAATCGTTTACGATTTAATAAAGTTAATCCACCGGCCGCTTGATTAGCAAAGCGCTGTAAGCCAGTTTGCTCCAACACTTCCCATGCTATTTCCCATGCCGCTTTTTCTGAGACTTGCGCACCGAAGCAGGCAGCCGTCACCAGATTCTCAAACACACTCATGGCACCAAATGGTTGAGGTACTTGATAAGAACGACCTATGCCATTTCTACAGCGTTGAAATGGAGGTGCATCATGAATCGGTAATCCATCAAACAGAACTTCACCACTGTCGATTTTTAGATCACCAGATATTAAATTGAATAAGGTAGTTTTCCCGGCCCCATTGGGACCGAGAATACCGAGCACCTCACCCTCAGTGACTGATAGTGAGACACCATCAGTCACTTTTAAAGCGCCAAATGATTTACTGACGTTATTGAGGGTAAGAATACTCATCGCTTAAGAATTGAATTAATTCATTAAGCGTAATGTGCCACCTGCAGGAATTGCAGGTGCTGCTTTGTTGTTGACGATGGTAAGTTCATATTTATGTGTCTTACCTTTATTCCATTGACCGAGTACCAGCGGTGTTTTGCTGACATTCTTGAATGGACCTTCGCCACCCCACTTCACATCACCGACAACAGTCTTCAACTTCGTCGCTGCAACTGCATCACGAATATCTGCAGGATTCGCTGACTTTGAACGCTTCAATGCATCAACTGCTACTTCAAATAAACCATGTGCAAAGCCGATAGGCTGAGTCCATTGTTTACCAGTTGATTTTTCATAAGCACCAGCTAAATCTTTTGCAGATTGCTTAGTTAAGCTAGAAGCGAATGGATGCGATGGGCTCCACCATACTTCGGTAGTTAAACCATCACCAAGTTCACCTAAGGCTTCAATCGCACCTGGGAATAACAATGCTTTACCGAGTGTGATGACTTTCGGTTTAAAGCCTTGTTGACGTGCTTGTGTGAGGAAGGTTTTTGCATCAGGTGGAATCACCACACCAGTCACAATTTCCACGCCATCTTTTTTGAATGCTGCGATTTGCGCAGAAAAATCTTGCGTTCCATTCTGGAAGCGACCTGGATCGGTCAAGGTGTAACCCATAGCGGTTAATGGCTTAGGAAAACCGCGTTCTTTATCACCCCATGCATTACCATCACCATCATTCGGGAATAAGCCACCGACTTTTTTATTGGTCTTCACGCTATTCCAACCATTGGTGAAGTTTTCAATCACATCTTCTAAACCCCAGAAAATATGATGCGTCCATTTAAAGCCTTTTGCTGGATCACCTTTACGTCCAAAGAACCAAGGCTGCCAAGGCACAACGCTAGAAATACATGGCAATTCATTTAACTCACACACATCACTCACAGGATTCGCTGTTTCTGGTGTGCCTGCTGTCAGAATTAACGACACCTTATCTTTCAAAATCAAATCATTGGCGACTTCACCAGCACGATTAGGATTTGATTGGCTGTCTTTCAATAAAATTTCAACGGCATATTTTTTACCACCAATGCTGACACCATCTTTAAATGATGCGCGCATTTGCTCAATCACCCATTTATCTGCTTCACCAAAAGGTGCCAGTGGACCAGTTTGTGGTGACACATAACCAATCTTGATCGAGTCAGCTGCTAAAGCTAACCCAGTAGTGGACAATAACGCCGCTGCTGCAGCGCCTTGAATAAAATGTCTTCTTGTAATTGCCATCTTTTCGTCTCCTTCTGTTTATGCTGCGGTTTTTACTACATTCTTAACATCGTTATTTACTGCAGTTTTAAAACAACCTCACTCACTCACTTACTAACTCAATCATTTACTCATCTACTCAACCTACGACTTCAATTTAAACTAAAACTGGTGCACTGCCTTCCCATGCATGCTGCAATAACTGTTTAATCGCATGGGCATTTTCTGCTGCAATCGGTCTGGGATTCCAATAAGGATTTTGCATTGCGATGTGCGCGGCTTTATCGACATCTTGCAAGCTCATGCCTAATTCTTTTAATGAAGTTGGTGCACCATTGTTCTTTGCTAAATCATATAAACCTTGTGCAGCAGATGCGCCACCTAAAGCACGACTAATTTTTTCCATGGCAGTTGGTGCAGCTTCCGCATTAAACGCCATTGCATGTGGCAAAATCACAGTATGCACTTCAGCATGCGGCAAATTGAATGATCCACCTAAGGTGTGACACAGTTTGTGATGCAAAGCCATACCGACATTGCCTAACACTGTTCCACATAACCATGCGCCATATAAAGCATCACTACGCGCTGTCAAATCATGCGGGTTGGCTTTAATGAGAGGAATGGCTGACGCTAAAGCACGTATGCCTTCTTCTGCCATTAAATCCATCACAGGATTACTATCTTGTGCATATAAACCTTCAGCCGCATGCGCAATTGCATTCATGGCACTGGTGACGGATAAACCAACCGGCAATGACAAAGATAAATTCGCGTCATAAATCACAGTACGCGGCAAAACACGTGGATTGCGTCCAGTTTTTTTCAAACCGTTTTCAGTGATGCCATAAATCGGCGTCATCTCACTACCGGCATAGGTAGTTGGAATCGCTAATATAGGTAAACCCGATTGCAAAGCAATCGCCTTACCTAATCCTGTTGTTGATCCTCCACCTACTGCTATCGCACAATCTGCACCGACACGTTGCGCTTCACTCACTGCCGCAGCTGCGGTTTCAGCCGGCACATGCATGACGGCTTTCGGATACACACCTGCTGCACGTTTACCTAATAACTCTGCAACTTGTTCTGCAATGTCTTGTTGTTCTGGCGTGCACAACACTAAGGCACGTTGTGCACCCAAGAGTTGTATCTCACGTTCCAGATGCTGCAAACACCCAACGCCAAAAATAACGCGAGCAGCTTGAGCTTGATAAACAAAATCATGCATAAGATTTATTTATACGT
>JACCDH010484831.1_pt1 | contig 12084 bp, 15 predicted proteins | sample 7442481 | NCBI WGS metagenome assembly JACCDH01 (sample SAMN15323433, study PRJNA562643) | freshwater metagenome | isolation source: river surface water | place: USA:Blue River Watershed | collected 2017-08-15 | reverse complement strand
GTGGTCTATCGACGCAAGGGTTACAGCTACGGGGTAATCAGCCTGAGCTAATAAAAGCCTCAGCAACTACAATTGCACCCGAAACCTAAGGGAGATCATTTTGGTGTCAATCATTGACAAACTGCTGCGCGCGGGCGAGGGAAAGCTACTTCGTAGGCTCCAGTCAATTGCGCAGGAGGTCAACGCTCTCGAGCAGAACTTCGTCGGTCTAACTGATGAAGAGCTTCGTGATGAGACCAGACAGTTCCGTGAGCGCTACGCAGCCGGTGAGACTCTGGATGACCTACTCCCTGAGGCCTTTGCCGCAGTTCGCGAGGCTGGCAAGCGCACGATTGGTCTTAGACACTTTGATGTTCAGCTCATGGGTGGTGCCGCCCTGCACCTTGGCAACATCGCTGAGATGAAAACCGGTGAAGGTAAGACTCTGGTCGCAACCACTGCTGCATACCTGAACGCAATTCCTGCCAGGGGCGTCCACGTTGTAACCACGAATGACTTTCTTGCCGGTTACCAGTCTGAGTTGATGGGCCGTGTGTTCCGCGCCTTGGGTATGACCACCGGTTGCCTGGTATCAGGTCAGGAGCCTTCGGTTCGCAGAGCGCAGTATGAGTGCGACATTACCTATGGAACCAATAATGAGTTTGGTTTTGATTACCTGCGCGACAACATGGCGCTGAATAAGTCAGACCTCGTGCAGCGCGGTCACTTCTTCGCCATCGTCGACGAGGTTGACTCCATCTTGATCGATGAGGCAAGGACCCCACTGATCATCTCTGGTCCTGCCTCTCCAGAGGTAAACCGCTGGTTCGGGGTCTTCTCGAAGCTGGTTCAGACGCTTGAGGCTGAGGTTGACTACGAGGTTGACGAGAAAAAGCGCACGATCGGTGTGCTGGAGTCCGGTATCGACAAGGTTGAAGATTACCTGGGCATCGACAATCTCTATGAGTCAGCAAACACCCCGCTGATCTCTTTCCTCAACAACGCGATTCGCGCCAAGGAGCTGTTCCGCAAGGACCGCGACTACGTTGTGGTGAACGGCGAGGTTCAGATCGTTGATGAGCACACAGGCCGCATCCTGCCAGGTCGTCGTTACAACGAGGGCATGCACCAGGCGATTGAGGCCAAGGAGGGCGTGGCCATCAAGGCCGAGAACCAGACCCTTGCCACCATCACTCTGCAGAACTATTTCAGGATGTACCAAAAGCTCTCCGGTATGACTGGTACTGCCGAGACCGAGGCTGCAGAATTCATGTCGACCTACAAGTTGGGTGTGGTTCCAATCCCGACAAACAAGCCGATGATTCGTCTTGACCAGCAGGACCTGATCTTCAAAAACGAAGAGGTCAAGTTCCGCATGGTGGTTGAGGACATCGCCGCTCGCCACCAGACCGGTCAGCCGATTCTGGTTGGTACCACCTCGGTTGAAAAGAGCGAGTATCTCTCGAAGCTGCTAGCTAAGCGTGGTGTCAAGCACGAGGTTCTAAATGCAAAGAACAACGCTCGAGAGGCAGCCATTGTTGCCCAAGCGGGTAGATTCGGAGCGGTAACCGTAGCCACCAACATGGCCGGTCGCGGTACCGACATCATGCTCGGTGGTAACGCCGAGTTCTTGGCTGTTGCCGAGATGCACAAGCTTGGCCTTGACCCTGTTGAGCAGGCCGAGGACTACGAAAAAGCTTGGGACGAGATCTTCGAAAAGATCAAAGCTCAGGTCGCTACCGAGGCTGAGAAGGTGCTGGCCGTAGGTGGACTCTACGTACTGGGCACCGAGCGTCACGAGTCCCGCCGCATCGACAACCAGCTTCGCGGTCGTTCCGGTCGCCAGGGTGACCCGGGTGAATCCAGGTTCTATCTCTCACTCACCGACGACTTGATGCGATTGTTCAATTCAGGTGCGGCTGCGGCTTTGATGAACCGCTCATCGGTGCCGGATGAATCCGTGATTGAGTCAAAGGTAGTATCTCGGGCCATCGCCTCAGCGCAGTCTCAGGTAGAGGCTAGAAACGCTGAGATTCGCAAGAACATCCTCAAGTACGACGATGTGATGAACCGCCAGCGCGAGGCAATTTACTCAGACCGCCGTCATATCCTCGAGGGCGACGACATCTCTGGCACTTTCCAGCAGTTCTTGGAGCAGGTTGTCACCGAGGTGGTTCGCAATGAAGTGACCGACACTTCGGTTCACGATTGGGATCTGCCAGGCCTATGGAACACGTTGTCTCAGATTTACCCGGTTGGTCTTGAGGTTGATGAGGTTCTTGAAGAGGCTCGTTCGATCTCCAAGGTTTCAGTCTCATGGCTTATCGAGGAGCTGCTCTCCGATGCTCGACTTGCCTATCAGAAGCGAACCGAGGACGTTGGTGAGCAGGTCATGCGTGAGCTCGAGCGCCGCGTGATGCTTTCGGTAATTGACCGTAAATGGCGCGATCACCTCTATGAGATGGATTACCTCAAGGAGGGAATCGGTCTGCGTGCCATGGCTCAGCGAGATCCGCTCGTGGAATACCAGCGCGAGGGTTACAACATGTTCTCGGACATGATGGCCGGCATCCGCGAAGAGGCAGTGCAGTTCCTGTTCAACGTCGAAATCAAGCAGACGGTGACCGAGGTTCAGCCACAGCCAATCCCGCAGGGTCTGACCTACATTGCGCCAAGCGAACCAGGAACTCCGGCAAAGTCCGAACCTGCCAAGCCGCAGCAAAATAAGGATGGCTCTGGAAGTAGCTTCTTCCGCGGCTAAATCAGGCTGATGTCGGTGATCCGATACCTGGTGTGAACCAGCTCGGCCCTAATCGAAACTGCCTTAGTTACCCCGCTAATACGAAGAATCACCACGCCTTGAAAGGCGTGGTGATCCGTGAGAAAGGTCTGGGTTGTCTTCAGACAGACCTCGGGCCTGGATCGCAGTCCGGTTAGAGCGCGTTGTCTGGCTTCCCGTTGTGCTCGTTGGCAGACGTCGTAGTAGGTCCTGTCAGAGAGCCACCTTGCCAGCTGCTCAGGCCTTCTCACCCCCGCTAAAACTTCAATGTAAGCAGCAGAGATCTCGGCAAAGAACGGTGCTGGGTCAACTTTCTTGGTAGCGACTTGGTCTGACATAAGGCCCCCTTTTTCATAAGTCGTGGCAGTAGTTTGGCCTTATCAAATGAAACTGAAAAGGGTCAAGCCCAGGTTGTGGAAAACTCCGAAGCCTGCGAGAAAAGGCCAAATTTAATCCTGTGGAAAACCCTCCGCACAGTTTCTCGACTCTTGCCAATCTGTTGGCATGGCGATTCGAATGGGAAGAAAAATCCCCAATTGGTTGATACTGGCTGGAGCCGGAGTTGTGGTCTGTGTTGGCCTTGTGGTCAGCGTCTTGGCAAAACCCTTGCCGGAATACTTAGTTGCCGCGGCCGACATCAAACCGGGTAGCGTGCTGAGCGAGCAGGACTTTGTTTCTGTTCCCCTTGATTTAGGTGAGATTCAAAATTACATAAGGGCAGATCAGTTGCCCAGCAATCAAAGCGTTGTGCGAGTGGTTCGTAAGGGTGAGCTGCTGTCCGCCTTCGACCTGACCGGCGAACTGGATCCAAATTTCACAGCACTTCGTTTAGTCCCCGAGCTTCGACCCGCAATTTCCAAAGTTGGCTCTTTTGTTTCGGTTTGGCGAGCACTAGAGGGGGAGACTGGCTTTGAGATGCACCGCCTGGTGGAGCGCGCGGAGGTGCTGGCTATTGAGGAGGGAGAGGGGTTATTTGCCGACAACGTTCCTGAGATCGAGATAAGACTTGGCATCGAACAGTCAGTCTTTGTGATGCAGGCCATCTCCCAGGAGAGTTCGATCTTCTTGGTGCCGGTGTCATGAGCTTGATTGATTTGGAGCGCAGGGTAGAACCCAAGCCTGAGTCACTGCAGCGAGATGCTTCCATCGTTTCGGTCTGGGGTTCCGCCGGAAGTGGGAAAACCAATCTTGCAGTGAACTTGGCGTTTGAACTTGCTTCGATGGGGCACCAGGTTTGTCTTGTGGATTGCTCCACCCGCAGACCGGCCATTGCCCCATGGTTGGGCATCACCGAACCGGGTCCCGGAATTCTCGGGCTTTTGCGCCTAGCTCGACAAGATCGACTCGACCAAGAGCAGTTTCTTCGGCTCAGCCACGAGATTTGTTTTGGCAATCACTCACTCGCTTTGATCAGCGGGATATCTCAACCTGCGCGCTGGCCAGAGTTTGATGGTGAAGCAATAAACGCACTGCTTTATTGGATCTCCAGGCAATACAGTTTCGTGGTTTTGGATTTAGATTCAGACCTAGAGCGAGGGCTCATAAAACTCGAGGCGTCCATTGAGCGAAACCAGCCCACCGCGAGCCTTCTAGAGCGATCAACCAGGGTCCTGATGGTCTCAGGGAGCGACCCAGTGTCTGTGAATCACACGCTCATGGCAGTCAGGGATCTAACCTGTGACTACGAGCTGATCGCCAATCGCCTTCGAAGCTCGGTGCTGGGAAGAGACCCAGCTAGACAGGTCCGCGACACCTTCTATGAACTGCTATCCAAGGAGTTGATCTCAGTCTTGCCGGATGATTCAGAGGCTGTGGATCAGTCCATGTTGAAATCCCAACCGCTATTGATGATTGCCAAAAACTCCAAATTGCGTGAAGCCATCAGAGCGCTGGCGATCGAACTAATCAAACACCGCGAGGGTAGACTCGAGAATCGTGAGTGAGACCGTTCAGCAACAGCAGTGGTTGCGATCGCTGATTGCCGACTGGCAACTCATTTCCGACATGGCATTTGCAGACCTAGTGCTTTGGGTTCCAGTGGGAGCAAAGCTTCAAGCCTTCGCTCACGCCAGACCATCCACTGCTCCCACGCTCTTTCATCGAGATCTCACCGACAGCTCTCCTCGCTACGACTGGATCGAACTGATTGAGGCCGCATTTTCATCGGGTGAGGCCCAGGTCTCTGGCTCGATCACACAAGTTGACGACCTATCGGCAAGAATTTCCGCTTTTCCAGTTTTAGCTCCAGGTAGCAAGAAACCGCTGGCGGTCATCTCCCGTCACACGAATCTTTCGCAGCCTCGCTATACCAACCGACTGCAAATCAATTTCAACGAGTGTGCAACGCAGCTCTTGGAAATGGTGGCCAGGGGTGAGTTTCCAATTCCCGAGGCTGGCACCGCAGCCAAGCGTGGGGCTCCTCGACCAAACGACGGCTTTATTCGACTAGACCAAGCCGGACGGATTATTTTTGCCAGCCCAAATGCGCTGTCGGTCTTCAACCGAGCAGGTCTTCAGGGTGAACTTGAGGGGCGATTGCTTGCCGAGGAGATCACTGGCACCCAGTCCAAGTTGGTTCAGATAGACGAGGGACTCCCTTTGGTCTTGACCGGCAAGGCAGCTTGGCGCACCGACATTGAATTTCCAGATTTCACGATCGCTGCTCGCTCGATTCCGCTAACCAAGGGCTCAGAGCGCATCGGTGCAATCGTGCTATGTCGAGATGTGACCGAGCTTAGGGTCAGGGAGCGTGAACTGATCACGAAGGATGTCACGATTCGTGAGATCCACCACCGAGTCAAGAACAACCTTCAGACTGTCGCGAGCCTTTTGCGGATTCAGTCGCGCCAGACTTCGAGTGAAGAGGTCAAGGAATCGCTGTCGCAAGCGATGCGCAGAGTGAGCGCAATCGCAGTTGTGCACGATGTGCTCTCTGAAGGCATTGACCAAGAGGTTTCTTTCGATCAGATTTTTAAGCGAATCCTGCTCTTGATCCCCGAGATCGCCGGTTATCACACCACAGTGAAGACCGAATTTGTGGGGAGTTTTGGAGACATGGCGGCTGCTCGCTCAACTCCCTTGGCGTTGGTGCTAACCGAGGTGGTTGCCAATGCGGTCGAGCATGGTCTGAGCGATCGGTCTGGCACTATCACCGTAAGCGCGGAGCGGGAGAAGCAGAACCTTCACATCGAGATTGTTGATGATGGTGCTGGGTTGCCTGAGGGCAAGGTTGGCAGCGGTTTGGGCACGCAGATCATTCGAACCCTGGTGGAGTCGGAGTTGCGAGGAAAGATTAACTGGACCTCGCCAATTCGTGGCGGGACCAAGGTGGTTATTGACCTACCGGTTTAGCCTGCGCGACGTGCGCGTGCGTAGCGACGCTTTAGGGATCTGCGCTCGTCTTCGCTGAGTCCGCCCCAAACACCAGTGTCCTGGTTTTCCTTGATTGCGTACTCGAGGCATTGAGCCGAAACTGAACACTGTCTGCAGATTGATTTTGCCTGCTCGATTTGCTCTAGCGCTGGTCCAGTGTTGCCTACTGGGAAGAAGAGCTCAGGGTCTTCATTGAGGCATCGGGCCTGGTTTAGCCACTGCATATCCATAGTGTTCTGTTATTCCTAAGGGTCGAAACAGGAGGTATCCCGGTGGGGTAAAGTCACATCTGCAACGTCCAAAATGGTTTCACACCGAAGCCCATAAATCAAGACCCAAAATTGCGAGCATGAACATAAAACTGACCGTGGCAATAGCTATCTTGGCGATGGAATCTTTCGCGCTCATCGCGGTTACACTCTGGTCGCTTTTAGCAATCTTGCAGGGGAACACCTTCTCTTTGACGAGCTCGCTCTTCCTCTTGGGACTCTTGATCGCGGCTTCACTCTGGGCCGGCAACATAACTTTTGGACTAGCCAGGCGCAAGCGCTGGTCTCACACGGCAGCCATGGTTTTACAGCTATTGATCGCTTCGATTGCGACCGCAAGCTTTTCCGGAGAGTTTGCCTCACCGGTTATCGGCTGGGGACTTTTGATCCCTGCGGCGTTGGGTTTCTACCTGCTTTTTTCGAGACAGGTGAGAGTGGAATTCGGTAAGGACTAGCCGATTCTCTTGAGCAGCATGTTGGTGTGGCCGGTCGCCTTTACGTTGTAGAGGGCGTCGACCACCACACCATTCTCATCAATCAAGATTGTTGAACGCAGAGCTCCCTTGTAGATACGTCCGTAGAGAGACTTCTCCCCATATGCGCCGTAGGCGCGGTGCGCATCCATGTTCTCATCGCTAAGCAGGGCGAAGGTGAGTTCATGTGCGTCTTCAAAGCTCTTCAGCTTCTTTACGGGATCAGGCGAGACACCCACGATTTTGTAGCCCTTCGCCTCGAATTGAGGCAAAGCATCTTGGAAATCGGCGGCTTCTTTGGTGCAGCCGGGGCTCCCTGCAGCGGGGTAGAAGTAAAGAACGGTTCTGGTTCCGAGTAGGTCCGAGAGTGACTTAGTTTCGCCATCTTGATTCAACAAGCTGAAATCTGGAGCCTTATCTCCAGGACTCAGTCGCTGCACTACGTCGGACATCAACACCTCGGCTTTGGTTTATAGAAACATTATTCATCCGAAAGCTGGCCCGAGCCTCAGTTCGCCAATAGCGTTTGCGAAAAAAGTTCGTTGCAGGGCTCAATTTCAACTGCTAGGATTTCCCCTCGTTGCGCCTCTAGCTCAATCGGCAGAGCAACTGACTCTTAATCAGTGGGTTCTGGGTTCAAGTCCCAGGGGGCGCACTTTTTCATTTAACTGATTCTTAAATTACGCGCCTTCACGCCCCCTCAAACTGATCTCAGCCGATTTTTTTACGCACTTCACAAATTTGTCTAGACCCCCTAGACTTATGCCATGGCCAAACTAGCTGACTCCCTAACCATGGGTCCTGTGACCCTGCGGGTTGCGAATCTTGATTTGATGTCCGACTACTACATCAGTGCGGTGGGACTGAAGTTGGTCGGTGAGACTCTCAACTCCAAGGTCCTAGGTGGCGATCAGGGAACTGCTTTGATCTTGGAACATGCTCCGGAACTGCGTCACGCTGGACCTAGCGAGGCCGGTCTTTTCCACACCGCGTTTTTGTTCTCGTCTCGATCCGAGCTGGCTTCTGCAGTGGCGTCAGTCGCTACCAAGCACCCAGGGTCTTTCACTGGGTCAGCCGACCACCTAGTTTCTGAAGCGTTTTACTTCGATGACCCAGAGGGCAACGGTGTCGAACTCTACTTCGATAAAGAGCGCACGCTTTGGTCGTGGCAACACGGCCAAGTTCAGATGGATACGTTGAGGCTCGACCCCAATCAGTATCTTGCCGAAAACCTTGACCCTGAGGCTGAGTTGTCCGCAGCCGTCATCGGTCACGTTCATCTCAGCGTCGGAAACATTTCTCAGGCCAAGGATTTCTATGTCGATCAGCTCGGGTTTGACGTGACGATGGACTGGGGTGGGACTGCCTTGTTTGTCTCGGTGGGCGGTTATCACCACCACATGGCCATGAATATTTGGCGATCTCGTGGGGCTGGTCGACGCCAGCCCACGCTGGGTCTCAGAGACGTTTCACTGGTTCTGCCAAATGACCAGGTGTTTGGTGCCGCTGTAGAGCGATTGAGTAAGTCTGATGTGAGGCAGCTCGAGACAAATTTGGTCCTGGTGGAGGACCCTTGGGGCAACCAGGTGAGCCTTAGCTACTAGTTATTTTCTAACGGTTGAGAGTGCGTAGCCGCCGGCGACACAGAGCGCTATAGGTCCAACGAAGTCAAGGCCAGAAAACCAAGTGGTGCCACTGTTTGCAATCACAAAAACAAAGCCGAGCAACCCCACCGCGATCAAGCTCCAGCCAATACCCCTTGAGACTCTGGGGTCAACCCTGTTGAGGTCTTCGCGTGATTTTGCGGTGAGCTTTCCGCAGGCTGGGCATCTGAAATCGTGTTGTGTAATTGCTGCGCTGCAGTGAGGGCAATTCATATCCATAGCTAAACACTAGGGGCAATAAGCTGTGGGGGATTGGAGATTCCGATGACTAAAGCGCTGATGGTGATCGACGTTCAGGCAAGCTTGTTCCTAGGCAAGTGGGCTGTTCCGAATAAAGCCGAGCTGCTGTCTCGAATTGGTGATCGAGTGCTTCAGGCTCGCATGGCTGAGGAGCCAGTGATCTTTGTCCAAAACGATGGACCAGAGGATGAACTAGACGCCCCCGGTCTTCCGATGTGGGACTTGGTCATCAACCCTCGGCCAGAGGAGCTGGTGGTTAGAAAGACTACCCAAAACGTTTTTGAGTCCAACCCAGATTTGGCCGATGAGCTTCGCGCTCGCGGCATCACTGAGATTGAAGCCTGCGGTGTGCAGTCAGAGCTATGCCTAATTTCAAGTATTCGCGGGGCTCACGCCAACGGCTTCAAAGTGAGTCTGAATCCAGATCTGCATGGCACCTATGACGGCGGCTATCCAGGTGCCGATTCCGGCCCGAGCGCGCAAGAGCTGCACGACGCAGTGCAGCGTGAGGTGGATGCGCTCTCCAAGTGACAAATAACCTGATTGCACTTGAACCCAAGCGGTTCGATTCATATGTTGCGGCTATAGAAGCCGCTGGCGGCCAGTTATCCGAACTGGGTCATCAAGTTGAGGCCCTAATTTGGACCGATTATTCAAAGCCAGATTTGTTAGCACAGACGATCCGCGAGAATCCCCAATTGCGTTGGGTGCAGCTACCCTTCGCCGGAGTAGATGCTTTCGCAGACCTACTCCACCTACCAGTCACCTTTACCTCTGCCAAGCGCTCCTACTCTGAACCGGTTGCTGAACACGCGCTTCTGTTGGCTATGGCCCTTGGTCGAATATTGCCCAAACGGGTGAAGGCGCTGAGTTGGGGTAAAAAACATGCTGATTCGCTTTATGACGAGGAAGTCGTAATCGTTGGAGGTGGCGGCATTGCCCAGGAGCTAGTGCGACTTCTGGTTCCGTTTCGATCCCGGATCAAAGTAGTTCGAAAGCGTGAGGGTGAGCCCTTCGATACCTACGGCATTGCCGAGGTGGTCTCATTTGAAAGGCTCGATGAGTGCTTAGCTAGGGCAAAGTTTGTCTTTCTCGCGTGCGCTCTGACCGATGAGACCAGGTTCTTGTTCTCTGGCCCAAGGTTCTCAGTTATGCGAGACGACGCATATCTGGTGAACGTGGCTCGGGGAGAGGTTGTTGATCAGGAAGCCCTCTTAGACGCTTTGGATTCGGGGGACATCGCTGGTGCCGCAACGGATGTCACCTACCCAGAACCGCTACCTGAGGGTCACCCGATGTGGGGTAGGGAAGATCTGATTATTACCCCGCACACCGCTGACACGAAACCGATTGTTGAGCGACTTTTTGCCCAGCGATTGAGGGTAAACGTCGCATCCTGGATTGCGGGAAGCCAACTAACCGGAGTGGTTGATCCAGGGTTGGGGTATTGATGGAGCTGAGCAACTGGCTTCTCTACACGGCGGCTGCGCTTGGTCTGTCCCTTACCCCGGGGCCTAATGGTTTGTTGGCGCTGACTCATGGCGCGCTCTACGGCACCAAACGAACGGTCGCGACAATCTTGGGTGGGGGAGTTGGCTTCACGATTGTCATCGGGTTGTCCATGTTTGGCATCGGTGCCTTGCTTGCAGCCAATGCCGAGCTGATCTTTTGGCTGAAGTGGCTTGGCGGCGCATACCTGGTTTTCCTTGGCATCCAAGTTTGGCGGTCGGAACCGATCGGAGTGGCAACATCACAGGGCGGTAAGTCGAGACCTTGGTCGCTTTTTCAAGCAGGCCTTTACTCAGCTGTCTCAAACCCCAAGGGCATCTTGTTCTTTGTAGCCTTTTTGCCACAGTTCATTGAGCCTCAGAAACCTCTGCTGTGGCAGTTCCTGATAATGGCGGCCACGTTCTTCGTTATCGAGTTCTGCTACGAATTGACGGTCGCTGCGCTGGCCGACAGGATCACGCCATGGCTGAAAAAGGTTGGCAAAAACTTCAACCGAGTCTTTGGCTCGGTGTTTATTGCTATTGGGGTTTTGCTGCCGCTGCGCGGTTAGATACCTAGCTCGTTTTTGAGCATCTCGATGTGACCCTTCGCCTTCACGTTGTAAAGCACGTGGGTTAGGGCGCCGCTCTCATCTACTACGAATGTTGATCGAATGGTGCCCATGTAGGTCTTGCCGTACATGCTCTTCTCTCCGTATGCGCCATAGGCCTGCTGCACGGCGTTGTCTGGGTCGGAGAGGAGGTCGAAGTTCAGGTTCTCCTTGTCCTTGAATTTCTTCAGCTTGCCAGGCAGGTCAGGGGAGATTCCCAAGACCGTGAAGCCAGCTGCTTTCAAGGTGTTGATGTTGTCTCTTAGCTCGCAGGCCTGAGTGGTGCAGCCCGGGGTTGATGCCGCCGGGTAGAAGTACACCACTACCCTTTGACCGGCTAGTGAATCCAGGCTGACTGACTGGTCGTCTTGATTCTTCAGGGTGAACTTAGGGGCTGAATCTCCGACTTTTACGCTCATGCGTTTTCCATTTCTCTAGCTGCTTGCTTTGTTCTTTTTGAACCCAAGCCCTCGAGCTTGAGCCAAGTTGACATTGTCAGCACCACCAGGCTGAAGCCAAACAGCAGGTCCTCCAGCGGGGCGTTCACGATTCGAATTCCCATAATCGCGTTCTCGCCATAGGTGACAATTTCGGTGCCGGTCAGATAACCGTTGGTCAAGAGTTGAAAGAAAATCACTATCGAGTAAGCGATGTAGAAGCTTGTCCTAGCGAAAAGACCTGTCTTCAAAATGCCTGACTCTATGAAGATCACGATTGCTACCGAGATAAGGGCAAGAACTGTGTAACTCATTTACTCACCAGCTCACTTCTTTTCTCTCTGTAGGCCAGCAGCATGCGGTAAGCAGAGCGGGTTCCCTCCATGGTGAGGATTGCAGCGACCGGGATCAAGACAAAGAACAGGTATTCCTCGAGCGGGATATCCAGCGGGCCATAGATGCCAAGGATTTGATCGCGGTCAAAGAACCAGTGACCCTGTGAAATTGCATAGGCATCCCAGATGATGAACCAAGGTGCGACAAGAAGAATGGTTGTCAGTAATCGGATTGGGTTTCTCAAGACTCGAATCTTGAAACCCCACTCGAGCCACCAGGATCCGAAGACCACAAACAGCAGCATCGCCATGTAAGACCACTGCCCGAACATACTGCTCCTGAGACTAGACTCAGCCCTGTGCTGCAATCAGAACTGAAGCTGCTGGTTCAACTTCGAACCATCTCTAGATACAGCATTTTGTTCGGCACTTTTATTT
>JACCDH010271672.1_pt1 | contig 12084 bp, 9 predicted proteins | sample 7442481 | NCBI WGS metagenome assembly JACCDH01 (sample SAMN15323433, study PRJNA562643) | freshwater metagenome | isolation source: river surface water | place: USA:Blue River Watershed | collected 2017-08-15 | reverse complement strand
ATATGCCCTGTGTTGAATTCAGATTTAGTTCTTACATCAATAATTACTGCACCTGATTTAACTAGGTCTTTATAATTGGTATCATCATAAAGACCTAATAATTTTAAAATTGATTTAAACATTTTATCTTTTTTTGGTACTAATGCCTAACACAGTGTATAGTGGGCAAAAATTAATCATAGAAGTTAAAGTAAATACAGCAGCAATAGCTATAAGAACCCAACCTAAAGTGCCAGAAATTACATCTGTCATGAATAATACTAATACTATTACAGCAACGACCAATCTGATCATTCTATCTGTAGAACCCATATTACTTTTCATATATTGATTTGTTTAGTTTGAGTAAATATACTCATTATAAAAAATAGAAAAGTAACATTTGTTACTTAAGGTTCTTTTTATTGAAAGAATAGTATTGTGCAGGTTTGTGTAATACTCCTTTTTGTTTTTCATCAAGTTGAATTAAATAATCGGCATTTTTAATCGACTTTCTGAAATTTCTTTTATCAAGAACTACGTTAGAAATAGCTTCGTATAAATTCTGTAATTGGCTTAAGGTAAATTTCGCAGGCAATAATTCTCTACCTACTATATGTTGCTCAGGATGAGCTCTTATTATTTCTAATGCTTTTGTTAATATTTGATTATGGTCAAATGCTAATTTTGGAATTTTTTTCACACTTCTCCAGATTGTATTTTCGGCAAATGAACCAGCTGAAGGAGATATGTGATCTATTCTAACCAATGCTACGTATGCCACTGTAATAACTCGTGCATTAGGGTCTTTTCTATGTACTTTAAGCCATTCTGCATCTTTAGGGTCGCTCACACGATTGGGCTCGCCAAATGTGTAAAATTGCTGAAGATAAAGTCCTCTAATATGGGTAAGTTCATTCAAAACTCTGCTTGCCGCTTCATCTAAACTTTCTTCTTCTTTGATCAAGTCCCCGGGTAAGGCAAATTGAGGTTTAAATGAATCAGAACTGCTATTATTAGGGTTTTTTTGCTTGATTAACAATACTTGTAGTTTATTCTCTAATTCATCATAACCCAATACCACACAGTCAACAGAGACATGATTTTGAAAGTAGGACTGCTTATTTTTCATTTTTTTTTCCTGAAAAGAAATACTTATTGTATTTTGTACAATTACTAATAAATTGCAGGGCATTAAATCGCCCTTTTATAAGGTAAACATAATAAAATTATAATATAAAATCTATTTAAATAATGTATTTAATTGCTGAAAGTGGTTCTACAAAATGTGATTGGATGTTAGTTGATAATCAGGGTAATTACATAGACTTATATAAGACTATGGGTTATAATCCTTTTTTTCACACAACAGAATTTATCGTTAAAGATATATCGTCACATAAAGACTTAATGCATGTTGCTCCAAAGGTAGAACGTGTTTATTTTTATGGTGCAGGTTGCGAAACCAAAGAATTAAATGATGTAGTTTCTGCTGCATTATCAAAATCATTTATCAACTCATCAGTTGTAGTTGACCATGATTTGAAAGCTGCGGCATATTCAACATTCGAAGGTGAGCCATGTATAACTTGTATTATTGGTACTGGTTCAAATTCATGTTTTTTTGATGGTGAAGTAGTACAAGAAGTAGTACCTGCATTAGCCTATATACTCGGTGATGAAGGTTCAGGAAGTTATTTAGGAAAGAAGTTATTAGCTGCATATTTATATCATAAATTGCCTAAGCATATAGAAGCTGAATTAGAGTCAGAATATTCAATTTCAAAAGCGAGTATTTTTGAAAGCGTCTATGAGAAGCCAAATGCTAATGTTTATCTAGCTAGTTTTACAAGATTCATAGGTAAGTTTAAAGCAGAACCTTTAATTAAATCATTCATAATTCAAGGTATGCGTGAGTTTATTGAAAACCATGTATGTTGTTATGAAAACTACAAAAACACACCAGTATATTTTGTCGGTTCAATTGCATTTCATTTTCAAGATGAATTAAAAGAAGTTGCAAAAGATTACGAAATTGATATTCGTAAAATCATAAAAGAGCCTATCAAAAATTTAGTAGATTATCATGTTAAATATAGATTTCAAGATCAAATAGTTTAAAATGAGAGCTTGTATTTTTGATTTAGACGGAGTATTAGTTGATACTGCGAAGTATCATTTTATTGCTTGGCGAAATCTTGCATCAAAGTTAGGTGTTGAATTTTCTGAACATGATAACGAACAGCTAAAAGGTTTGTCGAGAGATGCATCATTAGATTATATACTAAATAAGGGTAATATAGTTGCAACTGATGTTCAACGAGAGCAATGGAAAGAAGAGAAGAATAATGAATATTTAGCCTTGGTTTTGCAAATGAATGAAAATGAAACATTGCCAAATGCTAAAGAATTATTAAAAGAATTAAAATCAAATAATGTAAAGATTGCTCTTGGCTCAGCTAGCAAAAATGCTGAACTAATTTTAGATAGAGTAAATATTAAACATTATTTCGATGCTATTATAGATGGTACAAAAACCTCTAGATCAAAACCTGATCCAGAGGTTTTTTTATTAGGAGCTAAAGCATTGAATTGCGAGCCTCATGAATGCATTGTATTCGAAGATGCTCTCAACGGAGTGAAGGCTGCAAAATCTGGTGGTTTTTATGCAATTGGTATTGGAGAACCAGAAGTGTTATTCGAAGCTGACAAAGTATATGCTTCATTAGCATCCGTAAATTTTAAAATGTTAGAATTGTTAAGCTAAAAATTCATATTAAAGATGAAAAATTATTTTATTCAGAACGAATGGCAAATAATTGAAGAGGGGTTTAATGCTGAATATCATGAAGCAGCTGAAAGTATATTTAGTATAGGTAATGGTAAAATGGGACAGAGAGCAATGTTTGAAGAAACATACTCTGGCAAGTCATTACAAGGTTCATATGTTGCAGGTGTTTACTATCCAGATAAAACAAGAGTGGGTTGGTGGAAAAACGGATATCCGGAATACTTTGCAAAAGTCTTAAATAGTGTTAACTGGATTGGCATGAGCATCAACATCGATGGTGTTGAATTAGACTTAGCTAAATTAACACCAAAGAATTTCAAGCGAACTCTCAACATGAAAGAGGGTTTATTACAAAGATCATTTCAAGTAGAAATTAATAACAAGCAATTTCAAATTGATGTTGAAAGATTTATTAGCAGAGATGCTGATGAAATTGCATGCATTCGTTACTCAATAAAATCACTCTCTGAAGCTAATTTGAAATTTACAAATTACTTAGATGGATATGTGAAAAATAAAGATTCAAATTATGATGAAATATTTTGGTCTAGAGTTGAAGAGAAACAAGTAGAAGATATTGTTGGGGTATTAGTAAAAACCAATAAACTTGATTTTAAAGTTGCAGCAGCTATGAAATCAAAATTCATTATCGATGGTGCTGAGATTAATGAATCAGTTTCAGAGCTTAATGATTGGAAAGTAAATACTACATGGAATACTACTATGAAAAGTGGTAGTACCTATACAGTTGAAAAATACGTTAGCATTACTTCTAATTTATATTATAATGATGATGAAGTTTTTGATGCAGCTTTTAAAAATGCTTCATCAGCACATAAAACCGGATATGATTTATTGCGAGCTAAACATATAGAATCTTGGGCTGATGTTTGGAGCAAGGCAGATATAAAAATTGAAGGCGATGTTTCAGCACAACAAGGTATAAGATTTAATATTTTCCAATTAAATCAAACGTACACAGGTCGCGACCCTCGATTGAATATCGGTCCGAAGGGTTTCACCGGTGAAAAATATGGAGGATCAACCTATTGGGACACTGAAGCATATTGCTTGCCATTTTATTTAGGCACTTCTGATTCTTCGATTGCTTTACAGCTTTTAAAATATAGGTATAAGCAATTAGACAGAGCTATTGAGAATGCTGAGAAATTAGGATTCAAAAATGGTGCAGCACTATACCCGATGGTTACCATGAATGGTGAGGAGTGTCACAATGAATGGGAAATAACATTTGAAGAAATACATCGAAATGGTGCAATTGCATTTGCTGTTTTTCAATATCAATTATACACAGGTGATGCATCTTATTTAAAAGAAGGTGGTGCAGAAGTGTTATTAGCAATTTCTAGATTCTGGGCGCAACGTGTTCATTGGTCAAATGCAAAATCTCAATACGTTATGCATGGAGTTACAGGTCCGAATGAATACGAAAACAACATAAACAACAATTGGTACACAAGTTATATTGCTAATTGGTGTTTAAAATATACAGCGGAGGTTATTATAGAATTAGAAAAGAATTCTTCAGATTATTTCAAAGAATTTGTTTCAAAAACAAATTTCAATAAAGAAGAATTGAATAAATGGAAACATATTAATGATAATATGTTTTATGCTTATGATGAGAATTTGAATATTTATTTACAACAAGAATCATATTTAGATAAAGAACAAATTTTAGTTAAAGATTTGGACCCCGCAGAGCGCCCTATAAATCAACATTGGTCGTGGGATAGAATTTTGCGTTCATGTTTTATTAAGCAAGCAGATGTTTTGCAAGGAATATTCTTATTTGAAGATCACTTTGATATAGATACCATCCGAAGAAACTTTGATTTTTATGAACCTCGCACAGTACATGAATCATCATTATCACCATGTATACACGTAGTACTTGCAGCTAAATTAGGATATGATGAGAAAGCTTATGAATTGTATTTGAGAACATCTCGATTAGATTTAGATGATTATAACAAAGAAGTTCATGAGGGATTGCATATTACAAGTATGGCAGGTACATGGATGGCGGTGGTGAATGGTTTTGGCGGATTAAGAATTAAAAAAGATAAACTTAGTTTATCACCAATGTTGCCGAGTCAATGGAATTCTTACTCGTTTACATTGCACTATAGAAAATCAAATGCATTGATCAATGTAAATAGTAAAGAAATTGAAATTAAACTAATTGAAGGCGATAGTTTTGATTTTGAAATTTATGGTGAGTCAATGAGTATCAACAAATCAAATGATTCAGTGATAGTAAAATTAAATAAAACATATGCGAATTAATAAGCTGTTTTTAATAGTTGCAATATTGTTGGTTTCAATACAAGCCAACGCTCAAAAAGCTTGGGGTGTATTGGCAAGTCCGATAAAGTTAAACGTCGATACCACTCAGATTTTTTTATCAGACTATTTCCCATACGGTGATAATATAGATTCAATATCAACAAATGCAGCTTTAACAGTAAAGAGAATTAATAAAAATGAAATTTTATTGATAGGAAATTTACCTGTAAAGCTTGCAAATATTCGATTCTTTACAAAAGAAGATAAATATGATATTCCTTTATTTTCTTCAGAAAAAGAAAATGTACAACTGACAGTTCAACTTGGCAAAGCAGTTTCAAATTTATCTATTAAGGGTAGTTTTAGTAACTGGACAGTCATAACAGAAGATATAGAAGCATATGGTGCATTACCTTCAAAGTTATGGACGATTAATTTGAAGAAAATTAATTCAGGAAGACACGAGTATAAGTTGATAGGAGATGGAGTTGAATTAGATCCTGTAAACACAACAATAGTTTCGAATGGAATTGGTGGAACTAATGCGGTTTTAGAAGTAGGTAAAAAGTCAGACAAGATTGTATTTATTCGTACAAATAATTTTGAAGCAAACAAAGTAAGTATAGAGACAGAGAATGTTGAAGGATATAATGTTTATTGGAATCATAGGTTAATACAAACTTCAAATAAAAAAGTAAATAAAATTCAATTTGTAATTCCTGCAGAAGCTCTAAAATTAAAGCGATCACATTTGCGAGTATATGCATATGGAGCAGGTAAGTTGAGTAATGATTTGTTGATACCACTTGAATATGGAAGAATTATTAGTACTAGTTCATTGATTGATAGAACTGATTTACATTCACAGATCATGTATTTCATGATGGTAGATCGTTTTGCAAATGGTGACAAAAATAATGATCCAGCATTTTTAGAAGGAGTAAATACGAAAGCAAACTTTTTAGGGGGTGATATTGCTGGATTAGAGCAAAAAATCAAATCAGGGTATTTTACAGAATTAGGTTTTAACACATTATGGTTATCGCCTATTGCACAAAACCCGAGTGGAGCATGGGGCTTTTGGAATAAAGGAATTACAACCAAGTTCTCAGCGTATCATGGTTATTGGCCAACATCTTATTCATTAGTAGATAAAAGATTTGGATCTAATGAAGGTTTTAAAAAATTAATAACAGAAGCACATAATAAAGAAATAAATGTAGTTCTAGATTTTGTAGCTCACCACATTCACACCGATCATCCTCTATACAAGCAACACCCTGATTGGGTAACTACATTGAATTTACCAGATGGTACTTTAAATACAGAGAGATGGGATGAGTATAGATTAACTACTTGGTTTGATACATTTTTGCCAACACTAGATTTTCAGAAGCCAGAGGTGAATGCGGTGATTTCAGATTCGGTAATGTTTTGGGTTAGAAATTTTGATATTGATGGTTTTAGACATGATGCAAGTAAACATGTACCAGAAATATTTTGGAGAACTCTAACGCAAAAAATTAGAAACGAAAGAAATAAAAACGGTAAAACATTTTATCAAATTGGTGAAACTTATGGTAGTAATGAATTGATTGGATCATATGTGAATTCAGGACAAATGGATGCGCAATTTGATTTCAATTTGTATGATGCAAGTATTGCAGCATTTGCATATGATGCAAGAGAAGATAAAAAAGATTTTGATGGATTGAAAACAGCGATACAACAAAGTTTTCATTACTATGGTCATCATCATTTAATGGGTAACATAAGTGGTAATCAAGATAAGCCCAGATTTATTTCTTTAGCAGAAGGAACTGTTAGGTCAGATGAGGATACTAAGTTGGCAGGCTGGACAAGAGATATACAAAATCAGGGTGAGCAAGGTTTTCAAAGGTTAGCACAATTACATGCTTTTAATTTCAGTATGCCAGGTATACCAGTTGTGTATTATGGAGATGAGATAGGCATGCCTGGGGCAAATGACCCAGACAATAGAAGAATGATGAAATTCGAAAATCTTAATGCTAATGAATTGGCATTAAAAGAAGTTGTTCAGCAATTAGCTAGCATTAGAAGTAATAATTTAGAGATGATGTATGGAGATTTTAAAATACTAAATAGTTCAGATGGAAGTTTAGCTTTTGAAAGAAATTATTTTGGTAAAAAATCAATTATTGTATTCTCTAAATCAGCGGCTAAAGTTAAAATCAAATCAAAAGAGAGTAGAACTAGCAAGACATATTTTAATCATAATGTAAAACAATTAGAAGAAGAACTTATATTAGAAATGTCAAATAATGATTTTGAAATAATTAGATATGAATAAGAAAAAGCTTTTGTACCTATTATTATTGTTCGTAACGATAATAACAACTAAAAACGTAAACGCACAATATGTGCAACCAGATTGGTCTAAGAATGCTGTAGTTTATGAAGTAAACTTGAGGCAGTATTCAGCCGAAGGTAGTATAAGTAAATTTATCGAAGAGTTACCTCGCTTACAAAATATTGGAGTAGATGTATTATGGTTCATGCCATTACAACCGATTGGTGAAGTTAATAGAAAAGGTACGCTAGGTAGTTACTATAGTGTAAAAGATTATTTCTCAGTATCAGAAGAATTTGGCAGAGAAGAAGACTTTAGAATGCTTGTAGATAAAGCGCATAGAATGGGGATGAAAGTTATAATTGACTGGGTGGCAAATCATACAGCTTGGGATAATCAATGGATAAATGATCACCCGGAGTGGTATGTAAAAAATAAAGAAGGGGATATTGTTACTCAGTATGACTGGACAGATGTTGCAAAGTTAGATTACAGTAATCGCGACATGAGAGCTGAAATGATTAAAGCGATGCAACATTGGGTTAAGGTATATGATATTGATGGGTTCAGATGTGATGTTGCATTTTTAGTGCCATTAGATTTTTGGGTTGAAGCTAGAGCTGAATTAGAAAAAATTAAACCAATGTATATGTTAGCTGAAATGGAATGGAATGCTGACATTACAGCTACACCTGATGCGTACTTCAATACCGCATTTAACGCTTCATACGGATGGAATTTCATGGGAGTAACATCAGACTATGTAAATGGTAAGAAAACATTAGAGCAGCTAAAAACGGAGTTAAAAACAAACTACTCAAAGTTCCCAAGTCAAATGCATAAGTTATATTTTTTAACAAATCATGATGAGAATTCTTGGAATGGTACTGTTGATGAGAAGTATGGAAAAAATTGGCAACAAGTAGGTGTAATGGTTTACACTTTACCTCAAGCATTACCACTAATATATACTGGTGAAGAGGTAGCGTTAAACAGAAGATTAAGCTTTTTTGAAAAAGATCCAATTACATCTGAAGAGTGGGCTAACGAATCTAGAACAACTTGGTATCAAACCATTACTAACTTAAGAAAAACAATACCGGCATTCTCAAGTAATTCTGGTGATGTTACTTTGAACGATATTAAAGTTAATATCGTTGAAGGTGATGTAAATTCAATATTAGTTTATAAAAGACAAGCGATAAAAAGTGAAGCTTATGTGTTAATTAATTTCAGTGATAAGCCCGCAACATTTAATTTATATAAATTCAAAACTTCTAAGTTTAAAAAATATAAATCAAGTAGTAATGCTAAACAAAACTTAACCAAAAAGTCTATTGTAATGGCACCAAATTCTTATGTTATTTACTATAAATAAATAAAATGAAACTTCTCGAAAAACCCCGATTAAGTTTATTGCAAATTTTCTACATGAGCTTCGGTTTCATGGGAATTCAATTTGGATTTGCATTACAGAATGGTAATGCCAGTGGTATTTTACAAAACTATGGAGCACATGTAGAACAACTATCGTGGTTCTGGTTAGTAGCACCATTAACAGGTATGATTGTGCAGCCGATCATAGGATATTATAGTGATAAAACATGGGGGAGGTTTGGTAGAAGAAAGCCATACATTATGGTAGGTACAATTTTATGTTGTTTAGCATTATTGTTCTTACCTAATTCTGCAAATTTCTTTCAAGCTAAGTCGGCTTTGTTAATAGGTGCAGGTATGTTAATGGTGATGGATGCAAGTATAAATATTGCAATGGAACCTTTTAGAGCTTTGGTAGCTGATAACTTATCAGATAAGCAAAGAACATTAGGATTCTCAATACAAACATTTTTAATTGGTATAGGTGCAGTATTGGGTTCATGGTTACCCTATATAATGTTTAACTATTTCGGAGTCTCATCATCTGCCCCACAAGGTATGGTTGCTGATAATGTTACTTATTCATTTTATGTAGGCGCTGCCGTTTTCATGTTTTGTATTTTGATTACTGTATTATTCTCTAAAGAATATGCACCAGCAGAATATGAATTGTACCATGGAAAAGTAGAGCACGAAAAGGCAAAGTTTTCTGACATCCTAATAGATTTTAAAAAGATGCCAAGAACAATGCGTCAACTTGGCTTAGTACAATTCTTTAGTTGGTTTGCTTTATTTAGTATGTGGGTATTTACTACGCCAGCTATAGCTCACCATGTATATGGTTTGTCAATTGATGATACAAGTAGTGATCAGTTTAGAGATGCACAAAACTGGACAGGTATAATCTTCGGTGTTTACAATGGAGTATCGGCAATTTATGCATTGATGTTACCTAAAATTGCTTCATTAATTGGCAAGAAAAAAACACATGCATTCTCATTAATTGCTGGTGGTGTCGGATTGATAAGTATGTATTTCGCGAATGATAAAACAGATTTAATTTTATCGATGATAGGAGTCGGTTTTGCTTGGGCATCAATTTTAGCAATGCCTTATGCAATACTTGCTGGTAATATACCATCAGGCAAGATGGGTGTTTACATGGGTATTTTTAATTTCTTTATTACTATACCCCAAATTGTGAATGGTGTAATCGGTGGTCCGATTGTGAGTTCGATATATGAAAACAATGCAATTTATGCGATTGTATTAGCCGGAATATTTATGTTTTGTGCGGCACTCTCTGTGCTGTATGTACAAGAGAATAAATAAAAAAAAGCTACTCGATTTGAGTAGCTTTTTTTTTAATCTAAATCGATTATCATTAATTCTTTGCTTTTTATTTCTATTGAATTTAAGTCAATAGTTTTATCTGAAATAATTTCTTTACCTGATATTTTATTTTTTATAATTTCTTTAAATCTTTTAGTGTTTAACTTTTGTGTACTCTTATTACTATTGTAAACAATCATAGCAGCATCATTGTCACTGTATCTGAAATATACATATACACCATCGATTGGTATAAACTGCATTAGTTTTCCGTTTTCAAAAGCTTTGTTTGTTGATTTCCATTTCTGAATTTTTTGAATGTAATTAAATACATCGCTTTCTTCTGCAGTTCTATTTTTACTATCAAATTTATTGATAGGGTCATTAGTCCAGCCACCTGGGAAATCTTCTCGAATAATACCATGTGAACCCTTGCCCTTCATTAATATTTCAGTTCCATAAAAAATACATGGAATACCACGCATAGTCAATAACACACCTAATGCAACTTTTAATTTTTCTTTATCACCATTTACTTGTGATAAAAATCTATCAAGGTCATGATTATCTAAAAATGTTATGTGATGATATGGGTCATTGTATAAATAATCTTGACTCAAATTATAATATAATTTTGATACACCTTCTGTCCAGCCGAAATCTTGATTCACAAACTCATCCATACTGAAAGCAAATTGAAAATCTAATACGTTTTGCATTTCTTCTTGATATGATTTTGACTTAGGCGTGAAGAAAGATTGTAGTGGCACAGCATGTTCCCATATTTCACCGAAGATGCTCATCTCAGGAAATTCTTTGCGAATAGATTTATACCAATTTTGCATAAATTCTAAATCGGGGTATGTATAAGTATCAATTCTTATAGCATCAACATTTGCATATAGTAACCACCATATAGTTTGTTGAGTCATATACTTTGCTAGTGCTTGATCTTTTAAATTCAAATCAGGCATATGATGATCGAACCATCCTTTAGTAAATTGAGCTTTATCACTCTCTGAAGCATATGGGTCAATCAAAGTATTAGCTCTGTAATTTGTGCGAGTAAATGAATCGAATTGATGAATAAAGTTTGGAAAAGGTTTGTCTTTATACATCCAGTGTTGATCACCGATATGGTTAAATACTAAGTCAATCACAAGCTTCATGTTTTTTGCATGCAATGCATTAGAAAGCTTTAAATAATCATCATTACTTCCTAAGCGTGGATCTGTTTTATAATGATTCGTTATAGCATAACCATGATAAGATTGTGAAGGCTCGTTGTTTTCTTGAAAAGGAGTAAGCCATAAAGTATTTACACCTAAAGACTCTAGGTAATTTAAATTATTTGTAATGCCATTTAAATCTCCTCCGTGACGTGCAAATGGTTCATTTCTATTGAGAGTTTTTTCTTCGAAATTTTTAACAATATCATTTTTCGTATCTCCATTTGCAAAACGATCGGGCATAATTAAATACATGAGATCATTGGCTTGCAATATTTGTTTTCTCTCTTTAGGCTTATTGTATAATGGATAGTTTAAAACTGTTTTTTTCTTTTTAATAATAAATTCAAAAGGGATGAAGTTTGCTTGATAAGATTTAGGTATTGATAGATCTATCATTAAATAATTTACATTATCACTCTTATACCTTTTTGTTATGCGGATGTAATCGCTTAATAAATTAATCTTCGCATCACGAATGTCTTTATGATTTATGATTAACTGTAAGGTAGTATCATTTAATCCCTTGTACCAATGAGGCGGATATGCAGTAATTTCTTGTGCAGAAACTTTCAATATAAAAATTGAAAGTAATATCAGAATTGCGGTTCTTTTAATCATAAATTAATATACAAAAAAAAGACCTCATACAAGATGAGGTCCTTTAAAATTAACACAAACAAAATTAACGAACCATGAGTTTCACGGTAGCAGTCTCATTGTTCTCGTTCATT
>JACCDH010981073.1_pt1 | contig 12091 bp, 5 predicted proteins | sample 7442481 | NCBI WGS metagenome assembly JACCDH01 (sample SAMN15323433, study PRJNA562643) | freshwater metagenome | isolation source: river surface water | place: USA:Blue River Watershed | collected 2017-08-15 | reverse complement strand
CTAGCCAAAAAGTGCAAAAATGTCAGCCTTTTTTAGCCAAAATAGGTAGTTTTAAGCATGAGAAGCTTTGTTTTACTCCTCTTGACTATTGCAGCCACCACCCTAAATGTCAGGCTTGAAGCCCAAAAAGCAACCATTCCGTCAGTTGGGATGCACATTAAAAAGTCCATTTTGGTAGCACCCGGTCATTATTCCCTACCAACACAAGACACCAATAGCATACAAAAACAGGGCGGTGTTATTATCATTGAGGGCAAAAACATAGTACTAGATTTAGCCGGCGTGGTATTAGATGGCGCTGGCCCTTCATATATGCCTGATCAGTTTGCAGGAATCGCCATCGAAATTAAACCAGGGTCTAGTCATATCACCATCAAAAACGCCACTATTAAAGGCTATAAAATTGGCATTAAAGCAGATAGTGTTGAAGCGCTTACCATCGACAATTGTGATCTAAGTTATAATTATAGAGACGCCCTAAAAAGTAATTTTGAAAAAGAAAATGAAGAAGACTGGATGAGTTTTCACCAAAATGAAAAAGATGAATGGATGCGCTATGGTGCGGGTATTTATATTAAAAACTGTAAGGGTGCTACCATTACAAATAATACCGTTACAAATGGACAGTGTGGACTCATGCTTACCAGTTGTAATGATGCGCTAGTTACCGACAATAATTTTTCGTTTAACTCCGGCATTGGCATTGGCCTTTACAAGAGCTCGTATAACAATATCAACCACAATACGCTTGATTTTAATGTGCGCGGCTATCATTTTAAAAAATACAGAAGAGGACAAGACAGCGCTGCGATACTCGTGTTTGAACAGTGCAACCATAATATTTTTGCTTTCAATTCAGCCACACACTCGGGCGATGGATTTTTTTTATGGGCCGGCCAAACCACTATGGATACTGGGCTTGGGGGCTGTAATGATAATTTTATTTATGGTAACGATTTTTCATTTGCACCTACCAATGGCGTAGAAGTTACGTTTAGTAGCAATCTCATTATGAAAAACACCATTACACATTGTGACCATGGCGTATGGGGTGGTTATAGTTTTGAAACTGATATTACTGACAATATTTTTTCGGATAACAGAATCGCTATTGCAATTGAGCATGGACAAAATATAAATATTGCACTCAATAATTTTAAAGGAGATAAAACCGGTATTAAACTATGGTCACGCGAAACGCAACCTGCTGACTGGAAATATCCTCAACTAAAAAACACAGAAAGTAAAAACTACTATATCGCTACCAATAGTTTTGACAACAACAATACGGTATATGAAATTATGGGTACGGATAGTATTTATTTAAGTGGTAATACGAAAATCAATACCGGACAGCATTATAAACTTGGTGAACGTATTCATGAAATGGATTCCACCAAAGAAAATGAAGAAGTAGGACTGGATTACGCCATCGACAAACGCTTACAAAAAGTAAAAGCAACCAGTACCCCACTCACCCATTTTAGGCATGGTTTAGCTGAAATGCGCATTACAAATTGGGGGCCCTATAATTTTGAGTATCCGCTTATATGGCTTACAAACATTGACAGCACTGGGCGCTATCATTTTGAAGTACTGGGTAACATAGCAGCTAGCTGGCATTTACAAAGCATTAGCGGCTTTACCATTACTGACTCTTTAACGGGCGTATTTCCTGCTGTGTTTACTGCTATGCCAACAAACAATTTGGATTCAAAAGCTGCTACTAAACAGATTGTTTTTGAATACACCGGACCTGAATACAAAAATGTATTTGGGGAAAATAAAAAAACGGGGAGCCATTTTAGATATAATTCGCCCGATCTACATTCTTCGCCAAGGGATTAGTTTTCTGTCCTTCAAGCTCACATGTGGTAACGCATAAATTAAACTAAGTTCCCAAGTTCGGGGGGTGTAGGAACTTGTTTTAAACTTAGATACTGTTACATCATAGGTTAGGCCTAACTGAAAATTATTGATGGTTAATCCAGCATATGGATAAATCGCATCGTCACTTCTAAAAAATAGTCCCGTACTAAATATTTTACCTTCCCCTTCATCCATAGTCCCATAATTTAAAATAGCGCCTGCAGCAAAATATCCTTGCTTCGCCTGCGTCTGATAGATCGCATTTGTACTTAAACTGAATTTTTCAGACAAATAGCTTTCCATACTAAAATGTGATACAAAACGAGCTGGCAAATAATTACCTGTAGAGTCTGATAAAAAAGACTGCTTGGGTTTGTTATAATGATATCCACTTATACCAAATTCAATATCACTCTCCTCTCCTTTGTACCTGTACAATAATCCACTCGCAACAGACATATAAGGCTTTAGATTTGCAAGACCACTTTCTCCAGTTGGAAGCGCGGTATTAAAACCACCGGAACCAAATTGTTCACTAAAGGTCAGCTGCGTAAAATCAAGTCTTCTATCTCCATAAATCCCTGCCAGCCCAATCCCAAAATTATGTTCACCGTCATCATCTAATGCAATCATGTATGATGTATTGATAGATGCATAGGTACTTTTAAAATATCCGTTTAACGATTGATCGGTCATAAAAAATCCGCCAACACCTAATACGCGTTTATCGCCAAGTTGCTCTTTAAATAAACGAGAATCGATACTAAAGGTTCCTGTATTATAACTTGTTGTATTACCAAGCCACTGTTGTCTGTAATTTGTAAATACACGCAGGTCTGAATTGGCATTACCCGTTAAAGCAGGATTGATGGTTAATGGCGATGCGAAAAACTGTGAAAAATGTGGATCCTGTGCTTTTGCTGCAACCACCCCAAACATTAATAGTATAGCTAAAATATTTTTTTTCATAGTGTGTTATCTATCTTATTAATATGGTTTGCCCTTTTTTAAATATGGTAGTGCCATTACCATCTATCCCTTCTGCAATCCACGTATATGTTTCAAGTGGTTGAGGTTTGTAATTGTACATCCCATCCCAACCCTGTCTACTATCGGAAGTTTGGAACATAAGCTGTCCCCATCTATTGTAAACCATAAAGTATTTTAGTGTAGTAATGTTTACCAAGAAAGGTTGTAGTATGTCATTTTTGCCATCCTTATTTGGACTAAATGCTTTAGGTACAAAAATATCAGAGCTGTCATACACAGATACTTTTACAGTATCCATCGTGATACAACCACCTGGAGAAGTTAAACGCACTCTGTACAACTGCTCTTGACTAGCATTAAACACTGGCTTTTGGATTGCGCCATTATTTAAACCTGTGGATGGCATCCATAGATAAGAATAGCCATTTGCAATAAACCTAGCAGAAAGTGGCATTGCTTTATTTTTTACCGCAAGAACATTTGGATATTTAATACCTACTGGTGGAACATCTACTGTTATATTTTTTGAAATGCTATCTGAAAGACTACTACATAACTTAGGTGTAACTGTAAGTTTAACATTAAAAGCGCCCGACTTTTTATAAGTATATACCGGATTAAATATGGTTGAAGTTTGACCATCACCAAAATCCCAAAGCCAACTAACAGACCCACTTGTTGTAGTATCTGTTTCATTAAAGTATGAAACAGGAACATCTATACAAGTGCTGCTATTACTAAACTTAGGAACGGCAGCTGTTATAAGTGATAAATTGACTGGAGCAGCAACTTTACTTGTACAACCCAACGCAATCACATTTACCTCATAACTTCCCGCTTGGCTTGCTGCATGTGTCGAACTTGTAGCACCTGCTATTACAGCACCATTTAACAACCACTGATAAGATGTTCCACCAGTTGCCGTTAAAGTTAGCGTGCTCTTATCACAGATTGTTGTTTGTGTAGGCGTCACTACAGTAGCAACAGGAAGCGGGTTAACAGTTACTTTGACTGCAGTTGGTGCACTTGTACAACCTGTTGCAGATGTACCTACTATATAATACGTTCCTGAAACAGAAACCTTATCAGGATTAGCTAAAGATTGTGTTGCGTTAGCATCTTTCCAATAAGTGTATGTTAAACCTGCAGCAGAACCAGCTGTTACGGCGGCATCAGTTAAATTTACTACTCCAGGACTACAAACCGCAGCAGGATCTGTAACTTTTAATTCAGAAGAACTTACATCTACAACAACACTATCCGTACACGTTGTTATACTATCTGAAACTGTTACCTTATATGTTGTTTTTACAGTTGGATTTACAACAATACTTGGAGTGGTTGCACCGGTAGACCATGTAGCATTTTGATTTGGCTTTAAATTAATTTGCAGGGTTAAATTGCCACCCTTACAAACCGTTGTATCAGACTGAATAATATTTGCATTAATAATACTTACAACAGAAGTATCAATTGCACTACAACCACTGGCATTGGTAACAGTTACAAAATATTTTCCAGAGGCATCAGCATTAATAATTCTAGTAGTTGCTCCATTACTCCAATTATATGATGCAAATCCTGCGCCTGCATCTAGTAATACACTATCCCCACACACTTTAACTGTGTCTTGCAAAGGATTGAATGACCCAATGTCACTTACTGTAACAGTTACACTATCCATACAAGACGTGATGCCATCTGAAACAGTTACAAAGTACTTAGTAGTTGTTATTGGGTTTACAGAAATTGAATTTGTAGTTGCTCCTGTTGACCATGTCACTTGTAGCTTATTGGTTATTGTACTTATCGTCACATTATCAATTCCCCAACTTTCATCTGTTTGAAGATTATTTCCAAAGAAGGATAATTTCAAACTTGAAGAATTATGATTTAGCGATCTAGAAAAAGGATATTTTATACTTATTGGCGCATTCCACATTATAGCAGGAAGATTACGCTGTTCGGCTCCCGTACCCCAGGCATTGGAAGTCCCAACTGACCCGGGATAAGCCTGTACATTACTACAAGTTTGACTGCCAAATGGGAAGTTGCTAAATGTAGTACGAAATAAACCACCACCATTAGCATGCATACCCCAATAATCTGGACCCTGAGCTCCCCCACAATTCCCATCCCAAGAATCGAAAAGATATAGATCAGCCGTAACTAAAATACTATCATGTATTGGCAGATTACTTAAGACGAATTGAAGCGAATCGTTCATATAATTACCAGCAACAGATTGACTATTATAATTAAGCAACCTTAAATTTGACCACTGAGATGATGGACCTTGAAATGAATTTTGGTGTAATTGATATATAACCCTAGAAAATAGAGAATCTATCGCAAGCGTCATCCTACTCCCTTTACAAATAGTCGTATCCCTTTGTAAAATTTTAGCTTTTACGATACTTACAACAGAAGTGTCACTTGCATTACATCCTGCCGCAGTTGAAACAGTTACAGAATATTTACCAGAAGCTCTTGCAGTTATCGTTCTTGTAGTTGCGCCATTACTCCAAATGTATGATGCAAATCCAGCACCTGCATCTAGTACTGTGCTATCGCCACATACTTTAACCGTATCCTGCAAAGGATTAAACCCTGACAAATTATCTACAACAATCGAAACACTATCTGTACAACTTGCAATACCGTCGGTTAGCGTAGCATAATATTTTGTAGTTACTGATGGAGTTACTGAAATCTTGTTGGTAGTTTCTGAAGTAGACCATAAAACACTTGGTCTACCATTATATAATTCTTGAATTTCATTTGTTGTTAAAGCCCTATCCCAAAATCCAACATCATCAATTTTACCATTAAATCCACCATAAATCCCTCCAGGACTAGGACCATCCCCAGCTCCACCAATTAAAAACTGAATTTGATTGGCATAAGAAATTGTTGCTGCTCTAGAGCCAACTAGTTGTCCATCTTTATACATTTTTATGGTAGTGCCATCATAACTTAATACCACATGATACCATTGATTAACTACAATAGATCCACTAGCGGATGTAACCGCTTGATTTGTATTTGTAGTAGTCCAATTACCCCCTTCTAAAACAGAATTGTTTGCATGCTGTAAGGCTAAATGATAAGCTGGCCCGTAATTATACCATTGTGGACTATAAAATACAATGGACTGATAGTTATATGTCACACCCCCAATATTCGGATAGAACTGACGAGAATTAAACCATGCAGAAATCGTGTACGTGTTTTTTGCAAATGGAGCAGGATTTACAGCTTTCAAGTAATTTGTTACACTTGTTTGTGTATTGGTAAATGAATAGGCACTATTGGGCCTTCCAAACCTATCTGTTGTTAAAGTAACTCCATTAGCAGAAAGTACATTATTATTACCACTTATATCAGAAGCATTTCCGTTAAATGGATAATAGGCAACCAATCCAGTTTGTAAACTAGCGGACATCTGTGATTTTGCATTAATCACAGACCCAGAAAAAGTACTATCAATAAATAAATTAATAGTTGTACCAGCACAAACGGTTTGATTTGTCTGAATTATATCAGCATTTATTAGACTTACACTAACAGTGTCGGATGCCGAACAACCTGCTGCATTGGAAACTGTCACTATATATTCCCCATTGATTGTTGGCGAAATTGTTTGGCTTGTTGCACCTGTATTCCATAAATAAGATGAATACCCAGTTCCAGCATCTAATAATTTTGATGTACCACAAGAAGATGACTGAGTAGGAAAAGGATTAAATGTTCCTATATCACTAACTGTAACTGTAACACTATCCATACATGATGCAACACCATCTGTAATAGTTGCAAAGTACTTTGTGGTAGTTGTAGGTGTAACACTTATGGTGTTTGTTGTTGCACCTGTAGACCAGGTTACTTTAGGTTGAAAATTAGATAATTGAGCAATTTCTGAAACTGACAACACTCTGTTATAAATAAATACATCATCAATTTTTCCAGTAAAAAAGTTTGATGGCGATCCCATTAATTTACCAAGCATTATTTTGGTTGCCGACAATGTGCTATTTGCATTTAACGTTCCAGTAGCAACCAATACTCCATTTCGATACAAGAATGATTTATTAGTTCCTGATGAGGCGATAAATACATAATTGGTCCATCTATAATCTGTAATGTTATTAGCCGTAATGCTATTTGTTCCATTCCCTGCAAGCTGAGCTGCGTTGGCAGCTTTGGACATAAAGAAATTTGAATTGGGTGCATCTAAATTGGTGTACTTTGAAATAACAGTACCAGATGCCCCTTCATTAATCCAAAAACTCATGGATATGTCCTGAGTAGTTGAATAGCCAACTCCAGCAATATTTCCTAAATCAATAAATGAACTACCATTAAATGCGTATGCACTATTTGCATTTCCAAAACGATCTGTAGTTAATGTAGCTCCTGTTACTGTTCCATTATTATTATTTCCACTTACATCATTTGCATTTCCTGAAAATGGATAATATGCTTTTAATCCAGCCTTTAAATTAAAGGGAAGTAGATTTATATTATTTAAATTTTGTGCAGCAAATGAACTATCAATAGAGAGCAACACTGAGCCACCCTTACATATTGTTGAGTTGTTTTGAATTATATCTGATTTAACTATACTTAAATAAGTACTGTCATAAGCATTACATCCACTATTATTTGTAACAGTTAATTTATAAACCCCATTTGCAGTGGCAGAAATTGACTGTGTTGTAGCTCCATTATTCCAACTGTAAGATGCAAATCCTGCAGGGCCACTCAATGTTGCAGCAACACCACAATTAGTAGTTGTATCGCTTAATGTATTAAAAGAAAATGAACTTAATGCATCATTTGTACAATTTGGATTTTCTTCCATTACTTTAAATTCACCGGCATTAACCCCACTTGCTGTAGTAACTGCTCCTCCTAACCATGTAACTTCTATTGTTTCAATTGAGGTTGCGGCACCCATACCTAAATATAAAAATGGATACCCAGAACTACTATATGAGTTGTGTTGTTGATAATACCAAACACCCCCAACCTTATATCGAATTCTAGCGCCCCATCCCTCTTTTAAACCATTGCATGCAATTAGTTTTAGTTTAACACTATTATTTGTTGTTGTATTAATTCTTTGCCAATTGTTGGTAATAGAAAATGGCGTTAACTCATCAATTTGTGCAAGATGAACGTCTGGTTTCTTATCATTATTAATATCCAATATAGTAGCCCTTGTAAAAAGAGTAATCGGACAACATAAGCCATCCGTATAGCCGTTATGAAGATTCATTGGAGAGGAACTCTCAACAAATGTGTTAAAATTATCATTTAAAAAAACTTGCGTTTTAGAAATACTTATTGCAGACATATCTGTCCATATTATATCCTGAGTTTTATCCAAATTAATATCTAGAACAGTTGCTCGGAAATAATAAGGATCTTCGCCGTTAACTCTTGTCATAACAGAAGAATTAGCAGTATATGTACCATTTGGATTAGAATAATAAACATACAAGACATCTCCTTGCACGACACAACAATCTTCGGCACCTGATACAATATCGGTTCTTCCATCGTTATTAAAATCGCCCAAAATCCCAAAACCATATTTTCGACCTATATCATAGCCAGATCCAGAAAATAGCGTATACCCTGCTGAAGATTTTTTATAAATACTATAGGCGTAATTTTGATATTGCGTCCCTCTACCAATCAACAAGTCCATATCAAAATCGTTATCAATATCTGCTAATTTTACTAATGTGTTCGTTGTATTGGCTAAAGAAATTAAAGTAAATGGGGTTTGTAATGGGAATCGAAAAAAGCATCCATTCACACAGCCCAGTTGTCCCTTTACTGCATTAATTTTTGAAGAGGTGCCGCTTATGACTTGACTTATTATATCATAAACACCATCACCATCATAATCTCCTAAAATCGGATTAAGTATATCGTTTGCAGACACACCAAATAAATTACTTAACAAATAATATCCACAGTTTGAATCTGGCGTTGTAAAACCAGCGGCAGTATTAAAACTTATTCTTAATGTATCACCATTTAATTGATAAACATCCATTAACCCATTTCTATCAAAATCAAATGCACCGGTCCAATTATAATTACTAAATGCAACAGTTGAGCTTACATCAGAGAATGTCCCATTTCCATTATTCTTCCATAGTTTACCAGTATTTGCATATTGAAAGATATACCCTACTAAATCATCAACTCCATCATTATTATAGTCAATGACAAAAGTAGTTAAGTTAGGTGTCGTAAAAGGTGCCAAACTTGTTGTACTAAATGCAGGAGTAGAAGGCTGCGAATATCCTTTGACTGCAAACAACAATAAAAGTAACGAACCTAAAATATGCCTGAATTGCATAAGATTCCTATTCATAATCATAAATATCTTAACGTTATTCAATAAATAGGGGGAATCAAATTTATAATGATTTAGCAGTTTTAAGACTATAATCCACCAATACTTATACCTTATTTTATATATATTTGTTAACATATATGAAATTCAGGTTAACCATATTTGTACTATTCATTGGCCTTTCACCATTACTTTCCTATTCTCAGTCTACCAAAAATGCCCTTAACCCAGGCTATTCTGACAAGACGCTTTCTAGCACCAATTTTCTTAGCTCAACAATAGGCGAACCTTTTATAAATACCATCACCAATAAAAACAATGTAATTACAGGCGGCTTTTTACAACCCTTAGGACTCTACTTTTTAAAAACAGAGGGCGATTCTCTACCCTGCTTAACTTGGAAAGTTTGGCCAGTACCAGCTAATAAATTTGTAGGTATATACATATCAAAACCAAAAGATTGTGACGCAAATAAGTTGCAATTATTTGTGTATGATATTATTGGTAGAAAAATATTTGAACGTACTCAATTAGAAGGTAGCAACTTGATTGATTTAAGCACAGTAAGTAGTGGCACCTACCTATTTGTATTATATGGTGGCAACAAACACATTTCAACACAAAAAGTAATAGTCTATCACTAAAATATTAATTATGCGTTTTGTTTTTTTATTATTACTTGTTATTAGTTTACAAGTTAGCGGTCAAGCTCCTCAAGCTATCAATTACCAAGGCATCCTTCGTAATGCAAGCGGGCAGGCTATCCCAAACAAACAAGTAAAAATTAGAGTGAATGTTTCTTCAAATAGCGTTGTAGATAATAGCAGCGTTTATACAGAAGAAATTGCTGCAAAAACAAATGAATTTGGAATATATAATGTTGCCATCGGAAAAGGTAAAGCAACAAAAGGAACTTTTGCATCCATTGCATGGGGATCAAATAAATATTGGGTATTAATTGAACTTGACGAAAACCTATCCAACAAATTTGAATTTGCCGGATCTATGGAACTCGCTAGTGTACCCTATGCACTCTATGCCGATAAAGCAAAAAATGTAGACAATCCAGTGCCAGGTCCAGCGGGGCCACAAGGACCACAAGGGTTGCAAGGAATCAAAGGTGATAAGGGAGACAAAGGGGATACAGGACCCGCTGGAGCAGCAGGTTTGACAGGACCACAGGGCTTGCAAGGTATTAAAGGTGACATTGGAGCAACTGGTGCAACAGGCGCACAAGGACCAATAGGTTTAACAGGACCAGCAGGTCCCGCAGGTGCAACTGGGGCGCAAGGTCCTATTGGTTTAACAGGACCGACTGGTGCTACAGGGCCTCAAGGACCAATAGGGTTAACAGGACCAGCAGGTCCCGCAGGTGCAACTGGCGCACAAGGCCCAATCGGTATAACAGGACCAGCAGGTCCAACTGGAGCAACTGGTGCACAAGGACCAATCGGGTTAACTGGACCGGCAGGGGCGACAGGAGCAACTGGGGCGCAAGGACCAATTGGATTAACTGGACCGGCAGGGCCTATCGGATTAACAGGTGCAACTGGAGCAACAGGTGCACAAGGTCCAATCGGTTTAACAGGACCAGCAGGTCCCGCAGGGACAAATGGTGCAACATGGTTTACAGGTGCAGGGGCAGCTTCAAGTACTCTAGGGGTTGTGAATGATTTATACCTAAACACAACTTCAGGAGAATATTTTAAAAAAACAAGTGCAAACACTTGGACTTTACAAGCGAACTTAACCGGGCCAGCAGGTTCATCAAGTTTAAATACTGGCAACTTTGATTGGCATATCCCTGATGGATATACAAATGTAGTCCCACTAGTTGAGTCTGTCATCTATCCATATAATGGGTACGGAAATACTAATGACATTGTTTTAACTTATGGCCAAGGCTACATTATACCTGCCGGAAAAAATTTATACTTGTACAATACAAAATGTAGCCCATTTTGGGATTCACAGTCAAGCGGAGTAACTGTTGATGGAATATTGTTAGATCAGTACAAATCAGAAGATTTATTTTACACAACCCCCTCTAGTACTATTGGCGGTACAAATAAATGGTTGAATAACATTAAATACCCAATGATTTTAGGACCAGGATCCATTATTTCAATGAATACTGGCACTAGTCAAGGTAATGGAAATAACGCCTATAACTTTTTAGCCATTAGCGGCTTTTTGGTAGACAAAAAAGTAGATGCAATATTTAGCAGTCAACCATACACTGTTCCAGCTAATTCTTTATTCTATAGAATTAAACCATTACATATGGCTGGAGATAGGCAGAGTAATTCTACAAACTATTATTATTATGATTTTACAATGCCTATGATTTACGATTCAAATTCAGTTATACCTGCTAAAACAAACGGTTATTTAATTCAGAAATAAATTAATCTTCCCCTAATCCACCCCTGCCTCTACCGCTTTAAACGTAAAGTATTTTTGCATGAAATAACTAAAGGCTACTACAAAAACAGTGGTTGCTAATTTTGATGGCGTGGCATACCAACCAAACACTTCAACAAAGAGTTTTAGAAAAATGTAGTTTAAAATAAGGCAACCAAGTACCACAATAAAATAGCGGAAGAGTTGCACTTTTTTGGCTACCGATGTTTCTTGAAAAACCACATAACGGCTTAAGTAAAACCCTATTGGAAAGGTTACCAAAAAGGCAGATAAAAAAGAGGCAATGTGCGGGCTAATAGTAAGCGGGCCAATATGCTGTGGCTCTTTAAGGAACAAATAATTGTAGCTCACAAAAAATAAACTTAAATCCAAAACAGTATTAAAGCCACCACAAGCCGCATACCTAAAGGTTTGATGGGGCATGATGCGCCT
>JACCDH010056647.1_pt1 | contig 12091 bp, 10 predicted proteins | sample 7442481 | NCBI WGS metagenome assembly JACCDH01 (sample SAMN15323433, study PRJNA562643) | freshwater metagenome | isolation source: river surface water | place: USA:Blue River Watershed | collected 2017-08-15 | reverse complement strand
CCTCAGGCACGCCACCCAGAGATGCCCCAGCGGATTGTTCAGTGACACCCAAGGTTGGGTGTCCATATCGGTGTAATGCAATAGACGCGTCTGGCCAGGCTCGTATTTCTCCAGGCTGTTCCAGCCTGGATCAAGCGTACGCCCAACACTGCTTGCCACACACATTTCGTACATCAGCTGTTCGTAGGTGTAGCGGTTCTCGTCAAGCCCCTGAACGATGGACTCAATGCGCCACTGCAGACGCTCACAATCGAGCAGCACCACACTGAACTGCCCTTTGCGTCCGTCCGTGCTGGCACACACTGTGAGCAGATCATGCCCAGCCATCGGCGAATTCCAGAGCGCGCCAATGTCCGTGAACAACTGCATGTCGCGTCAAGGTAGATCGCCTTGCCTTGGTAGCCACACAACTCGGGAATCAGAAAGCGCTGGAAAGAAAACGGCGTGCGTGGGCGGTTGCGCAACTCACGCGGCATGGGAATGTTGCGCTCAAAATCCGCGATGCGGTAAAGCTGGACGGGCAATTCACTCGTCTCGCGGATAGAGAATTCGAGGACGCGAGTGGGTAGCCATTCGGCGGCGGTGGATGCGACGAATACACGAATGGGGGCAATGTCATGCACCAAAACAAATACCTATATTTAGCTTAATGTAACAATGGCATAAATTATTTGTATGCCTTGGCGCAAGCCAAAAACATGTAACTGCAACCTCGACCACCAAAAATCCAATTCAATTTATTTTTAATTCTCATTATTTTAGATTTCCTGCTTGACATTAAAAGGACTAATTCTGAAGCAGTCTGACTTTCAAATAAAAATAAAATTTCAAATTTGCTTTCCAATTTCTTAATCCACCACTCAATCGGCTTAACGATAAGGTGTGCATTTCTTCCGTCTTTAAGGATTTTTTTCGCCTCACGAGTTGATAACACAACGAAAGTTAATTTTTGACTCAACTGGTCAAGATCTTCTATCACTTTCTCAAGATGTTCGGGCTCGACATGTTCGAGAACATCCCCACACACAACTAAATCAGCAGGTACCGGCCTCGCAGATAACTCTGGGATTGCGGGATCATAACCTGCAATATTTAAATGCGGCAAAGCGAAAGAAAGCGTCTGCTTACCACAACCATAATCCAAAATCGAATTTATTTTGAATTTTTTATGCAAAAATTCAACCGCACGAGCCCATTTTTTCCCACTCGTACCAAAACTCTTGTTATCAATATGCAGCTGGCTATTGAGCTCCCGATAGTTATCAGAAATTGTCATGATTAAACCTCTTCTTTCAAAATACTGATCGACATTCCTAGATCGGCGAGGCCGCTAGTTGCAGATTCGCCAGAAATATCAAAATGTAAAAAATTTGCGTACAAGCCTAATGGTTTTTTTACCTCCCCAATAAGCTCATGAACGATGCAGCTAACAAAATAACGACCAGGAACAAGCTTTCTTTCAAATATTAATTCAACCGGATACGAATCAGCTTCCTTAAGCTCTTTAATATTAAAACCTGATCGAGCTCCATCAAGCGCACAAACTGTGATGCCATGGTGATTGGCAATTCCGAAGTTCAGCGTTAAATTTTTAATATCACGATGTGCAACCATGCGCGCGCGAACTACGCCAAGCAATCGCCCCCCCTCCCGCCGTTCCGAGATTTGAAAATCTTCAAGAACTACGTCATTTGAAAGCGTCGAATCAGGTTTAGAGCTACGGGTAATCTTACCTTGGAAGTCATCATCACCCATAGCCTCGGTGCGAATACGCTTGTAGGTTTCCACAGCCTCAAATGTGGGGCCATCAAAGACTTTATGTCCCCCCTCCAAGATCACACCACGCGTACAGAAGTTGGCCACCATATTTTGGTTGTGACTGACCAACAAGAAAGTCTGACCGGTCTCCTTCATGTGGCGAATTCGGTCATAACACTTCATGCGAAAATTGGCGTCACCAACGGCCAAGGTTTCATCAATGATGATGAGGTCACAATCAACGTGGATTGCACAAGAAAAGGCCAAACGCGACTGCATGCCGGAGGAATAAGTCCGTAAAGGCCGATCGAAGTATCGGCCAAGGTCAGCAAATGCCTCAATGGCATCCATACGCTTGTCTGCCGCCTCACGGCTGATCCCTTGCATGCTGCAAAAAAGGTAAGCGTTTTCCCGTCCAGAAAAATTGGCGTTGAACCCAGCCGTCAACCCCAACAGGGTGGCGATCCGGCCAAACCGATCCACACTGCCCGATGTTGGCTGAATCACATTACCCAAAATACCCAACAGGGTGGTCTTTCCCGCACCATTGCGCCCCATGATGCCGACCGTCTCACCACGACGGATTTCGAGATCAATGCCATGCAGTACGGGGTATTCGTCAACGTTCTTTGAGCGCGTACCGAATAGAGCCTGACGAAGCGTAGCCAAGGGATGCTGGGCACCCGAATAGACTTTCGTCAGGTTATGGGCGGTTAAAAGTACATCAGACGACATCAGAAATCACACCCTTCACACGATCAAAGATCCAAGTCGCGAGCAGCAACAGCACCATACAACCAAGAGAAAACCCGATCAACAATGCAGCTGGCGACATGACACCAAATACAAGTGGCGCACGCAACATCTCGACCATTGCAGTCAGTGGATTGAGCCACATCCATCCCTGCCACGGTTCAGGCACCATGGACAAGGGGTATGTGATGGGGGTTGCATAAAACAGGATGCGGAGCAGCAAACGCATCGCCTCAGAAATATCACCGATGAAAGGTCCTAACGCCGCCAACAGCAGGGACAAGCCTGCGAGAAAAAACGCGCATAACACCAAGGCTGGAAAGAACAAGAGAAGTCCATTCACCGTCAGACGATGCTGAACAACGGCGACCGCCAATAGTAAGAAAATCAAGACACCCGCGTTTACGCTTGCGCGCATCAAGTTGGCCACCCACAGCACCCAAATTGGAAATGGCGACTTCACAACATAGGTACGTTTGGAGGCGAACAAAACGCTCGACGAGTTAACCAAGTCTGACAATGTCAAATAGACCGCCAAACCTGCGAAGAACGGCAACAAAAAACCGATGCCTTGATCAGGCTGGTGAGGGAGTTGCCACTTAACACCAAATATGAGGCCGAACACGAGCCAATAAATGCCGAGCAAGCCAAGCGGGGTGAGCACGAGCCAAAGCGGGCCAGCCATGGACCGCTTGTACTTGGCCGCAAGGTCACGCCGGGCAAGATCCCACGCCAGTCGAAGGTGGTCACGGAGGATGGGGGAAACAAATTTACCGGTCACTACTGTTCACCTTCGGCTGCGTACAACGAGTCAATTGACTCTGGGACTTTTTTTCAACATCGGAGCGCGCTAGCTTAGGAAATAGCTCGTCTTCGCGTTTGAACTGCTGATAGCCCATTTCCAGGGCAGACTGCAGGAGCACCACACCGACACAGGTTTCCATATGGTCTTCATCAGAAAAAAGTGACCAGTCACTCATGTAGCCCAATTCAGGTCTATTCAAGTTGATAAAGGGTATGCGGTATTGATTAGCAATGCGACTTAAGTCAGCTTCATGTTCGGACAACCCCATCGTTAATTGGTGACGATACAGATCAGAGCGCACGGGGGGCTGGAACAAAACCACCTCGATTCCATGCTTCTTTCCCCAAAGAGCCACCATGTCAAAAAGACCATCCCATGGTGCCCATGAAGAAACGTCACGTAAGCGCTGAACCTTGACGTGGTCTGCAGTGATTTCAGGCCTCTGTTCATGACGTGGGACAAAAGCTTGCGGCGTATGTTGACGCTGCCCACTCGCGTCTAACTCCTTGAATAATGGGTCTTGACGAACAGGGATGACTCCATTATGACCCTCCCCTCCCGACAAGAAAAGTTTGGATAACCGCATGTCATCACGATGCTTAAGAAGCTCAAATTTCCAGACTGGTTTGGCGTTCGGCGTTTTCGTACGCGCCAGCTCGCTCTCAAACTGTTTTGCACCTGTAAGTTGCTCCCGTAGAGGCAACAAACTTTCAAGCAGTGGCAGGTACTTGACATGATCAGGCTCGAGAATCAGTCGCGCAGGACGACGAAGCAGCAACGAGCTTTCAAAATAAACGCGTTTGAGATTAGGAAAGCGTCGACGCGCAACTTCTGCCTGTAGGAGCAAGCCATAGCTTATTTCGTTGTAACTGTTACCAGACGCGTTTACAGCATTCGCTTGCCCCATCCAGCTTGGTCGCAGAACTTTGGTGCGCGATGTTCCGACATAAGCGACTTCAACAGATTCTGGCGTAGGGTGTGCCGAGAAAATGGCTACGTTATGCGCAAGCATCTGGTTGCCGATTTCGCGCCCAGATATCGTTGCCTTTCCCAATGATGCGAGCAATTCAGTGACATCACCTTGCGCTTGCTTTTTCTCACTTACGTACGCTTGGCGAATGGATAGTTCAATGACAGCAACTGTCGCCAGCACAACCAAGGCCGTAGCCAAATAGAGCAATAAAGTAGGTCGCTTAGTCATGCTTGGCCTAGAACTGGAAATAAATAAATTGATTTCCATCAACGTAATACACAAGCGCGAACGCAGTCAGCACAGCAAAGGAAGGAATTTGCCATGCGGGCTGGTTCAAACTGCTGTCGATATTCCACGTCGTCTTGTGGACCACCCATTGAAGCGGCGAGTACAACAACAAAAGCTCAAAGAAGACTGGTGAGAGTCGACTCGTCAGCCATCCTTGCGTTGGAGTTGCGATCTGCGACAACACGCTGATTGCATCACTGAAATGGGTCGCACGGAAAAACACCCATCCGATGAAAACCACGAGCATAGTCAAGAGCCATGCAAGCGCAGGTGCCTGAAGCATGGACTTGAACCCACGGGATAAACCTTCTGTTTCGTCGAACCACCTGTTCACGACAAGCGCGGCTCCATGGATCGCACCCCAAATAATGAAGTTCCAACTGGCACCATGCCACAAGCCGCCTAACAACATGGTGAGCGCGAGGTTGCGTTGAATCTTCCATTGCGAACCGCGTCCGCCACCCAGTGCGATATAGAGGTAGTCGCGGAGCCAGCTGGAAAGCGTCATGTGCCAACGACGCCAAAAATCGCGAATCGACAACGAGGCATAAGGTAGATTGAAGTTTGGGGGCAATACATAGCCAAACATCAATGCTGCCCCCAGCGCCATCAGGGAGTAACCCCAGAAATCACACAGAATCTGAACACCAAATCCGATAGCAGCCATAAGGTTGTCGAAACCTGAGTATTCGGTCGGCTTAGCGAAAATCACATTGACGAATGGGGCAATACCATCCGCAATTCCACATTTAAGTGCAAAACCAGCAAGGAACAAATAGATGCCGTTATAGAAAATTCTCGCGTTGAATACTTGGCGAGTATTGACCTGTGGCAAAAACTGCCCGGTGCGGCAAATTGGCCCTGCGATCAGGTGGGGGAAAAACAGCACAAACAAAGCGAAGGCAAGTGGGTTGCGCTCATGCTTCATCTTGCCCCGGTACAAATCTGCAAGATAGGAAATGAGCTCGAACACATAAAAAGAAATGCCAAGGGGAAGAATGATGTCCAGGTGCGGGACCTGAACAATTGGCATAAACAGGCCTAGAGCAGATGCGATGTTTTCGGCCAAGAACTTTGCATATTTAAACCAAGCCAGCAAGCCCAGATTAAGAACGCAGCCCAATACGAGCCATACCCTTCGGCCACTGCGATCAATCATCCATCCAAGCCCCCAATTGACGAGGACCAGCGCTGTCAACATCACAAAGAAGGCTCCACTCCAACTGATGTAGAACCAGGCACTTGCGACAAAGACAACCAGCTGCCGAGCCCACAACCAAGGGACTGCCCAATATGAGGCTAAAGCAACTGCAAGGAGGAGGATGTATTCAGTTGAGTTAAACAGCATGATGGCTTATGTGAGTCCGAAAAGTAAATTCAGACAGTACGGTTATCAATGTTGGCAAGGCTTTACCCCACTGATGACTCTCAATAACTGGGCCTCAAGAATTTGTGAGGTGTAGGCGTCTGCACAATGCGCTCGAGCTCTAGCCAATGTTGACGCTCGCTCTTCAGAATCGTCAAGCAACCTTGCAATGGCAACTTCCCAGTCATCTTGCGCCAACACACCACAGCCAGGCACGATAGCTTCAGCATAGGGCACAACGTCAGAAGCAACCACAGGTATGCCGCAGCTGGTGTATTCAATGAACTTGGTTGGTGCCTTGCACCGGTTGAACGGCTCATCCACCAAAGGCGCAAGGCCAATCGTCCAATTGAGATCGGCCAAAGTTTGCAGAAAGCCGTGGTATCCCTTTTGAACCGTATGGTGCTGCACACGCTCACCAAATCGGAGCAACTCGCGCGGCATCTCTATTGTTCCGAATGTTTCAAAGCGAAGTTTTGGGCGCTGCTCCATCAGGCTCACCAAGGCTGGCACGGCGAGCGCCAAATCTTCCTTGTGGCCCTTTGAACCCATGTATCCAATTGTCATGGGGGCTTCGGGGTTTGCAGGCGGCAACTTTACTTGAACCATTGAGGCATAAATGCCTTGAAAAATGGGCTTCTGGGGAAAATAGCCCTTGAGCACATCGGCCAGTACCCTTGTAGAGGCGTAAATCAGATCACACTGCTCAAGCATGGTGCGCCGCGCAGCAGCAGCAGCACCCTGCCGCGCAACAATCTCTGGTCCTAGCGAAGGAGGCAGGTCAAGCAGGTTGTCGTCTATGTGGTACACAATTGGAATGCCTCGCATTCGACAATCGTGCATGATGCTCGCGCCATCTGCCCTGCCATAGCGGGTAAAAAACACAACATCAGGCCGGAAGCTGTCTAGCCATTGCCGCCAACAACCATCGCCGCCATCGGCCACCGCCTGCTGGTCATACGCACGAAAGCTTGCTTCACCACGGTCATGGAGTGCACGCAACGGGATGTCGAAGCTGATGTAGTACGTGGCATTGAAATGCTCGGTAAAAATCAAGACCCTGCGCCCCACCATCGGTAAGTCTGCGGCCATGCCTTCTGCAGGAACGCTCGCTGCGGGCTTGAATAATCGACGCAGCAATGACTTCACTGACCAGAACCTTGCAAGGTCGCTTCAAACTCGGCAATAGCCTTTTTTCTTGCTCGCTTGGCTTCATAAACGGCTTTGTGCTTGACGTAACCAGCAACCTTGTCACTCAAGGCATTTCGACGATCCCAAATGCTATGCAAGAATTTGGGCACACGATGACGCCATTTGACATCCTTGATCAGCGAGGGACGAAAATACCCGAGATCAATTTCTTTTTGAATTGCATCAATCGTAAGCGCCCCTTCGCCGATCATCCGGCGCACTTCGTCAAACCACAAATAACCATTCGCATTGCCCACCTCAGTCCAAGGCTGCGTGTAGACATCGGTGTAATGGATCAAGCGAGTTGTCGGGTCCCAGTGCTCTAAGCTGTTCCATTCAAAAGGCACGCCGTACTTCACCTCTTCTTCGGGCAGGATGCACAGGTCGTACATCAATTGCTCGTAGTCATACTCACCACGATCCATGTCCGCGACAATTTTTTCAATGTCCCAATCAAGTCGCTCGCAGTCCAGCAGCATCACCGCGCATTGTTTTTTTCGTTTTTTAGGCGCACCAACTTTGGCTGTGGACTGCGCCTCAAATTTCACTTCTTTCTGGATGACGATCTTGGCACCGTCAAATGGAATGTCCCATAGCTCCCGGATGTCATTGAAAACGAGCATGTCAGCGTCCATGTAGATCGCCTTGCCCTTGTAACCAGCCAGCTTGGGAATACAAAAGCGACTGAATGAAAAGCCTGTACGTTGGCCATTTCGAGGATCTAGTGGCGTAGGCATCGGCAAGTCAAGCATGGGAATGACTTCCACTTTCGCCGTTGTGTGCCGTTTGATGGAGTACTCAAGTACAGGCACTGCCAGTGCCTGTGATCGATCGGTCCCGACAAAGACCCGGATTGGTTCATTAGTTTTCATAGGTGTACCCTTTTAGCTCTAGCTTATGTGTTTTCAATCTGGGCCTTTGCCCAATGGGCCAGTCGGGTCAGCCCCTCTTGCACACTGACCTTCGGCTGCCAGTCCAGCAAGGATCTCGCAGCTTCGATGTCCGCACAGGCATGGCGAATATCGCCGACACGAAAAGCGCCGTTGATTGTGTATGCATCCTCTGATCGCCCAAGCGCCTTCATCAAAGACTTGGCAACTTCCAAAATGGTGACAGCATGCCCCATGCCAATATCGAGCACGGTGCCGTGCGGCAATACTTTGTCGCCGGCTCGAACCAAGGCATCCACCACGTCATCCACATAAACAAAGTCGCGTGCGATATCGCCATCCTCAAAGATGGCCAGTTCTTTGCCCTCAAGCAGTTGCTGTGCAAAGATCGACAACACACCTGTGTAAGGATTGCGCAGCGACTGACCATCGCCGTATACGTTCTGGAAGCGCAGCATCGTTGCAGTCCAGCTCGCACCTTCTCCTGCTTGCGCCAGCAGGTACTCTTGCATGAGCTTGGTTGACGCATAGACTGACGCGGGTGCAGGTGGCAAACCAGCGCGGCTAGGCGCTGGGCAACCGGGGCCGATGAAGGGTGGGGGTAGCGGCACATCGAAACGGCCTTCGGACATGGCCGATGCCTCTCGCGGCAAACCTGCACAAATGCTTCCGTTTTGGTCCAAGTAAGCACCCTCACCATAAACAGCACGCGAAGCGGACAGCACAACACGTCGCACAGTGTCGACACGGCGCATGGCCTCGATGAGGTGCGCGGTCCCCATAACGTTGACATTGCAGTAGCGTGCCGGCTCGTCATAGGACTGGCCAGTTCCAGTCTCTGCAGCCAAGTGGTAGACGACCGAAGGCTGCGATGCTTGCACTGCTTCGTTCACGGCTGTGGCGTCGGCCACATCGCCACGCAAAAAGTGCACTTGTGGACCAAGATCAGGATCTGCTGCGTTCGGGCCATGGACTTGGGGGTGCATGTTGTCAAGCACCCAAATGCGGGCGCTAGCATCGCGTGCAGCAAGTAGCCGGGCTAGCCGACTGCCAATGAAACCGGCGCCGCCGGTGATCAAAATATGTTGATTGGACATGGTCGTGTTCATTTTTGGGTTGCGGCAATTAGATCCGCCGCAATTCGCTGTGCTCCATCGCCTTCGACAAGGACTCGCTCCACGAAGGATGATGCTGTGTTTTTCAGTGTGCCGCTCTGCTCTACGTCAAGCGCTGCTTTCACGAAAGCCTGCCAGTCAGCGAGTGTTTGCAACAGAGATAAGGGTTGGTAGTTGGACAAATCAAGGCCACCAGCAAAGACTGCCACTGGCAAATCATGGCGGGCGGCATCCAACGCTACCGTCGAAGGGGTTGTTATCACAGCGGTCATCTTGCCCAGCAGGGCAGATGCGGTGTGATTTTCCCAAGGGGGGTTTTGCGGGTCAGCAATCACCAGGTTGGGAGCTGCAGGGCGCTGCCCCTCATACCTGTGTGTCAACCATAACCCTGCATGGTGCGGCTTGACCAGGAAGGTGACTTGCGGGAAGTCTTCAGCAAGCTGGCACACTGCATCCAGAAATGCTTGCCGATAAGCTTCATCGTACCGATGCCAATGCAAGTTCTCAAAGATGCCGATAACCGGTTGCCCAAATGGCAGTAGATCACCCAAGTCAGCAGGATCTGTGGTGGCTGGCTTAGAGCAACCAACAGAGATGCAACGCGCGCGCACACTGGCATCAAGCCGTGGATGGAGGGTTTCAAGCCCCCCCCAAATATAAATACGCTCGGCCTTGATGGTCACGCGGTCGATGGGGTGAACTGCATCCTCGTAGGTTAAGCCTACATTTTCGAAGCCATGTTGGAGCGTTGCTACTTTGAGCTTATGTGCCAAAGCCAACTCCGTCAGCTTTCTAGTAAAACGGTGCGGATCTAAGTTAGTCTCGGTCACTGTCAGCAGAGCTTTATGGCTTGGAAGGAATTGAAAACTGCCTGTAGTGAGTTCATCGGGAAGTACCCTGTATGGAATTTCGCACTGCGTCAGGGTGGACAGCACACGGGGGGATTTACGAATGAGGGCTGCACTGCACCAGGCTTGTGATGTGACGCCTTCCTTGGCCAGAGCCTTCAGTATCGGCAATGCAAGGTCCAGATCCTGGATCAAATTGAGTGCAACGATATATTCGGCCGACACGTAACTGCGCTGGATTGAATTCGCCTGCTCAAAGACAGCCAGCCAGGCACGCGCTATTGCTTTCTGTCCAAATGAATCTTGAGCCAGTGAATAAGCTGCATTTGCATCGCGCCGGCCAGCCTCGCGATCACCCAAGTAACGACTCAAGCCCTCAAGCGTATCGCCGGTATGTATGTAAGGCGCGAGGGGATTGAGCGCGGGTGTTGGTGTGGCAACGACTGGCACCCCCCTTGAGACAGCCATAACGCTACGATTTGCTGACTTGCAAATACTGAACTCATCCAACGTATTGGGCACAACAACAACGTCGGCCTTATCCAGCCACTGGTCTACCAGCTGAGATGTCCATTCAAAATATTGCGATGGAATTTGCAGTGGTCGAATGTGCTCCTCATACTTAGCACGGTGATTGCTAATGACAACCAGCTCGACATCGAATGCCTTCGCCACAGTTTCCAGCGCTTCACGAAACTCGAGCAAATCGAGCATACCGAAACGGGCATGCGGTGCGCCATGGTTACCAAACCAAAGAATGGTCTTGGCATGCCGTGCAACAGCCTCAACCGGAGCGGGCTCACGTACTACAGACTGTGCATGTGTCGTTTTCAGGGCGGAGGTCACATTAGTTTTTGCGAGACCAACTCGCCTACCCAGCCAGCCTTTTACCCGAGTACGCAGTGCCTTCCGCCCCCGATTAATCAGACGCCAAGACAAGCGCACAGCTAGGCCAACCCCCTCCTCGCGCAATCGCACCAGCAAGTTGCCAAACTTTCGCCTAAAAACACGCAAGCCATGTGTCTTTGCAAATAACTGGGCATCGCGCAATAGCTTTTGCATGCCCTTGTGCATTGCTGGGGTTTCAATACCGTCAGGTATCACCGATACCTGCACATGAGGCACTCGCTGACGAACAACTGCAGCCAAGGGCTCGGTTGTTACGACTATGACATCTGCTTGGGTGGCAATAGCATCGAAAATTTGAGCAGGAGAGGTTTTGCCAGCAGACTTGCCGTATTGACCAATAAAGATGTTGTCGCACAGATCAATCACCACGCGAATGCCCTTGCTGGCCGCGTACTGTGCCAGAAACAAGTCATCAGGCGTGAAGCTTTTAACGATGACCAACACCTCAAGGCCATCGAGGTTCAACTCTAGCCCTGAAGAAAATAGCCGGTTTTGTACGTCTGCCGGTTCAAGCGCAAGCACCGGCATCATGGCACGATAACGTACGCTTGCTATGCCTATCGATAACTTTTGTATTTTCCAGCCGATTTTCATTTGATAAAGTGCCCACGCGACCAGAAGATACCGAGCATGGAGCCTTTGTAGCGACCGACCACTTCCCGGTGAACCAGGTTGCGTATCAGCCCACGGTTGCGCCAGAGGCAGGCAACCATCTCGCGGGGAGATGCGGAGAAGTTTTGCATCAGGCAAACAGCTCGGCCTGCGCCAGCGCCAATCCCGCTTGGTCTTTGGCAGACAACTGTGGCGCGAGGCCTTGCGGCCAGGTGATGCCAATTGCCGGGTCGTTCCACGCAATGCAGCGCTCGTGTGCGGGGGCGTAGTAGTCGGTGGTTTTGTACAAGAAGTCTGCGGTGTCGCTGAGCACCACAAAGCCGTGGGCAAATCCAGGCGGCACCCAAAATTGTTTGTGATTGTCTTCGGTCAGCTCCACACCGGCCCATTGGCCAAAGGTGGGTGAGCTTTTGCGGATGTCCACGGCTACATCAAACACAGCGCCGCGCACCACACGCACCAGTTTGCCTTGGGCATGTTGCAGCTGATAGTGCAGGCCTCGCAACACGCCTTGGGCGCTGCGGCTGTGATTGTCTTGGACAAAGTTCACATCCAGGCCAGTGACTTGGTTGAAGTCTTGCTG
>JACCDH010007940.1_pt1 | contig 12093 bp, 8 predicted proteins | sample 7442481 | NCBI WGS metagenome assembly JACCDH01 (sample SAMN15323433, study PRJNA562643) | freshwater metagenome | isolation source: river surface water | place: USA:Blue River Watershed | collected 2017-08-15 | reverse complement strand
TCTTCCATTGACCAATGAGCAAACCGCGGCAGACGTTCTTCACCGCGCAAGGGCTTAGACATACGGTCAATTTCGGATTGATTCATAAAGTGGTTTTGGCGCAAGGAGAGGCGCTGATCACGATAACGAATCGTTTCGTAACTGCGTAGCGCTTGAGGATTCAGAAGATCACGAATAGCCAAACCAGCAATCATGAGAACGGCCAGGACTACTGTGCCTATGAAGGAAAGCAGATAGTTTGTCCACATGAGACGCATACGTTCAGCGAAAAATACCGCCCATTCGAGTAAACCTTCGAGGGGTTGTCCAATTTGACCGGTTTCTGCACTGAGTCGACTTTCAAGAAATTCGATCTGACGAGTCAGCGAACCGATTTCGCGCTCCATACATGCACCGAGAGTCGTTAGATTTCCCGTGCGCTCGTACTCAGCGCGGCACTCTGGTGAGAGGGATTTCGCATTAGCCTGGGCGGTGATTGCGGCTTTGCGTTCCAGGGTGGGAGGCAGTAATTTAATTTCCAAGTCCATAACTGACTCGGATAGCCAAGGTGTTTGTGGTGGCAAGTTGGCCTGACGAGTTACGGGCGCTGTAGATTCGATTACTTCTCGAGCGACTCGCCGAAATACCCGGCCAACATCTTCGTCTCGGTCTAGGTTACGAAGCAGGGCCGTGGTGTAAGGGCTGTTACCTCTCACTTGTCCTGGCAATCCGTCTAAAGCCTCCTGCCCCGGCGATGCTGCCATCGCGACAATAACATTGCGGCTGGCCATACTTTGCATTGCAGCCAGCCCGCGCGGTTTTCCATCAAGCGTTGTTCGACAAGCATCGAGAATTAGAAGGTGCAATCGTAAGCGTTCACGCGTCAGGTCGTCGATGTAAGGCGTAATGGCTATGCCTTGGTCTTGCAGCATCCGAGGACTAGGAGCAGTACCGGCGGGCAGAACAAAATCACGGGGAATAAAGTAGTTTTGCCCCGCATGCTCAAGGCCGTGTCCTGAGAAGTAAATCAGACTTATGTCCCCACTTCTAAGCGAGCCACTGTAGGCTTCAAGCTTGCGTCGTACCTCTGTGCGCGAATCGTCCATAGACACTGTGACTGCATAACCCATGGAGCGCAACTTGCGTTCCATTCCTACAATGTCATTGACAACATTAGGCAACCGATTCTCGCTACGAATGTAGTTAGACGCCCCAACAAGCAAGGCTTTTCGGGTTGAGGTCACTGTTCTAGCTGTTGATTTTGCGGTGGTTTTCGATGTGGACGCGATGACTCGTAGGTGTTCATCATTCAAGATGGCGCGCTGTACGAGTAAGGCCTGCTGTCGATCCACCAGACGAGAGCGCTCATGAGCTTCGAATTGGACAGTCGTGCGGAACTCCACACGCTCCATAGCCGCTTTTTGCAGTTTTTCACTTTGCATCCATAAAAGCAATGGCTGTGAAAGCAATATTGCAAGTGCTGTGAACGCGAGCAGTCGTAAGCGACTTGGCCGCCATTCGCCGATTGTTGAAGCAGATCGTTGTAAAGGCAAAGCCCCAAGAGTGATCAACAACGCATGCATTTTGACAAGGATCACACAAGAAGCAATGAAGGCTCCTAACGCCCACAAACTACTCGTCCAATCGCCGGGTGAGAGTAGCCATACCATCAATCCAACCGAAAGGGCCATCAATCCTAGGCCACACGCTACGACCAGGTTAATCCGAATCAACCAATCCCGTTGTACAGAGTTATCCATCTGGACCAGAAATTCCTTCTGGAAACCCAGCAGACGGGATATGGTTATCAACCAGTTCATGGTGATGGCTTAAGGGCTAAGTAACGAGTTTAGGATGTCGGTGGCTCCTTGGGCTGAATCCGTTCGATGTAGCGAGATGGATTGTTCTCGATATCAGCAGCAACTTCTGCCTTGAACTTTTGCTGGACGGCAGCAGTCAGCTCATGGTCGATTTCGATCTTGCCCACCACCTGCAGTTGTTCAAGTTCGACCTGGTGATAGGTCGCTTTTTTGACATCCTGGATCAAGTGTCCGTCCCCGTCCAACTCGTGACTCATTTGAATTCCACGACGGACCAAGGACAATCGTTTCTGGTTTTCAGTGAGGTAGTCAATTGGGCTTAGAGAGATCATCATCTTGAAGATCAAGGGCGCCACTTCTATGAAGATAAGCATCAAGGTGAGAAGCCAAGTGGCTGTCGGTGATATTTCGTGAGCAATTTGAATGCGTTTTATCAAACCATTAAGTTGCTCGCCTTGTCTTTTAGCTTTGGGCTCAGCATCTCTATATTCCTGTTGAGCCTTGTCTGCCTCGTTATCTCTTTCCTTGATTCGATTTTGTAATTCGGCGATCTCAGGCTGTAAACGGGTCTTACCTTCTTCAAAGGCGGCCTTGCGCTGTTCTAGTAATGATTCCATTTTTGCTGCAATTGGCCCACAGCCTCTTTGTTTTGACCCTCCACTTCCCGCACATTCTTTCTGGAAAACTTCTTCAGCCTTGTTCCATTCGGTTCTCAGAGTTTCTAACTCCTGCGATTTTTTGTCACGTTGGGCCGCTAAGTCCTGTTTGGCTCGCATAACGACATCAATTTGCCCGTCACGCCGCTTGGCGGCATCTTTCATATATTCATCAGCCAAGGCTGCTTGCTCACGTTCAAGCCGTGTATCGATTTCGGTCTTCATGATCCGAATTTCAAGTGGCTTTGAAATTACGATACCGATAAGACAGGCCATCAAGATACGCGGTAGTGCTTTGATAACTTCATGTCCCTTTATTTCGTCCGTTCCATCCCCATGACCGGTTGTAGCGACAATGAACCTGTCTAGGTTGTAAATCACAGCAGCCCACACTAAGCCCACCAGAACAGCGACGGCAAACCAACCAAGGCTCAGCGGTTCATCCCGACCTGGACTATTCGGCCCAAAGACTGTGTAGAACGCATAAGAGCCAGAAATGAAGGCAAGCATTGCCGTAGCAATCACGGTTCCCCCAATACCCTGCAACTTGACCCTGTCGTAATTCGGGCAATAGCGAAGCAATTGGACGTCAGCGCCCGCAGAAAAGTACAAAGCTCGGGTCAGCCAATTTAGCTTGAGTTCGTAGTCGTACAGGGGGGAAGCAGGCTCTGTAACCACAGAGGCAGTGGGGCTGGGGACGTTCATCATGTTCTCCAAGTTGGTTTTTTCAGTCGGTATTTGCGGCTCGTACTAAGCGGTGGTCGAGATCATCCATCGGTGCGTTCGCGCGCCATTCACCAATTCTGAGATTGGGCGATGCCAATGGAGGAGGGTGGTTAGGTATCGTGGTCGCGCGGTCTGTAGGCAAGTGCATTCGCCAATGGCCGCTGCCAGATGAGTTAATGCCCGCTGCTCGCCAGCAATCAGATGGGAGGTTCAGTAGCGAATTCGGTGTATTTGTCGAGGCCGAGTCTGGAAGCCTGAATAGGAAATGGGTGCTGTGTGGCACCCAGACTTCTTCACGCCCCGCTGTGGCATCCACTTGGTAACGATGTGTTCCCCACAGGTTACCCAGAGTCAAAATGGGGTGAGACCCAACGGGAGCAAATAAAGTGAAGTCTTGGTCATTCCAAAACCACTTGCGAGGTTCAGGGTTACCTGTGCCTTCTAATAGCACCCAGCCCCAACCGGCCACCCTCAGCTCGAGACTGACCAAGCCCTGAGGAATGATCTCGCTGGGCATATGGGCCGCTAATAAACGCGGTCTTTTGAGCCATTTTAGGTATTTGGAGGACCAGTAAGAGGAGGGTATTTCGACTATGGGATTCATTACTTGGCTCCAGGGCACACAACGCGAACCTCAACCCGACGATTGCCACGGAATTCGCCTGGTGTATCAAATAGTGGATACCGGTCTCCGGCACCCATAGCCACGATTTGGTCAGGTTTGGCATAACCTTCAGTCATGAGCCAATCTACCACGGCATTTGCTCTACGCTCGCTAATTGCTAAGTTACCTTCAGGACCATCACGATGCGGACTTTTATCAGCATGACCGATGACAATGAGATGGGATTGGGGGTATTTCTGGATAAGTTTGCCGATCCGAAGGAGCTGTGGCTCAGAAGCCTCGCTAAGCATGGCTTGATTCAGGTCGAACAAAGCGCTTTCCCCCATGTAAATGACATAGCGGTCGCGCCGCTGGTCAGATTTTCCGGTGCAATTGAAAAATTTTGCTGGTTGCTTTTCCGCATCATCAACACTGATACGGGTCCAGCCATCAGCGGTGCTTGCCTGACCTGAAACGTCTTGTGCGTCACGGTCAGGTCGGAAAATTTGATTCAGTTTGTTCTGTGCTTTCGATAAGGCCTGACCTGCAGTCCCGCTTATGTCCGGGATGGTGCGGCAATGGCCCTCTTGTACTGGACAGGTCATCAAAATGGCGAGCCCCCACATCCAGCCCAGCAGCCCAATCAGCCAGCAAAAGCGAATTCTGGCGCTCCAAAAAACGAGAATGAACAGGATAATGATGGCAATGGTTGATGTGTCTTCACAGCCCAGTAAGGTGCGCCAGCCTATGTATACGAAGGCGCCGACACCGATGGTCAGTAATAAGGCTGATTCGGCAGAATGCCAGCGTTCTCTGGCTGTCCAAGCAGGTTTGAGAATGCTGGCCAGCAAACAACGAATCAGGAGAGGCGCAATGGCGAGAAATGCCCATCCTAAGGAGCAGAGTACCCATACAATGACAAAAAGGAGCAGAGCTCTACCCCACGAGCAAACACGACACGGGTGAGCAGGCGACTGATGCTCAGTGGAATCCTCGATCAATTCGGAGGCTACGGGAGGCGTGTCATTGAAACCATCAATTGGCCTGGATGAGTATGCACTGTTGTCTGCATCAATGGTTTTGGCAGGAGAGATGTCACTTAGGGCAGATCCTGCGTGCATGGCCATCGAGGCCGATTCATCTGAAGCTGTTTGGTGCGGCTTATCTTTTTCTGGTCTGAAAGCTGCGCGCGGATCGCGGACTCTGGCATATGCCCAACCGACTAAGCGGCCTACGCGCGGACCGCCACCGCTCAACATGCTGGCTGTTGAGTCAGACTCCCAGTCTACGAGGTGCAGATCTTCCAGCGGAGATATCCAGGCCTGGCCATCTGGTGTTTGCAGGAGAACCTCTCGCACGCCTTCTTCTTGGCGTAATTGGGGCACCGAGTCAGTCCTTGCGGGTGGGCCATTCACCCGCTCAATAGCCGTCAAACGTCCACGCGTGATCTTCACAAGCGTTGTCTCGGTGTCAGATCCCGGTTGCCGCTTGATGCCCGGGATTGCGTTGTAGTCACCGTCAAACCAGCCCTTGATCCAGACTTCGCTGTCGAGCGCTTGCAACATCGCCTCCTTTGTATATAGTCAACCTAATGACCATATTTACCGATAATATAACCTTATGAATCCTTTATACAGCAAGCACTTTAATGCAATAGTTCAAGGCTTGGCCGCTATTTGGATTTTTGCGCTGGGAATAAATGGTGCTCGCGCCGAAGATGGGCGTTATGCCTTGATTGTAGGGATCGGCAATTATTCAGCTGCCTCACAAGCCTCCCAGCTTCTTGGGGTTCCCCAGGACATGCAGAATGCCCGGCGTATGGCTCAGGCCATGGGGGTTGATGCAACAAACATTGTAGAGGTCCGGGACCAGGAAGCAACCAAGAAGCGCATTCTTTCAGAACTTGATCGCTTAAGTGCCAAGGTCAAACCCGGAGGCCGAGTTCTTTTCTATTTTTCTGGGCACGGAACGCGCTTTTCATCAGATCAGGGCTGCGTTGAAGGACTTCAGACGTACACATCGGGTCGCGCGACGGTAGCTGACGTGTTGACCGAAGAGGATCTTGCGAAATACACGCGCCCCATCAGTGAACGTGCAGACAAGGTCATCGCGTTCATTGATGCTTGTTTTTCGGGGGGAGTGCTGCAGCAGTCAACCAGATCCTTGAATCGCAACATTGGTGCTTTGCGCCCGCGCTTCAATCCTGCTGCTACTGCTTCGTGTACCGCCCCCGTCAATACTCGCAACCTGTTGAGCAATCTAGAACGCATGGGGGTTCACAGTGAAAACTTCGTACAAATCGCTGCTGCTAATCGGGATGAAGTGAGTTGGGACAGTGAAACCATGGGTGGACTGGTCACTCACAGCATGTCTCAGTGCTTGCTGGGCGAAGCGCGCGACTTGAACAAAAGCGGAGCGATTTCTTTGGACGAGGTTCGCGCGTGTGCCCAGACCAAACTGAATGCGTTGATGAAGCCTCATGAGTCGAGCGGCATGCTCCCCTCGACAATTCAAGTTCGTGGCAATCGCAATCTGATCGCGATCCCTACGCCGCCCCCATCCCCGCCTGTATCGCAACCCGTAGCGATTGCGCAAGCCCCTATAAAACCGGATGCAGTGCGCCCATCTGCCCCTGTGGCGCTGCCACCGACCCCGGCCCCCCCTGCTGCGCAACCTAGCACCTCTCCCTCTGACCAATCGCAAGTAGCTACGGCTGAATTGCCTAAACCTCCATCTTTCCCGGCAACACCCCCAGCGGCAACGATCTCTTTACCTGAGCCTACACCAATAAATCAGCCCGCTTCACAAACTGCTATTGGTGCAGATGATTCAAGTGGACCCAAAGCCACATTGGCTGATATTTATTCTCAGCGTAATCCTCGCATCAAGCTCGATGTGACTGTGCCCAAATCGGTCGTAATCGACCAGGATCCGCTCTCATTCTCTGTCCGACCCGGTACTAGTGGCTATCTGTACGTGCTCTTGTTGGGGACTGACGAAAAAAGTTTTTATCTGCTTTATCCCAACAAAATGGATAGCAACAACAGGGTCGAGGCTGGCCGCACATACAGTTTGCCCGGCCCTGGGTGGAAAATTAAAGCTGGAGGACCACCGGGGATTAACCGCTTGCTTTTTGTGGTGAGTAAGTCACCTCGTGATCCAACATTGTTCGTTTCTGATTCAAGCAGCGGCGGTGGTGTCTTCACCTATGCCGTCGCCAACGAGGCCTCACGCGTGCGCCTCATCGATTTCTTTGTTGGGCGCGGTGCCAAGGGAAGCAATCGTGAGTTGGGAGCGATTCTGGCCTCAATTGAGGAGCGCCCATGAAGCAGCAGCTTACAGTCTTTATGTTGGCTGCATGCGCTATCACGTTCAATCCAGGCAGCATCAGTTCCGCGATAGCGCAATCTTCAGGCCCCAGCGTTGATGAAATGGTGCGTGCTCTCAAGCCGCCGCCCGTTCGTTCACGTGGCCTGGGACGAAGCTTGATGGTCGAGCGTGCGCAGATTGACCTCACGGTCGAATTCGATTTCGACTCTGCACGCCTTCGCCCTGAAAGCCTACCCTTGCTCGATCGACTTGCTTCAGCAATGAAATCAGACGGTTTGAAAGGTCTGCGATTTCGCATTGAAGGGCACACTGACGCCGTGGGTAGTCCCGACTACAACATGAAACTTTCAAATCGTAGAGCGCAATCTGTTGGTGATTTTTTAGGTGTCCAAGGCGTTGACCAAGCGCGACTGGAATCGGTTGGGAAAGGTGCAAGTGAGCCTATTGTTCCAGCCGACCCACTAGCAGCGGCAAACAGGCGGGTGCGAATTGTGACTATTGAGTAAGACAATTAAGCCTTGGCCCAAAAACCATCAAAGTGCTCTAACTTAACAATTTCACGCGCCACTTTCCGACCAACCTCTATACAAGCATCAATCGAATCAAGACAGTCGAGTGAAAATGTGACGTTTTGATCGTAAGCCAGACCAAATTGAGCCAAGGCTTGTTTTGATAAGTCTGCGTTGTAACGTGCATAGGTAAACATTGGCTGCTGTCCTATGGCTGGGCTGTCCGATAGGTCCCCAACCTCTGAATCGATTTGATCTCCAGCAACCACTCGGCCAAAGCTTCTACACATTAAGTCCTGCTCTACAGAAGATGTGTACATCAGAGCGTGGGCGGCTGCAGGTACTGCCTTTATAAAGTTGACAGTGTCTACGGTTTCACTGACAAGATCACGAGGTAGCAATCCTGTCCCCACAGATACCAACATCATGCGATCCGAGCCAACTGGCCAGTTTAGACGGTAAGTTGAAAGCGCGGCGGTCTGAAACAGTTTGAATGCCGGATTGTTATAAGGGGTCAGGCCACCATCAAAGAATAAGAACTTTTGGCCCTCAATTTCTATCGCTTCTGGCTCAAAATAGAACGGTGCAGCGGCGCTTGCACGTACCAACTGCCAAAGTGGTAGTCGCAGGTTAGACGAATCACCGCACAGGTCAAAGTCGTTGTACCGTGATTTGGGGTTATTGGTCAGTGGCCAAGGTGAACTGGTGCTGGCATTTAGCATGACCAACATAAGCAGCGTGCGCAAGCGATTTGAGCCCAGTGTAGTGTCAACACCATAAACATCCTGAAGAGCCTGACGCAATGCTGTTGATTCATAACGAGAAGTCGTCAGTCGCTTGATGAGGCTGCTGTTGCGCGTAAAAATGGCAGCCGCGTTCTCAAGATAGAAATGCTCAATTTCGACTACCGAAAGACCAAGCGATAAAGAGGCGGCAATCATTCCGCCTGTACTTGTGCCTGCAATAAAGTCAAAACAATCGCACAAACGCAAATCAGGATTCTTAGCGTGTTTCCGAGCAAGTTCCTCGATGCGCTTTAATATCTGCAAAGAGAACAAGCCTCGAATTCCTCCCCCATCAAGAGCAAGCAAGGCTTTGGTGTGCGGTTGTCGTAAGGTAGTTAAAGCCATCCCCGATCCTAGGTCAGTACCTGTAACCAAGCGCGACTCGAATGATGTTTCCTGGGCTGAAGTTGGAGTTTGGATCATGCCCGAATCTGACAAACCAATCATTGAGGTCCAATGTGGCCGTCATTCCTGTGCCGCGATAGACCTTCTCACCGGGGGCGTTGGCACCTGAGCGGGTGAATGCATCTATGGTGATTCGTTTGCCATCAGCATAGGATCTGCGCCATACAAGATGTGTCACCTTTTGCCCTGTATGGAGACGATCATCGTAGATTTGATAGAGCATTATCTTGCCCGTTTGGGATGATGAAAAACTCCCTCCAATCAAGACGGAGTCATTGGGGTCAAAGTTGAGGTTGTAGTAAGGTTTTAAGTTGGTTCGACCGATCCCCAATAATGGTCCAAAACCATGTTCGTCGGCATTTTTTCCATCCCATGTGAGACTCCATCCCTGAAAATTTTCAGTGGCAATCTGTATTGATCCAATCAGTCGACCTAGAGGCAATGGGTGGGAGTACTCCATGCCCACACGAGTCTGTTGAAATATCTTTGGTTGATCGTAGTAGCCAACCCAAAACGCCAGATTTTCAGTATTGCCTCTGATGTTGAAATCATTAGACGCACCCTGAAGAGAATTTGTGTACCTAGATGCGGTCAACTTCCAACTGATTTTTTCACCGGTATCCAGTTCGTCGTTCGGGTCAACGTCAGCACGGTCTTCGATGGCTTGAACACCAGAAGCCATGGCAAGAAAAATAAGAATAATTACTTTGCGGTAGGTATTGAAGACTCCTTTAACCAGCATATCCTGCTTCTCGCGAGAGTCGCGAAAACTAATGGAGGAAAACAGGTTGATTTGTCGATCGAAATACATAGGGTCGGGGCTTGAGCCCTAATTACGATCTTTGAGTCCGTCAGATCGGAATAATATATTAGTTTGAACGATATCCGTTAGTGATTTTTCTGTTAGCTCTAAGCCAGAGTACTTAAGACGAATGAATGTAAGATTCTTCTCGACCTCGAGCAGTTCATCTGGGGTATATGCGAATTTATTCGCGAGAAGTCCAATCAAGTTCTTTTCGGGGGCGGCAAATGTCGATTCGCACGTAGCGATCAGACGCACGTAATGCCTGATTCGAGCGGTATCGTTCACTTTGAAAGCCTAGGTTCAAAAAGCTTGGAGTTCGGTGTAATCAATTTTACAAGCCAAGCAGAACCGTCCTCTTCACAAATAAAGTAGATAAGTCCGTCAAGGACTAGAGAGTGCACATCGCCCTCTCCCCTGAAATCCTCAAACAGATTCCTGCCGGGCAGGCTGGAATAATTAATGCGATGCCGCAGGATTCGGCAATCATGCAGTCCATACCAGCGGGCCTCTTGGCCCTGCGGCCCGGAGAAACTGACATGATGTCGCTCCTGCCCCTCGAACGAACCGTCCCAAGCCGTCCATCCGTTCACTGGTTCACCCACAACGAAAAGGCATGAGCCCCGCATGGGTCCTAACGCCATGTCACGGAACGGCCTAACGTTCAGATACGCCACTTCACCCTCTCGCAGGAGATTGGTACGCGGAATGAGCGTCAGCGGGCCAAAGAGTCCCCCAGAAAAGCGGCAAGCATACATCGCGGTTTCATCCTGAGCGTGCTGGACGTAGAGCATCTCGCCACGAACCCAGATGGTCTTGCTATCGAAAGGCCCCTGGAGCGTGTCCATCAGACCGATGTAGCCGGACTCATTGAAGCCAAAGCAAAAGACTGTGCCGGACTGGCCAAGCAGAATGAACTCTCCCACCCGTGTCGCTGAATAAGGGCTCCACGCATCGAACTCAAGCGCCTCGAAACAAATGGCCTCCACGAAAGTGTCTTGATCGATGGACCATCCGCCACCATCTTTTCGTCGCCAAAGCGCGAACCGGCCAACATTTCCTTGCTCATTCATTGCATTGTCATCCTCCCAGAGGAATAACTCATCGCCAGCGAATTCGCACGCAGCGCCCCACTCGAAATCGTGCGTTATCGACTGCAGCAGGGGAGTTGGGTGGCCCAGATCGATGTGCATCAGACGCCTGTTGCCGACGATGGCGAAACGGTCTTTGTGCTTGCAGTCCTCCACCACGGTCAGCATAGATCCGAAAGAGGTCTCGACGCGCTCTTCCCACAACACACCATCGTCGACCCTTAGGCATACTAGGTAATCGCCATCGATTACCACCAGTTGCCCCGTATTCAGCCAAGTATGTCGGAATATTTTGCTGTAGCCCACGACCCGATTCATTGTGTGAAAAACGATGGATATCCCCGTTCGTACGTTGTGGGCGACCAGGGGTTCGGGTTGTGCGTAATACCCCTGATTGGTGTCGTAATGGTAATCGCGACTCAGGACCAAGATATCGCCTCTTGCTGCGAGTAATACGGGCCTTTCCATGCCAGGCACTCGTAGACTCTCCGTGCAATTGTCGTCAAGGCGCCATATAAAATTTTGCGTTGAATCGACGATCCTGCTCCTAGAGTGACCGACCACGGCCAAGGTGTTGTCGCCACACCATCGGATCGCGGCGCTTTGACGATGCAAATGTGGATCGATCACCAGATGGAGAATACGCCCGCTTTGTACGTGCCAGGCAACTAGAAGGTGCGCGAAAGAAAAGACGAGGAAATCTTCGTTCCAAGCCACAGGCAGGAAGTCATCCCAATTAAATATGAAGGTGCCATCTGGTTCACAGTCCGCCTGCGGTACTTCCGCACGCAAGTTGACCTCCAGGTCCCACAGTCCTAGCATTGGAGCTTCTAGATTCAGTGCCCGCCACTGGCCAGTCCACAGCAATAGGAGGTTTCCCACCATGAGTAGGCCCAGCGGGTTTGACTCACCAAGGAAAGGCTGGTACTGGTCCATCGACCGCTCAATTCCCTCGATATCGCCAGCGAAGACCGGGCGACCCTGTTGTAAGTCATGAACCGCCAGGAAGGACTTGCTAACAAGAGTCTTGCCAACAGGCTTTGCACGAGGTGCATATTGGTAGGTTAGCCAGCGTCCTGCAATTACCAGTACGACCATTTTTCCCCATCGAGTACGTGGCAACTGACTTTCTTCGTGTGAAATTTGGCGGCGCAGTTCACCGTCATGCAGGTTTAGGAGATGTGTCGCCACTCCATCGACGACGGCTAGGGCGTCTTCGCCAACTTGATACGCATCTCGCAATGGAGAAGTAAATCGTTTTTCCCATAACCGCTCGCCGGAGGTCGGATCGTAGAGGGCGCAAGCGCGCCCCTTATCCGCGACCCATGGTATGAAAAGCGCCAGCCTACCTATGGGAATCAGGCGCCCCTGAGTTGGCAACGATTC
>JACCDH010765426.1_pt1 | contig 12094 bp, 9 predicted proteins | sample 7442481 | NCBI WGS metagenome assembly JACCDH01 (sample SAMN15323433, study PRJNA562643) | freshwater metagenome | isolation source: river surface water | place: USA:Blue River Watershed | collected 2017-08-15 | reverse complement strand
TTTGGCCAGGTAGCCCTCAAGGACGTGCTGGACCTGCGGGGCTTCAACCTGAATGCCAAGTTGGACATCGACCCCGACTTTCTCAAGGAAGACGACCACGAGTACAACCATGATCATGACCACGAACATGGCGAGCATTGCGACCACCCCTCGCACCACCATGACCATGGGCACGCGCACCACCATCATCACGATGACGATGTGAAGAGCTTTGTCTTCAAGTCTGACCGCCCCTTCGATCCGGCCAAGCTGGAGGACTTTCTGGGGGCGGTGGTCAACATCTATGGCCCGCGCATGCTGCGCTACAAGGGTGTGCTCTATATAAAGGGCACCGAGCGCAAGGTCATCTTCCAGGGCGTGCACCAGCTCATGGGCAGTGATCTGGGGCCCGCTTGGGCAGAGGGCGAGCAGAAGTGCAGCAAAATGGTCTTCATTGGCATCGATCTGCCCAAGGACATCTTCCTGCAGGGCATGGAACAGTCCCTGGTCTGACCCGGAACACACCACCGAATCGCAGGGAAACAAATGTTTGTCTCGCTTTTGCAACTGATGGGTTTACCGATGGGGAAACCTGTACACTCGCGCGCCGAAGAAACCCGCGTTGAGCCCCCCGCAAAGAGGGCAAAGACGCCAGCAGCCACCAGGGACCGTGCGCAGGCGAGTACTGCCAGGAGACAAGAAGTGAAAGCGACATCCGGGAAAGACACCAAGGCCAAAGACGCGAAAGTCAAAAGCGTCAAGGCTAAGCCTGCGGCCAAAGCAGCAGCCAAGCCAGTAGTGAAGGTGCAAGCCAAAGCTGCCGTCACCAAGGCAGCCACCAAAGCCTTGAGCAAGCCCGTGGCCAAAGCGCCGCCACCCAAGGCCAAGGCCGCCGCCAAGCCGGTTGCCAAGGCGCCGGCCAAGCCTGTCGCGAAAGCTGCGTCCAAGGCTGCAACCGCCAAGGCCCCGGCCAAGCCAGTGGCCAAAGTGGCAGCCAAACCCGTCGCCAAGGCGCCCGCAAAGGCTGCGCCCGCAGTTAAAATCAAGGCGGTTGCCGAAAAACCGGCCGCCAAGCCTACCGTGAAGGTCGTGGCCCCTGCGAAAACTGCGCCCGCCAAAGTGGTCGCGGCCCCCGTAGCAGCCAAAGTCCCGGTGACGGCACCCGTACCCGCTCCTGCGGCTGCGGTGCCTGCCAAGTCAGGACGCCCGTCATCCCGGTTGGCCCAACTTACCGTGCCTTCCATGGCGCAATCTGTGGCCTCCACAGCCGCCAAAGCCAGCTATACCCCTACCATGACTTCCCCCGTGATTGCCCCTGTGATTCCCGCCGCCGTCAAGAAAGACGCCAAGCTTGCCAACAACTGGAAGTCCAAGCCGGTGGCAGAACTGACGGATGCCGAGTTGCTGGCCATGCCTGACTCGGAATACATGAACGATGTGCAGTTGGCGGCGTTTCGCCTGAAGCTCTCCATCCTCAAGCGAGACATCCTCAATAGCGCGGGAGAAACCACCGAACACCTGCGCGAAGATACCTCCGTGGTGCCGGATCCTGCCGACCGTGCCACGATTGAGGAAGAGCATGCGCTGGAGCTGCGTACGCGCGATCGTGAGCGCAAGCTGCTGAAAAAAATTGAGCAATCCATCGTCCGCATTGACGCGGGCGATTACGGCTACTGCGATGAGACCGGCGAACCCATCGGCGTTGGCCGTCTGCTGGCCCGCCCCACGGCCACCCTGTCGCTTGAAGCGCAGCAGCGTCGTGAGCTCAAGCAGAAAATGTTTGGCGACTAAGTGTAATTTTCTGGCCTGCGGAGCACCCCCACTGACTTATGGCGACCAAAGACGATCGACCCGGTTTATTGTCCAAGGTGGCGATGTTTGTGCGCAACCCGACCAAGGATTGGTCGGAGTTGGACCGGGCGGAGCCCGAGCAGGACAGCGGTTATGACAAACAGGCCCTGAAAGCCATGATTGAGCGCAAGCGGCAGAATGACTTTGTCCGCAAGCGCGAATTCGACCAGCTGCGCAAACTGCGCAACCGCGACCCCTCGGCCACTGCGGCCTTGGCACGCCCCTCTTACTTCCAGACCAGTATCCCGACGGACCCTGATGGCCGTGCTGTCACTCTTAAAAAGATTGACGAGATTGAAGCCCAGATGTCCAAGCAATGGTGGAAGGGCAAGCAGGACGCTGCTGCCGCACAGGGCGGCTTTCCCGTAGTCGGCAGTGCCAGCAGTGCGGCTGAGCCGCTGTCACCCCAGGCCTCGGCCCCCACGGTCCCAGCGGCCTTGTCGTCGCGTTTTGAAGCGACGGAGTCGTCGGAGCTGCATTCCAGCGTGTCGGGTGTCGTTCCTTCGGAATACGCAGCCACACAAATGGGCAATGGCATGCCTCCCCCCATGTCCAGCCATGTCCCTTTGCCCGCGCGCGCACCGCAGGGGCGGGGCGCCAAAGTGGGGGATTCCTCTGGACTGAGTTTCTCCACGTCCGAGCTGTTCGCCATCGAGGTGGATGACATGGCCACGGACCCGGAGTTGGAAGAGGCGGCGATTCGCTTTGCCAATGGCGATGATGTAGGCGCTGAAACCGGCTTGCTCAATGCACTGCAAAGTATTACCGCTACGCCTGAGGCTTCCGCCTCATGGGCTGCGGCCTTGATGGATCTGTACCGCGCCACCAACAACCGAGCACGGTTTGATTGGGCCTTGGTGGAGTTGGCGCGCGTGTGGGGCCCTTCGCTCCCTGTCTGGTCGTCACTCTCCCTTGCTACGCAAGGTATGGATACGACGGCGGCCGCGCCTTTTGCCGCATCAGGCTCGGGCCGTAGCATGCTGGGCGCGGCCCCGGCGATTTGGCGTTGCCCGCCCCGGTTGACGGCTTTGGCCATGGAAGATTTGCGGGAGGCCATGTCCACCCAGCCCATGCCCTGGGTGATCGATTGGTCGGCAGCGGCCGTCGTGGATGCCGAGGCGATGCCTTTGCTGGGGGGACTGTTTGGCAGTTTGTGTGACGAAGCGGTGGCACTGCAATTCGGTGGTGCTGAAAGTTTGGTGTTGGCGCTGCGCGCGATCACGCCCTCCGGAGACCGGACCGTGGACCCCGCGTGGTGGGCTGTGCGCTTGAATGCATTGCGCACCATGCAAATGCTGGACGAGTTTGAGTTGGCAGCGCTGGACTATTGCGTCACCTACGAGGTCTCGCCGCCCGCCTGGGAGCCAGCGCGTTGCCACTATGAGTCAGCAGAAGTCGCTGCGACAGAGGTTGGCATCTCGCCAGCTGCCCACGAATCCGCCGCGACTGTGCCCATGGGCTTGATGGACAGTGTGTCTGTCTCGGGGTTGGAGTTGCGGGGCGATGTGCTCGGGGATGCGACCCAGGCTTTGGCGGGCCTGGATGCTGCCCGGGAAGACGGGGGACGCATCGTGGTGTCGTGCCGGAACTTGATTCGTGTCGACTTTTCCGCTGCAGGTAGCATTCTTAACTGGGTGGCCATGCGCCAGTCTGAAGGACATCTGGTGCAGTTCCAAGACGTGCACCGTCTGGTAGCTGCCTTTTTTAATGTGATTGGCATCAATGAGCATGCCAAGGTTGTGCCTCGCGCCATGTGAGTGCGCGCACCTTGTGCGCAACCGCTTGATTTGGGTGCCATTCACCCCACCTGTACACCATGGAACAATTTCACGGAACCACCATCATCAGTGTCCGGCGCAAGACGCCCCAGGGCGACCAAGTCGCCATTGGCGGCGACGGTCAGGTTACCCTGGGCAACATCGTCGTCAAAGGCTCCGCCCGCAAGGTGCGCAAGCTGCATCACGGCAAGGTTTTGGCGGGTTTTGCCGGTGCTACGGCTGATGCATTCACCTTGTTTGAGCGCTTTGAGGCCAAGTTGGAGAAGCACCAGGGTCATTTGGTTCGGGCTGCCATCGAACTGACCAAAGACTGGCGCACTGACCGCGTGTTGCGTCGGCTGGAAGCCATGTTGGCCGTGGCGGATAAAGATGCCTCCCTGATCATCACCGGTAATGGGGATGTCCTGGAGCCCGAGAACGGCATCGTGACCATCGGTTCCGGTGGTGCTTACGCCCAGGCGGCCGCCGTCGCCCTGCTCAACCACACCGAACTGCCAGCGGCAGACATCGTGAAGCGTTCGCTGGAGATCGCGGGCGAGCTGTGCATTTACACCAACATGCACCACACCATTGAGACCCTCTGAATTTCATGCAAGCCCTGACTCCCCAAGATATCGTCGCCGAACTCGACAAGCACATTGTTGGACAAGCCCAGGCCAAGCGTGCAGTAGCCATTGCCCTGCGCAACCGTTGGCGCCGGCAAATGGTGGACGCTGCGCTGCGCAGCGAAATCACCCCCAAAAATATTCTGATGATTGGCCCCACCGGCGTGGGCAAGACAGAGATCGCCCGCCGTCTGGCGCGTTTGGCCGATGCACCTTTTATCAAGGTAGAGGCCACCAAGTTCACTGAAGTGGGCTACGTGGGCAAGGATGTGGATGCCATCATTCGCGACTTGGCTGACATTGCTGTCAAACAAACGCGTGAGGCAGAAAAAACCAAAGTGCGTGCCCGTGCCGAAGACGCCGCAGAGGAACGCATTCTGGATATCTTGGTGCCGCCTCCGCGCACCGATTTTGGCGTGACTGCCACCAGCGATGCGCCAGAGAACACGGCGCGCCAGACCTTTCGCAAGAAGTTGCGTGAAGGCCAGCTGGCTGAGCGCGAGATTGAGGTCGATGTGGCAGCACCTGCGCCCCAGCTGGAAGTCATGGGGCCCGCTGGCATGGAGGAAATGACGGAGCAGTTGCGTGGCATGTTTGGCCAGCTGGGCCAGAGTAAGCGACAGACGCGCAAGCTCAAGATCAGCGAGGCGCACAAATTGCTGGTGGACGAAGAAGCTGCAAAACTCGTCAACGAAGATGACATCAAGACCCAAGCTTTGCACCTGCTGGAACAAAACGGCATTGTGTTTATTGATGAAATTGACAAGGTGACGTCCCGTAGCGAAGGCAGCAGCGGGGCCGAGGTGTCGCGCCAGGGAGTTCAGCGTGACTTGCTGCCCTTGGTGGAGGGTACGACGGTGTCTACCAAATACGGCATGGTCAAGACCGACCACATTCTGTTTGTTGCCTCCGGCGCTTTTCACTTGAGCAAACCCAGTGATTTGATTCCCGAGCTGCAGGGGCGCTTTCCCATTCGAGTTGAACTGCAATCCCTGTCAGTGCAGGACTTTGAAGCCATCCTGACCCAGACCCATGCCTCCCTCGTCAAGCAGTACCAGGCGCTGCTGGCCACCGAGCAGGTGACACTCGCCTTTAGGCCTGAGGGTATTACGCGCCTTGCGCAGATTGCCTTTGAGGTCAATGAGCGCACGGAGAACATTGGTGCACGCCGTTTGTCCACCGTGATGGAGCGCCTGTTGGATGAAGTCAGCTTTGATGCTGCGTCTTTGGCTGGGCAAACCGTGTCGATTGATGCGGCTTATGTGGATGCGCGTTTGGGCCAGCTGAGCCAAGACGAAGATCTTTCCCGTTACATCCTGTAAGCCGTTCGGATGAACGGTCATGGAAGTGGATGTTTCAAGCATCACTTTCATAAGGCGCGCTAAGTGCTTAATTTAGAACGATTTTTGCCCGCTGCTAGCCTGCAAAAACGCGTCTAAGTCCTTGATTTCATTGGAAAATTTTCGCGCAAGCCCTCTTGCAAGCGTGGCTTTTGCTGATACAGTGCAAAAAAGTGCAATTTAGTGGTGAAAAGTGCCGCGCAATTGCCATTTCCACGCTGTCGCAACAAAAGTAGGTATTTCACGGTGTTCCAAGGGGCCTCGTCTCTCAGTCTGGATGCAAAGGGTCGGCTATCTGTGCCGACCCGGCATCGTGACGTCCTGAGTGCGACGGCAGCTGGCCAACTCACGATCACCAAGCACCCGCACGGATGCTTGATGGTGTTTCCCCGCCCTGAGTGGGAGAAGTTCCGCGAGCGTATTGCGGCATTGCCCATGTCTGCCCAGTGGTGGAAGCGCATCTTTCTTGGCAATGCCATGGATGTGGACATGGATGCCACGGGTCGCGTGCTGGTGTCGCCCGAGTTGCGCGAAGCCGCGGGTATCGCCAAAGACACCATGTTGCTGGGCATGGGCAACCACTTTGAGCTGTGGGACAAGGCCACCTACGACGCCCAAGAGGCCAAGGCCATGCAGGGCGAGATGCCCGATGTCTTCAAAGACTTTTCTTTCTGAGGTGTGACGGTGGAAGCTCCTTGGACCCACACCACCGTCTTGTTGAACGAAGCAGTAGACGCATTGTTCAGCAACGACGGGCAGGCCTACGTGGATGCTGCTGATGGCACATACGTGGATGCCACCTTTGGGCGTGGAGGTCATTCGCGCCGCATATTGGAGCAGCTCAGCCCGGCTGGGCGTTTGATTGCTTTTGACCGCGACCCTGATGCTGTGGCGCAATCTGCCAGCATCAACGACCCCCGCTTCTCCATCCGCCACGAGGGCTTCTCCCATTTGGGGGAGTTGCCATCTGCCAGCCTGGCTGGCGTGCTGATGGACCTTGGCGTGAGCTCTCCCCAAATCGACAACCCGCAGCGGGGCTTCAGCTTCCGCTTTGAAGGTCCTCTGGATATGCGCATGGACACCACGCGCGGCGAGAGTGTGGCCCAGTGGCTGGCGACGGCCGAAATCAATCAAATCACGGAGGTGATACGTGAATACGGTGAAGAACGGTTTGCTGGGGCAATTGCAAAGGCGATTGTTGCTCGCCGACAGGAACGGGGGCCAATTTCAACCACCTCCGAGCTGGCCCAACTCGTGGCTGACACGGTCAAAACCCGCGAGCAGGGCCAGAACCCTGCAACGCGCACATTTCAGGCTCTTCGGATTTTCATCAACGCCGAGCTTGAGGAGTTGCAACAAGCGTTAGAAGCCAGCCTTGATGTATTGCAGCCTGGCGGACGTTTGGCTGTGATCAGCTTCCATTCGCTGGAAGACCGCATCGTCAAGCAGTTCATCGCCAAACACTCCAAAGACGAGTATGACCGCCGCGCGCCGTTTGCTGCCCCCAAGGTCATGAAGCTCAAGGCGCTGGATCGCATCAAGCCCAGTGCGGCGGAGGTGGCGGGCAACCCGCGCTCACGCAGCGCCATTTTGCGCGTGGCGCAAAGGATGGCAGCGTGATCCGCTTGAATCTGGTATTGCTTCTGGCGGTGGTTGCCAGTGCCCTGTATCTGGTCGGCATGCAGTACGAGTCACGCCGCGTGTTTGTCGAGCTGGAGCGAGCACGCGCCGAAGCGCGTCGGCTGGAGACGGAGTTTGAGCGTTTGCAAGTGGAAAAGCGTGCCCAGGCGACGCCTGCACGCGTGGAGCGTTTGGCCAAAGACCAGCTGCAAATGCGCCAGGCCACGCCCGGCATCACCACTTATGTGACGTACACCGCGCCAGGAGCTACCCCGTGAGCCGCAGCGTGCTGTACACCTCCAGCCCTTTGCTGGCCAGTCGCACACCGGTGTGGCGCAGCAAGTTTGTCGTGGGCGTGATCGCGTTGGGGTTCGTGGGTTTGGCCGCGCGTGCGGCCTACATCCAGGTGGTGGCGAACGATTTTTTCCAGCGCCAGGGCGAAGTGCGTTTTGCCCGAACTCTGGATCTGCCAGCCAACCGTGGTCGCATTTTGGACCGCAATGGTTTGATTCTGGCGTCCAGCGTGCCTGCACCCAGTATTTGGGCCATTCCGGAAGATGTGGAAATGGACAAGGCCCAGCTGCAGCGTTTGGCCAAGTTGCTGGACATGCCGGCGGCTGACATTTCGCGCAAGCTCGCGAATGAGGACAAAACTTTTGTCTGGATCAAGCGCCAAGTCGACGCTGCGGTAGCGAAGCAAATTGCCGAACTCAACATCAAAGGCATTTACCAGCGCAAGGAATACAAGCGCGAGTACCCGGAGGGTGAGTCGGCCGTACATGTGGTCGGCTTTACCAATGTGGAAGACAAAGGCCAGGAGGGCGTGGAGCTCACTTTCAATAAAGAGCTGGCCGGACGCAGTGGTTCCCGCCGTGTGATCAAGGATCGCTTGGGCCGGGTGGTGGAGGATGTGGGCGACCAGATCCCCCCCCTGGAAGGCAAGGACTTGCAGCTCAGCATTGACAGCAAGGTGCAGTTTTTCGCTTACCAGAAGCTGCGTGATGCCGTGGTGGAAAACAAGGCCAAGGCAGGCAGTGTGGTCGTGCTGGATGTATTGACGGGAGAGGTGCTGGCGCTTGCCAATTACCCCAGCTATTCACCTGCCAAACGCGCCAATCTGACCGGGGCACAGTTGCGGAACCGGGCTCTCACCGACACCTTCGAGCCAGGCTCCACCATGAAGCCGTTTGTGGTGGCCTTGGCGCTGGAGCAGGGCATGGTTCGGCCCGAGACACCGATTCAGACCGCACCAGGGCGCATCACGATCACGGGTTCGACCATCACTGATTCACACCCCCACGGGGTTTTGTCGGTGAACGAGGTAATCCAGAAGTCCAGCAACGTGGGCACTGTCAAACTCGCCATGCAAATGGAGCCCCACGAGATGTGGGACATGTTCAGCCAGGTGGGGCTGGGGCAAAAGCCCCAGGTGCCTTTTCCCGGTGTGGTGAGTGGTCGTCTGCGCGCCTACAAAACTTGGCGCCCGATTGAGCAGGCCACCATGAGTTATGGCTACGGCCTTTCGGCCAGCTTGTTCCAGTTGGCGCGTGCCTACAGTGTGTTTGCGCGTGATGGCGAGCTGGTGCCGGTGACCTTGCTCAAGACCTCGGAGCAGGTGGCCGGTGTGCGTGTGTTTGAGGCGCGCCACGCCAAGGCCGTGCTCAACATGTTGCACATGGCCGCCGGCCCTGGAGGCACTGCGCCCAAAGCCCAGACCATGGGGTACTCCGTAGGAGGAAAAACCGGCACGGCCCACAAGCAAGAAGGCAAGGGGTATGCGGACAAAAAGTACCGCGGTTTCTTTGTGGGCGTAGCCCCTATTGATAACCCGCGCATTGTGGTGGCCGTGATGATTGACGAACCCAGCAACGGCAAATATTTCGGCGGTGATGTAGCTGCGCCCGTATTCAGCGAAACCGTGCAGCAAACCCTGCGCATGCTGGGCGTGCAACCTGATATGGCGGTACGCCCCCAGATCGTGACGGAAGCGGTGGAGGAAAGTTTCTGATGCGCCACCTCATGTCACCTCTAGAGGCTGTGCAATGGCTCCGCGAGCGGGGCGCCATTGCATTGCGCACCGATAGCCGGCAAATTGCTGCAGGTGAAGCCTTTGTCGCTTGGCCTGGTGGGGTTGTGGACGGTCGCGCTTTTGTGGCCCAGGCGTTGGACAGCGGCGCCGTGGCCGCGCTGGTGGAATACGACGGTGCGTCCGCCTTCGCTCTGGATGCCACGCGTGTGGGCAGCTATACGGGCCTGAAGGCTGACGCCGGCTTGATCGCCGCCGCTTTCTATGGCAACCCATCTGCAGCTCTGCCCGTGGTGGCTGTGACAGGTACCAACGGTAAGACCAGCACGGCGTGGTGGTTAGCCCAGGCACTGAGTGCTTTGCCTGCCACGCACGCGTTGCCATGCGGTGTGATTGGCACCCTGGGAGTCGGGCGGCCGCCCCATGTGCAGTCCACTGGCTTGACCACCCCGGACCCGGTTCGGGTGCAGCAGACACTGCGGCAATTTGCAGACCAAGGTTTGCGCGCGTGTGCCATGGAGGCCTCCTCGATTGGGATCGAGGAGCACCGCATGGCGGGGACCCAGATTCGGGTGGCTGTATTCACCAACTTCACCCAAGACCACTTGGACTACCACGGCAGCATGGCCGCCTATTGGGGCTCCAAGCGCAAGCTGTTTGCCTGGCCTGGGCTTGGCCACGCCGTGGTGAATATCGACGACACACAAGGCGCAGTCTTGGCCGATGAGCTGGCGGGCACGCTGGACCTGTGGACGGTGTCCAGCCAACGGCCCGCACGCCTGCGCGCACAAGGGTTGCGCCATACCGCCAGCGGCATGGCCTTTGACTTGGTGGAGGGCGACCTGTCGTGCACGCTCCAAGCCGGGGTTATTGGTCACTACAACGTGTTGAACTTGTTGGGTGTGATTGCCGCCATGCGGTGCCTGGGCGTGCCTTTGGCTGCCGCCGTAGCCGCCTGCAGCAGCTTGTTGCCCGTGCCAGGTCGCATGGAGTGCGTGGGTGGGCAGGGCGCGCCGCTGGTGGCCATCGATTACGCCCACACGCCGGATGCCCTGGCCCAGGCCCTGCAGGCGCTACGCCCCATGGCCCAGGCCCGTGGCGGGAACCTGTGGGCGGTGTTTGGCTGTGGTGGAGACCGTGATGCATCGAAGCGCCCCGTGATGGGAGCGATTGCCGCCCAGCATGCCGACCGCGTGGTGGTGACCAGCGACAACCCGCGCAGCGAACGTCCCGAGGTCATCGTGGCACAGATCCTGTTGGGATTGGTTGACAACAAAGGTGTAGAGGTGGAAGTGGACCGCGCTTTGGCTATCCGTGACACGGTCATGCAGGCGGCGGCCCATGACGTGATCCTGCTGGCTGGCAAGGGCCATGAGGAATCCCAGGAGATAGCGGGTGTGAAACATCCTTTCTCTGACCAGCACCATGCCCTCAACGCGCTGCAGGCGCGCCAGTCCTCGACCCGAGGTGCCGCATGAGTGCCATGATGACATTGGCCCAAGTCGCTGCATGGCTGGACGGCGCACACCTCGTGGGCTCTGCAGACCTGGCGATTCTGCGGGTCCACACCGACACCCGGACCCTTGCCAGTGGTGACCTGTTTGTGGCTTTGCAAGGCGAGCGGTTTGATGCCAACGCCTTTTTGCACGACGCCCAAGCCCAAGGTGCCACGGCTGTGCTGTGTCGTGCTGGTTTGCCCGCCGCGGCATACCCTGTGGGCCTGCCACGCATCGAAGTGCCTGACACCAAGCGGGCTTTGGCCCAGCTGGCTGCCGCATGGCGTGCCCAGTTCACCTTGCCCTTGGTGGCGGTGACCGGCAGCAACGGCAAGACCACGGTGACCCAGATGGTTGCCGCCATTCTGGAGGCACAGGCCCCCGGCGGTGCGGCCTTGGCCACCCGGGGCAACTTCAACAACGACATCGGCGTGCCCCTGACCCTGCTGCGCTTGCGCCGCGAACACCGCCTGGCCGTGGTCGAGCTGGGCATGAACCACCCCGGCGAGATCGCCGGACTAGCCGCCATGGCACATCCCACGGTGGCCTTGGTCAACAACGCGCAGCGTGAGCACCTGGAATTCATGCACACGGTGGAAGCCGTAGCCCAGGAAAACGGCGCCGTGATTGCCGCTTTGCCGGCCGATGGTGTGGCAGTGTTTCCGCTGGACGATGACTACACCACCGTCTGGCAAGGCTTGGCAGCGAAGCGCAAGACGGTGCAGTTTGGATGGCACGCTGCCGGTTCTGCGCAAGAGGTGCTATGCACGAGCGCCGAGTGGGTGGAAGGTGCCTGGCAGGTTCAGGCCAGCACGCCCTGGGGCGCACTGCAGTACCGCCTGGCCATTGCCGGGCGCCACAACGTGAAGAACTCGCTGGCCGCAGCCGCGTGTGCCTTGGCTGCGGGTGTCAGTCCCCAGGCGGTCGTGCAGGGACTCCAAGCCTTTGTGCCGGTCAAAGGCCGTTGCCGTGCCTTGCAGATCACCCACAGCGGTTTGCACGCCACGCTGGTGGACGACACCTACAACGCCAACCCCGACTCCATGCGTGCCGCCATCCAGGTGCTGGCAGATTTGCCGGGCCCGCGCCTGCTGGTGCTGGGGGATATGGGCGAAGTTGGTGAGCAGGGCCCTGAATTCCATGCGGAAGCTGGGCGGTTTGCCCATGCCCAAGGCATTTCCCATGTTCTGGCACTGGGTGATATGGCTGTCCACGCCGTTGCCGCCTGCCCCGGTGCCGAACATTTTTCTGACGTCGAGACCTTGATCGCGCGTGCCAAAGGCTTGTTGCCCGGTGTGGCCAGCGTGCTGGTCAAGGGGTCCCGTTTTATGCGCATGGAGCGCGTGGTGGAGGCCTTGGCCCAGCCCGCGCCCGCTACCGGAGGTGGCAATCATGCCGT
>JACCDH011242106.1_pt1 | contig 12096 bp, 9 predicted proteins | sample 7442481 | NCBI WGS metagenome assembly JACCDH01 (sample SAMN15323433, study PRJNA562643) | freshwater metagenome | isolation source: river surface water | place: USA:Blue River Watershed | collected 2017-08-15 | reverse complement strand
GCACCAATAACTTGTTTAATTTTACCTGCTGTTGACATAATTTTCGGTTTCGGCTGCAAAGGTATGATTTTACCTCATTATTGCAAAAATTGTAGGTAGATAAAAGCAGCTAAAATTCCCCCAAGCAGGGGGCCAACCACCGGAATGAACGCATATTCCCAATCACTAGGCCCTTTTCCCTTCATTGGGAGGATAAAATGCATGATTCTAGGGCCCAAATCCCTGGCTGGATTAATGGCCCAACCAGTGGGTCCTCCCAACCCAAATCCAATTCCTGCTACTAAAAGGGATACCGGCAAGGCCGACATGGCCCCCATTTCGACCCCAGCAGGCTTAATCATAAATACACCCAGTAAAAAAACACAGGTGGCCAAGGTTTCAACCAATAAATTATGTTTCAAGTTTCTAATGGAAGGACCGGTCGCAAAACAGGCTAGCTGGTCACCTGCATGATGGGCTTCATTTAAATGTGGGTGATACATAATCCAAACAATAAATGCACCCAACATCGCCCCTACTAATTGAGCTAAAAAATATAAAGGAACCAAGTCCCAACTAAATTTCCCTGCGGTTGCAAGTGCAATAGTGACAGCAGGATTTAAATGTGCACCACTGATACTACTGGTCATATAAACTCCTACAAAAACAGCAATCATCCATCCAAACACGATTGAAATTAAGCCTCCATTGTTTCCTTTCGTTTTGGGAAGTACTACGTTGGCAACCACTCCATTTCCAATAACGATGATGATTAATGTGCCAAATAATTCTGCGATAAAAGGGGTCATTGTTGTTAGATTTTATGATGAATCAAAAATTTCTATTGTATAAATTTATATTTAAAGAGTTAAATAGCCATTACCAATGATTGGTTGCATTAATGGCACGCTCCCAGCCATTTATTTTTTGGTTTTTATGTTCATCCTCCATTATTGGAGTAAACACTTTGTCCACCATCCACTTGGACCTTAGCGCTTCCACATCTTTCCAAAAACCAACTGCCAACCCCGCTAAATAAGCGGCTCCCAAAGCAGTGGTTTCTACCATGGTGGGGCGTATTACTTTGGTATGAACTATATCAGACTGAAATTGCATCAGTAAATTATTATGCGTTGCACCCCCATCCACTCTTAGTTCAGCGATAGGTATTCCTGCATCGGCTTCCATTGCTTTTAATAAATCATAACTTTGAAAAGCAATGCTTTCTAAAGCAGCGCGCGCAATATGCGCTGCACTAGTGCCTCTTGTGATGCCCACAATCGTACCTCTTGCATGCTGATTCCAATAGGGTGCACCCAATCCGGCAAAAGCGGGAACCAAATAAACACCATCGGTATCTTCCACTTGTTTAGCTAAATCTTCCACCTCCGAGGAATTTCGAATTAAATGCAGCCCATCTCGCAACCATTGCACTACAGCCCCTCCAATAAACACACTTCCTTCTAAAGCATAATAAGTATGCCCATTTAATTGCAAAGCAATGGTGGTTAATAAATTATTTTTAGAAAGAACTGCTTTTTCTCCGGTATGCATTAACATAAAACATCCTGTACCATAAGTGTTTTTTACCATCCCAGGAGCGGTACACATTTGTCCAAATAATGCAGCTTGCTGATCGCCTGCAATGCCCGCAATGGGAATTTCATGATTGGTAAATAATTGATTGGTGTAGCCATAAATTTCACTACTACTTTTTACAGTAGGCAAAATAGATGCTGGAATATCCAATAAGGCCAACAACTCCTTATCCCATTGCAATGTGTGTATATTAAACAGCATGGTTCTGGATGCATTGGTTGCATCGGTTACATGCACTTGTCCATTGGTCAATTTCCAAACCAACCAGGTATCAATAGTGCCAAAACATAATTCACCACGCTCAGCCATAGCACGTGCATCTTGCACATGATCCAAAATCCATTTAATTTTTGAGCCTGAAAAATAAGCATCAATAACCAATCCTGTTTTTTCTTGAACCATGGCAGCTTTTCCTTGGGTCTTTAAATCATCACAATAAGCTGCGGTTCTTCGATCCTGCCAAACAATGGCATTGTAAATGGGTAAGCCCGTTTTTTTATTCCAAACCACCGTGGTTTCTCTTTGATTGGTAATGCCAATAGCTGCAATATCCGTTAATGCTAAATTCTTTTTACTAATGGCTTCGCTTGCTACCCCAATTTGAGTGCTCCATATTTCCATAGCATCATGCTCTACCCAACCTGGTGCAGGAAAATGCTGTGTAAATTCTTTTTGAGCGATACCCTGAATGTGGCCTTGATGATCAAATAAAATGGCACGACTGCTCGTAGTTCCTTGATCAAAGGATAAGATAAATTTTGACATTACAATCATTTATTAGATTGTAATATAAAAAAAGAAAGGCAGAAAAAGACGAGAATTATCTTCTACTTCTTAACCAAGACTCTGGATCAAGAAAGGAGCCTTTGTCATTGCTAATCATAAATAATAATGCACCTTCCCCCTCTAAATTAATGCCCGATCTTCCCAATAATGTACCGGCCCTTACTTCCTGACCAACTGACACATTAATACTGCTTAGATGCGTGTAGGTGGAAAAATACTTTCCATGTTGTACAAAAACGGTTAAATCACCATTAATATCCCCTGTATATTTTACGACTCCATTGGCAATACTTTTTACAGAAGAGCCTTTGGGGACTGCAATTTCAATTCCATCGCTTTTTCTATTCAATTTGGTACCAGGGATATTTTCAACACCAAAATGTACAAATACATTTCCTCTATCTACCGGCCAAGGCAAACCTCCTCTACTATTTTCAATGGAGATAGAAGCTTCTCTTCCTTCTTCGGTTGTTTCTAAAGCCGAATAGGGGCGATTACCTGATGTACTGGTTATTCCCCCTTCTGTAGCGCTTACCTTTCCTCCGTTTTTCACGCTTGGCTTAGCACTCGTATTGCCTTTAGAAGTGTTATTACTATTGTTATTGGCAGTTGAAGAGGCGTCGGTTTTAGCCTTTGCAGCAGCTGCATCGTTCGCTGCTTTTATTTTTGCGAGTCGGTCTTTTTCTTTCTTTTCTGCCTCCAAAGTTTCTCTTCTAATAATTGTCAATAAAGCAGATTGCATTTTTTTCCTTTGTGCTTCCTTCTGTTTTAATTGAGCAGTAACTTCTTTTTCCTTACCCTTTAATTGTGTAATTATTTTATCCTGCTCTTTTCGATCATCCACCAAAACCTTTAGCTGGTCATTTTGCACAGTCAAGGTTTTCATTCGGTCTTTTTTATTGAAGCTAAGCTGCCCAATTTTGTCGTTTAAATCTTTTTGTGACATTGAAATGGCCCTTGCTTGCGCTTCTCTATTTTGTCTATAGCTTTTTAAATAGGTAATTCTTTTTATCGCGTCGTTGAAGCTATTCGCTGAAAACAAAAAATTTAAATATTCATAACCACTCCTGCTTTTATAAGCAAAAATGATGCTTTTCTCATACCTGCTTTTTAAAGTGTCTAAATCACCATTTAATTTTTTAACATCCTTTTGATTGTTCGCAATGGCTGCGTCAATGATAGCAACTTGTTTAGCAATACTATTGACCAAAGCTTCTCTTTTAGCAATTTTATTTTTAATGACGCTCAATTGCGCCAATGTTGTTTTTTTATTTTTCTGAATTTGATTTTTTAATTGATTCAGTTCCTCTAACTCCTTTCTGAGTTTTTGTTCCTGCTTTTGCAAATCGTCCCTGGTAGCATTAGACTGTGCATTGGCAGAAATCCACAAACTAAAACATAATAAAAATAATATCGAAATCCTTTTTGTCATAAACTATTTTATTTCCTCTAAACTATCTTCTTTTTCCCGGCTTGGGCATCACAAAGTTATATTTTAAAGGTTCATTAAAAGAAAATTCCTTGATTTCCATGTGAATCTCAAATCTAGATTGAGAAGCAATGGCAATATCCCTGTTTAAAGGGAATTGAATTTGTTGAACAGGTGTATGATTGTAATAAGTGATATCGCAGGTACGTTGTTGGTGTATATTGATATCATCTAATTTTACATGAAGTACTTTGTGATTGTCCTCGCTTAAGCTAATCAAATTCTTAAATAAAGTACCCATAAGCCCTATTTGCAATTTATTATTGTTCATTTTATAATTAACAATGTTAGCGTTATCCATAAATATAGGATTACCTACTAACAAATCCTCAATGGTTGCATAAGAGAAAGGAATTTTGAGCAATTCTTGTAAATAGGATAAAGGCTTTTTTTCTTGCTTCTTTGTTATTGGATAAGACAGAAAAACGCTGTCTTGGGTAATGATGGCTTTGAGCCCAATTACCCCCATTGTGCCCCGAACAATAATATAAATGGCTTTCCCTTTTTCAATACTAATATTGGCAATTAAGGCATCTGATTTATCAACTGTTTCATAGTCCACTTTTACCTTCGCATTTAAGGTATTAAAGGTTATTTTTTCATTAATGATTTTGCCAATTATATTTTTTACAATCAAGACAGAATCCACTTTAGATGCTTCAGCAATTATTTGCTGGTTGGCAGAATCCTGCTTAGACAATGCGTTTTGAATCACCTGCACTTTTCTTGAAGTTGCGCAGGAGGCGAACACCATAATTAAAAAAGAAAAATATAAAAATCTTTTACGCATTCAATTATTGTTTTCCAGTATGACCAAAACCACCCTCCCCTCGCTCGGTAGTTTCAAGTTGTTGAACTAATTCCCAATTTACTTTTTCTACTTTTTGAAAAACCATTTGTGCAATTCTATCTCCATCCTGAATAGTTTGCACTTCCTCCGATAAATTAATGAGTATTACTTTAATTTCTCCTCTATAATCAGCATCAATAGTGCCTGGCGTATTTAAACAGGTGATGCCTTGTTTAATGGCCAAACCACTTCTTGGTCTAACTTGTACTTCCATATTTTCAGGAATTGCCATAAATAAGCCAGTAGGCACTAATATTCTTTCTAATGGCTTTAATTCAATAGGGGCAGGGATAAAGGCACGTATATCCATTCCTGATGATCCGGCTGTTGCATATGCCGGCAGCGAATGATGGCTTTGATTGACAATTTTTACCTGTTGTTGCATGGTGAACAAAAATAGGCAAAAACAAAGGAAAAATGACTAGATCAATTGGGTTTTAACAATGCTGTATTTTAAAAAAAGAAGATGCTACCAAATCGGAGTGTATTGGAGAGTGGATTTTTTGTAATCCCCCCACCCGACGGCACTAAATAACTGATATTAAATTTAGACTGCTGGTACTGGAAACTAGTTCCTAAAGTAAAATATTGCATGTTGCCTAAATTCTTGTTGTTATCTACGAAATAACCCCCTCTTAAATAAAACTTGTTAATGTAATTGTATTCGGCACCCACTGAAATTTTTAATGATTCTGAAAAAGGCATACCATATTTAGCAGAAAATGAATTAAAGTAACTACTTAAAACAGATTGGTTAAAATAACTACTAACTGCTTCGGCATTGCTGTTGTCAGGACTTGCAGGAACCATTAAACGGTTCACATCTACCCCAAATTCAATGGAATTATCTGGATCAATTTTATTTAAATAGCCCACCCCTATACCAATATTCGCAGGGATAAAATATTTGTTTTTGGTTTCATTGGAATAGCTAATCTTACCCCCTAAATTAGAAAGTAACAAGCCAGCATGAAAACCTTGCAAATCAAGATTTTGCTTGTAAAACATACTAATGTCTCCCGAAATAGTATTACCTGCCTTGTAATTAATCGCAGATGTACCAAATGACCCAGTAACTAATCTGGAATGGATATACCTAAGGGTAGCACCAATACTTAGTTTATCATTTAACAATAAACTATATCCAATATCATAACTAAATTCATTAGGCCTTTGAGAAGGCAAGGTGGTTAACCCTGATTCATCGGTAAAATCGATATTTCCTAAACTAAAAAAACGAAGAGAGGTATTTAAAGTACTTTGCTCAGTTAATTGTTTATAATAACCAGCACTTGCCAAATACACATCACTCAGTCCTAAATCCTTTAACCAAGGTGTATAATTAATTAAAAAACCTTTAGACTCATTTAAGTAAGTAAGTTTAGCCGTGTTGCCAAATAAGTCATTGGCTTCTGGTGTCATACCCAAGGATAAATTTCCCATACCCCCCGAACGGGCATCTGGCGAAATCATCATAAAAGGCACAGCGGTGCTTTGTAATTTCAAAGGATTAGTTTGCGCCTTAACCGATAAATTTAAAGCCAATGCGAACAGGGCGATAAAAAAAGGTTTGATTTTATTTGGGTACATCAGTTAACTGAATTAATGTATTATAAAGATAGTCAAAGATGCTAATATATTACAGTTTGATAAAAGAATTGGTTAAAATGGAAGTTCCCGCATCAGATTTAACAGTTATTTTGTAAAAATAAACACCCGGCTGTAATGCAGCACCAGCATTGGTAATACCATTCCAGTCCAGGTAAACTTTAGTGAAATTGTTTTCAAAAACCCTTGTATTATTAAATTGCAACTGTCCTGCTTGATTATAAATTTGTAGAACTACTTCTAAATTTTTTTCGACTTGATTCGTTTCAAATCCAAATTTAGTTTGTGTTATAAATGGATTCGGGAAGTTAAATGGTTTTATATTTTGCACCCCTGAAAGCGATGGTACTTCAAAGCGCAATGTATCCTTACTTCCATTACCGAGTAAATCCCAGGCTTTAATAATGAGCGTATGTTTCCCTTCTGTAAACTTAGGCAAAGCGACCACCACCTTGCCGGATTGATAGGTATCCACATCGGCCGTAAAATAGGGATTAAGCACCAACGGAATAGGATTGTTGTCCATATATACGACCAAATCTTGGCCAAGTGCATTTCCAGAAGTTTGAATACCCGAGCTATCATTTAAGGAAATAAATAAAGTAGCATTAGGTGCGGACCATCCACCCTCTTTAAAGTAAATATCATTCAAGTAGGCATTTATCTTAGGCCCTTCTTTATCTGATTGATTAAAGTTAACACTGGGCTTAACAAAAACTGAATCATACACCTGAAAGGCACTATTGGTTCCACTAACAGCTGCTAATTCTATTTTTATAGGGTTGGTTCCATTGGCTACTTGAACCGGCAAAATGAAACCAATGGTAAACAAACCATTGACTACCGTTGCTTTTCCCTTAAATAAAATATTTTCCTGCATCGCCACTGGTACCGACATACTGGTAGATTGATTGGCCAAAGTATTTTTTTGTTTTACCGCATCATAAATAGTCAATTCTACTGTTCCATTAAAATCTCCCTTCACGGTATTCCCCGTTTTCACCTGTCCTTGTAATTGATATTTATTGCCTGCCAACAAACTATCTTTTCCGGTAAAAATTTGATCATTGATACGGGTAATATTCACCTTATAATTTGGCCTACTTAAATTCAATGCAGGATCCCCAATAATATTGAATTTAAAATCATTCAGCTTGTCTCCCCCGTTTGCCCAGTTACTATTTTTTGCTAATTGCAAGGCCTTTCCAATTGTATTGTATTTTCCAGCAGTGTCCCTTACTAATAATTGCTGAATAAACAAATCATTGATTTGCCTATTACTATAGGCAAACACTAATCTGTTGGCAGCTACCAATCCAATTACGCCATTGGCATTTTTCATAAATGCATCCCAGGCGATGGGACTCAAAAAAGGTTGGTCATAAGGAGCGAAATTACAAGAGGCGGTGACTAAAAGTGGGAGTTTATCCTTATTGTTCCAACTATCGAATTGGCTTTGCGAAATAATGGCTTCCTCTGACAGCCTTAAATAATTTCCGTGACCTGTATAATTTAACATTAATGCACCTTCTTGAACAGATTGTTGCAAAGCATTGTTTGCAAGTGGGAAACTGTTACCAGAAGTGGAAGAAACCGCAGGAAAGAAATCTAAATATATTTTATGGTGATTCCAATGAGCTGCTTTTGTTTGTAAATTTTGCAGGATTGATTCTGCATCCTGTAAGTGTAAATTATAATCTCCATCATCTGCAATCCAAGTAATTTTATTTTCCCAACTCCCTCCATTTTTATTGGCTTGGTAGCGGATTAGTTTAGTAATGGCAGTATCTGCTTCTGCAACGGTCCTTGCAGGAATACGACCTACTGCAATAGACAAAGCACCAGCTGCATTATAATCATTAATATCTGCCCCCGTGTTTAAAATAGAAAAGAAATCGTCCGTTGAAAAACTAGCTAAAATTGAAGTGGCATTATTGTTTTCATACACAGGTAATTCAAAATCTAATTTTAATTTTCTTGTATTAAAATTACCCATGCCAAGGAGCAATAGATATTCAGGCTTCGGCGCATTAATGGCTATTGCGCGGTTATCAATATACTTTAAAAAATTACGTATCGCTATCGCAGAAGCTTGTCCCCCCGAAAAATCATGGTATAATTCACGCGCATTGACAACAATTGTTTTTCTGCCAAAATTAGCTTCCTGAAACTGCTGATACTTTTTTGCTTGGGTCAAATAGGCAGGCGCTGCTATAATGATATAATTTACACTGTCTATATTTTTTACTGTGTTTTGATTAGTGACTGGACCCAATAATATCGGCGTTTCAAAAGCATTGTTTTTAGCACCAAAAAACAGGGTGGCTGAGTCTGTCTTTTGTAAAAAACTCCCTTTTCCATTGGACAACCATTGAGTGGTAATTTCAGTTGGATTTTCTGCATTGGTCACATTCCAAATAACCACCGATGCATCGCCATTTTGAATATTACATTTCACAATATTCCCTACACGAATTGCCTCTTCAATTCCAAAAGCAATGCTACTGTCCTGCCAAAATCCAATTTGTTTATTGGCCGTTAATTCGACGAAATCAATCCAACCTGTAGCAGTTGTATTTGGACTATTATAACTTACTTTCAATGTAGATTTATTAGGCCAAGTAGTATTGGGGGAAATAGTAAAACTATCGGATGCCTCCTTGGCAATATCATCAAATAAAAAACCAGATACTGGAGGTAAAGAAATACGCTTCTTGAATGCATCGTTCCAATAATATTCAAACTGACTATTGCTTTGGTAATTTGTTGCTGCCACTTTAGCATAGCAATTTATCCAACCCAAACTACCCATGGATTGGGTGTTATACGAAATAGTAATCGCTGTTTGCTTCCCAGCTCCGGTACCCATGGGAAGCCCAAAAAATGTTTTACCACTATTTAACAAGGAAACACTGTCAATTTCATATAAATAGTTTTGGGTAAAATAATCCCGCTCTTCTACACTGGCCGTTTGTAAATTTTGTTGAGGTATGCGTTTCCCATTATTCCCAATGGTGATAAAATAGTTGGTTTCCTGAATAGCAATGTTTTTAGTATGACTTGACTGCTTAGTAATTGAATCGTATTTCCATTGAATTGGTCCTGCTGCATAAAATAAAACATAATCCAATTCGTCAATCTTGCCATCTCCCCCATCTACTACTTTGATCGCATTTTCGATCAATCCCATCCAAGGGTTTAAAGTCACTTTTTCCTGTAATAGCCTATGGGGATAATTGAATAGTTGAATTTGTGAAGCAACAATGGGCAAATCAAAACCCATTGAGCGAATTTGAGCCCCTGTTAATTTGTAAATTCCTTGTTTAGTCGTTGACAATTTAGCCCACTTCCCCACTGCAAAGGGGCTGTTTTGGGCCATAACATGGGCCGAAAATGTTAAAAAAAACAATAAATTAATGCGCTTTGCCCAGTTCATGCACTAAAATTAGGATTTTAGTAACATAAGTTTATGCGTTTGTGGTGTTTAAATAACTAAAAAACGAACTATATTCGCAAAAGCATTTTATTTGAACTAGAATAAATTTTTAATATGAATTTCTTAAACAGTATTTTATTATTCTTCGCTCTACTTTTAGTAGGTCCTCGTTTTTTGGCGAACTCAGAAAATAAACAAGCTGCTGCTATCGAATTAGCCGCTAAAAAAGACGATCCTTATAAAGATATGGTATTGGTTAGAGGGGGTACGTTTACTTTTGGTATGAACAATGAGGATGTAATGGGAGACTGGAATAATCTTCAAACCAGAAAAACAGTAAGCTCTTTTCGAATTGACAAATACGAAGTAAGCAATTATAAATACAGATATTATACTCATTGGTTGGAAGCACTAGCTAAGGACTCTACAAATTATGCCTATTTAGTAAAGCAAGCACTTCCTGACACAACCGTTTGGAAAGAAGCATTAGGGTACAATGACCCAATGGTAGATGGTTATTTCAGAGACAAAGCTTTTAATGATTATCCAGTAGTGGGCGTTACCTGGACACAGGCAAATAATTATTGCAAATGGAGAACAGATAGAGCCAATGAAAAAACTTTACTTAGCCTTGGTTTTATCAATAAAGGTCAAAGATTCGTAGGTAAAGTGGCCTCTAGAGACAAATTGGATAGTGCAATGATGTCAAACCAAGTTGTAAAGAAAAAAATTAAGTCTGATGACGAATTTTTTTTAACACCTGAGTTTCGTTTACCAACAGAAGCTGAATGGGAATATGCTGCAAAAGTATCCACTATGAAAAATGCGGCTACCAATTTCCATCAACCAAAATCAGGCGCAAATGCGGTACACAATAAATCAAGCTTAGCCGCAACCGATTCTCCTTATCCTTGGGGTGGCAATGGTGTTGATAATTTAAGAAGTACTAAAAAAGGAAAGCAAGGAATGTACATGGCCAACTTTAAGTCCGGTACAGGTGATTATATGGGCATGGTAGGCTACAAGAATGATGGCGCTGGTTATCCTTCGAGTGTAAATAGTTTTATGCAAAACAGCCTTGGTTTATTTAATATGAGTGGTAATGTGAACGAATGGGTGGCAGACGTTTATCGTCCATTAAGTAGTGTGGATATGGATGATTTAAACCCCTACAGAAGAGACAGTACAATGGATGGCGACGATAAGCAAACCTCATTATATGATCCAGAGAATACTTTAATTTCTAATAAATCAAAAGTAATTAAAGGTGGAAGTTGGAAGGATCGTCCTTATTGGTTAAATGTAGGTACAAGAAGACCAATGGATTATGACAAAGCTTCCAGCACTACAGGATTTAGATGCGTTTCATCGGCATTTGGATTTGATGCTGCAAGTGAATCTGCTGACAATGCAACTCCATGGTGGAAAAGACTATTTAAAAAATAAGTCAATGAAACTACGCATTGGCTCAGGAATTGATTTTCATCAATTAGTAGAAGGTCGTGATTTATGGATTGGCGGTATTTTAATACCCCATACCAAAGGAGCATTAGGCCATAGTGATGCCGATGTTTTATTGCATGCAATTTGTGATGCCCTATTGGGTGCCCTTAGCTTAGGAGATATTGGAACGCATTTCCCCGACACCGATCAAGCTTATAAAAATATTGATAGTAAAATTTTATTAGCGCGCACTTACGATTTAATTACAGAACAAGGGTATCAAATTGTAAATATTGATGCGACTTTGTGTCTAGAAGCGCCAAAAATTAAGCCATATGTTTTAGCAATGCAATCCTGTATTGCGGAGATTTTAAAAATAGGGGAAAAAGATATTTCTATCAAAGCCACCACTACCGAAACAATGGGTTTTACAGGAAGAGAAGAAGGGCTGGTGGCCATGGCAACCTGCCTGCTTAGTTCTATAAATAGTTAATCCCTTTTAAAATGAAGCTTCCTTCCATTTCATTTTTATACGAGCTTTATAAGCAATACCCACAAATACAAACAGACACTAGGAAACTGAAATTTGGGGATTTATATTTTGCATTGAAAGGACCCAACTTTAATGGAAATGTTTTTGCTTTATCGGCACTTGAAAATGGTGCAAGCTATGTAATTGTAGATGAACCCATCCCCTATGGGGAGGCTATTGACAATAGGATACTTGAAGTGGACGATGTACTAACCACATTACAAGCACTTGCTAAACATCATCGCGCGCAGTTTTCCATTCCCTTTATTGGCATCACAGGAAGCAATGGAAAAACCACTACCAAAGAACTTGTATATGCGGTATTGGCCAGTCATTATACCACTTATACTACTCAGGGTAATTTAAACAATCAT
>JACCDH010657797.1_pt1 | contig 12096 bp, 13 predicted proteins | sample 7442481 | NCBI WGS metagenome assembly JACCDH01 (sample SAMN15323433, study PRJNA562643) | freshwater metagenome | isolation source: river surface water | place: USA:Blue River Watershed | collected 2017-08-15 | reverse complement strand
GGGTAATAAAGTCCGAAGGTAACGAGTGTCAAGAGCCAATTGACAATCATAATTCCGAAGTAATCCGAACCCTGGCCGAAAAATTCTAATCGATACGTTTGTTTTTGCTTTAAGCTTTCAGTAGTTAATGTTTCCATATAGTTTTCTTAAAATTTGCCTCCATTTTGGGCGGTTAGCAGTCCCCTCACAGGGTTAAAAATGAACCCATTTTCAACCGCGTGAATCACGAAAGTAAATCATAAAATCAAGATTTTCAGCACGCTATAAATTAATACTGATCAAATATGCCACCCTTGAATACTGTCCAATAACACGCCTTGAGTCCGGCCGATTTCAACCCTTCGTTGGCCCAAGTGTTACAGGTATAAAACAAACTGTACTTGCCCTTGGCATCGTAAAAGGCATCGTGGTTGGTAAACGACGCACCCACAATCTGTTTGGGCAAACCCATTGAATCGGTATCAAAATGCTGAGTGATATGCCCAACCAATTTGATATAACTTTCCTTGCTCACACAGATTTTTCTGCACGATGCAGTCTCCCGCAATTTCTTGTGAAATGATACATGCATCGCCGAGGAACCGAGATAAAATACGGCCTTACATGCAGTACTCAACTTCAATTCATCCCATGTCTTAGTCTCCAAATAAAACCCTTTATCACCCCAGCCAAAAGCCACGTTCACCGCACTGCTATCACCCGATTTCGTATGCGATGGATTCACCCATTTACTCCAGTCCATGTATTGATTTCGATACGGAAGCACCAAATCTGTATGCACCCCATTCGTTAGAATATGGATTTCCACCGCTTCCTTCTCACACTCCTTAAAGTCGGCATTTACCGGAACCGACGAAAGGGCAAATGCCGCAATAAAGTACAAGGCAATGAATATCATGAAAACGCCGAGTGCCTTCATAAAGCCTTTGGTAATATTTCTTATTACCATGTGAAGTGCATTCTCTTGCCAAAACCGGAAACCAATCGATTATTCATATTAAATCACCTGTTAGGATTTGAACGATGCAAACCGCCTTCAAGGTTTGAAATTTACAGTTACCACCTTCAATTCACCTTCGTCGATGATTCCATCCAAGTTCCTGTCGAGAAGAACAACAAAATAGAGCGTGGATTTCTTCATCTCGTTGAATGAAAGATCTTTCGTTTGATTGAAATTGACGCCTGAAATTTTCCACTCGAGTTCAAGGATGTTTGCCTTTTTTGAAATCAAACCAACGCGATGATCGTTTTCACTCTCGTAAAGCAAATAGTGATGGCCCTTATCCGAAACCAAAAGCGTATCATATTTGCCATTGTATCCTGGAGCCATACCCGTACCCGGCTCAAAATAAGTTGTATTCTCGCTCGACATACCTACCGCCAACACCCCGATATCCTTGCGATTATCCAATACTGCAATTTGTGCCACATAAAACTGCCGCTGATCAGGATTATAACGTTTTCCAAAATACCGAATTGAAAACGGCTTTCTATCAATTTCGATGGTATCCCTCTCCGCACTTACAACATAGAAACTGTCCCCCTGAATAAATGTTACATTGTTATTCATGAGGGATTGTCCTTCCACCCGAATTACGAGTGTCAAAAACAGACCTATGAGTAACGCCCTGCAATACAATTTCCGAATCCCTCTATTCATTTAACAAACCTGTAAACCAATTGTAACCATCAATTTTCTTGTATTCATTGGGTGCCGAATTAAGAACTTTTAATATTTTAAAATTATCCTCATTAAGTCGTGCAGTAGAAACTATTACTTTACCCGTTTTTCCTTTCGTATTTCTTTCATAAAATACATATTCAACAACTTCAACGTTTTCGCCATTCCACCTTTCTTTATACATTTCTGTTTCTCCTGGAGGACCATAACATACGCCCCTAATTATTTTCTCCTTGGGAGAAAAAGTGGGATTGATAAATTCAAAGTTCTTTGAAAATGCTTTTTGATCCTGTCTCAACAAAAAAACATTACTAAATGCTTTCAACCAACAGCCGTTTTGTCCATACCAGTTCACGACAAAATCTTTCAAACCATCACCATTAATGTCTTGAATGGTATCATTTACATAAGCAAGTGTCAATTCTTCATGTGAAACGACTTTTTCAAACTGTTCGTCACCTTTAGAATAGATATCTATATAAACCACACTCGGTTCAATTCTCCTGATTATCAGATGCTGATTTTTTGCAGTAAAATGATAGTCAATATTGATTTCTACGCTCACTGGAATACTATCAGGAGTAACTTGATAATTCGTAATAAATTTATCCTTATCGATATTCTGATTTGCTATTTTCAGTGCGTCTTTTAATACCTCATCAAGAGCCAAACTATCTGCATATTCCTGTCTTTCTCTTTCCCTTCTTTTTTGAAAATTTTCAGCTTCTTTTTTATCAAAATTCAATTGTATTGAGTCATGTTTATCAATTTCCTTGTTCTTGTTTCCGTTGATAAAAGTTAAAAATAATGGCATCATTAAAATCGCACCGAACCAGATAGTAAGTACGGTTTTTAAGAGTTTCTTATTCATATTCTTTAGCTATTGAAAATTTTTGGGCCAATGTAGTAATTACTACAGATAGCCGTTTTATTTCTTGTAAATTTTATATTTTTTATTTTCAACGTTCCTAATTTACTCAGTCAATATGTTGAATTTAGTAAATCAAACGATAAATTTAAACCCAATATTAAAACGGATTTAATTCAAATGCAAATTCGTAACTGATTACGCTTTTTTTATTTTCATTTTTCTTCCATGCTTCTTCCAGATGACTTAATTCAATGATATCTAAAGTGCTGGTTTCTTTGAATGCATTTGCAACTTTTTCCAAAGTAAATAATTCATTTTCAGTGAATAAATCAGCATTGAAAACTCGACCTTTTCTTGTCTTAAACTGTTCCCCAGTATAACCATTTGGAAACTCAGTAGTTTGAATTTCTATCTCCTCTTTGTTAACTAAATATTCGAATATACTTTGAAAATTATTGGGTACTGGACCCATATCAATGGCATTGTATCTCAAACCGCTAATTGAAAAACAACTTTGCTTGAACATGAAAAAATCAGCATAAAACAAGAGTTTATTCATCTTGGTTTTGAACGGCGACAATTTATCGGTAAAAAAAACAACCATTTCAGTGAACTTTTCAAAGTTGGGATTTCTGTATCCAGAATAAATATCAGCCATACGGTTGCCCAGTAAATACTCTTTGAAATTCGAATTGACGCTGTTTCGATCATTTTCTTCTGACAATAACTGTGCTTTCTGAATTAATTTCACCTTAGATTTTTCTTCCAACGTGCCACATAGTTCAATCATAGCTATAAATTTCTTAGGATCGTCAACCATTTGAATCAATTTGGCATTGGCTACGCTGGGCATTTCACCTGATTCATATTGGCGGTAACTGTTCACACCCAACCCTAAGATTTCCGACATTTTGGCTGCTGAAAGACCGTATTTTTCCCGAATTCTAAGGATTTCATCCGGAAACGTAATATTAAACTTGTCTCGGTACTTGTTATATACCTGATTCATATTCACCTCGTCTAATTCCGTTGTAGTAAATTGTTCCCCGCTAATCTCGCAGCTGTAATAATGAAAAATGATTTCAAACATTTCCTTCCTGAAATTCATAGAACGGCGCTCTTTGGTCAATTTCATTTCCTTACCAGTGATTGGACTTTTCATATATCTTTTCTTTGAAGTCATTCAAAAAAGTGGCCACTTCAAATTCCCCACGCATTCATTTCCCCTCACTACAAAAGTAGCCAATTTTAACCCAAAAACAACTATAAAGTTGAATTAATGTCCGATAATTGACAATATTTCATTTTTTATCAAAATACAAAATTAGTATTTTACTATGATTCCATCCGTTGATTGACTTCGTACTAATCAAAAATACCACCCCTGAAGACCGGCCAGTAATAAGCCTAAAGACCGGCTAATTTCAATATATGGTTGGCACTGTATCTTCAAAGTGCATTCGACAACTTTTCTTGAATCCATGCATTTCGAAAAACCGGTATTCTGTTTTACCAGTTTTTTGGTTACTTCAAAAATTATGCGACATCAACTTTCGGGTTTCTCGGGTTGTGATTTTGCCAGATTTATCAAAATTGGTTTCTTGCCTAAAAATCAAGCCAACTCCATAACCGAAATAATTAATGATCTCCAAAGAATTCCCGTTTGTAAAAACATTCAATTGCCTTGTTTTGATACACTCAATTTTATTGTAATTAGCAACTTCCGTTGCTAATTGTTTCTTGCAATACTGATGAATGACGTTCGCACCGTTGCTATTCGTTTTTTGATAAATTAAAACTGAATCCGCCGCACATCCCAATTGATTGTAATCAATTAATACAACATCAATACAACATCCCATTTTGTTATTGCCATTTGACCAATATGCCATACTTGACAATATTCCCTTTTTATAATAGTTGATACATTGGCTGTCTTGAGAATACCTTCCTAGTTCCTCAATTTTGACTGTTCTCCCTTGAACACTATCAACAATTGTTAATTCATATTTCCATTCACGACCGCCTTTAATCGGGAAAAATTTATAGTTTTCACTGAAATCAGGTGGTTCAATAATAGTGGATGATTTGTCCTCACATCCAAGCAAATAAGAGATGAGAATTAGTGAAAGTAGGAATTTGACCGTATGTTTCATTTTCTATTGTTTACAATAGCTATATACGGGTGATGGCCTGTAAAAGTTACACCGGATCAAACTTGATCATCCATTCGATGCCAAATTTGTCGCGAAACATCGCAAAACAACTGCCATCCGGACTATCCATCATTGGCATTTCCACCTGACCGCCTGCCGACAAAGCCCCAAACAACGCGTGGGCTTCCTCAACACTCTCTGCCCCAACCGATATCTTGCTTCGATTTTCGTTTTCATCCACCTTGCCCATAAACGAAGGGATATCGTTCGCATACAATGTGGCCTGTCCAATCGGCAAGGCAATCAACATGATCTTCTCATACTCAGACTCTGGAATCGGAAAATGCTCCCCAGCAATGTCGCCAAAACGTGTAATCTTCGAAAACTCTCCGCCAAAAGCAGCCTTGTAAAAATTGAATGCCTCTTCTGCATTCCCATTAAAATTAATATGTGGATGTATACTTGCCATAATCTGGGTTCTTAATAAATTATTGGTTCTTGTACAACATGGAATTTTTCATCACCATCGGAATTGTCAATCCATCAGGCAGTTTCTCATTTTTCTTGATATACACTTTCCCCTGCATTTCCTGGTTGATTTTCGCCTCGATTACCCAACCCGTTACTTTGTCTAAAACCATTTCAGATTTCATCGCGCCAGACAAATCGTACCGCGTAGGCATACCCCTGATCGGTAAATAAGTATCGGTAGTTGTGATAATTGACTCACCCACAATCACATGGCTTTTGGCATTGATTTCGGATAGTGTATAGGTCGACATCACATCTGCAGTCATCCCCGCACCTGAACCCAACTTCGTTTTAATTTCCCAATTTTCTCCTTTGGCCACAGGTTTGCTTGGATAAATCGCCGAGAGTGACTCAAAACTGGCCTTGAACGCTTCTTCTCCAAACGATTTTAAAAATTGCTCCTTTAACTGCGCCAATTGCTCCGCAGGAAGCTCTGTGAAATGACTTAACACATCATCAATCAAAAATTCAATATTCTTTACATCCGTTATCTGCCCGATTTTCGTCATGGTGATTTGAAATGGCTTATTCACCATTTCTCCCAACATCGCAGAAAACGCATCACCCTTGTCCTTTTTTTCAGAATCAAATTTGACGGAACCCTGAGGAAGCGCCATCGCCATTGACAAACTTTTGTATTGAACATCCATCTGATAATCCTTTTCACTGACCGACTTCACCAGGTAGGTCAATCTTCCACCCAAGGTGACATCAATGTTGATTTTCTGACCGTTTATATCCTGAATTACAAGGGCTTTTGACTGCATGAGCTGCGGATATACCTTCCCCAATTCCAAGTTCAACTTTAATTCAACCGACTGTCCGTAAGCTGATCGCAGGCACATCAATGCCAGCAGTGTGTATATTATTCTTCTTGCCATTGAATTGATAAAGGTACAATTCTTTCCCGCAAAGCCAATCAAACAAGAGCTTCAAATACCTATCAGGAAACAATTTAACCCATGATCCGTATTTTGCTCATTTTTCTATCCTACATTATTTAATTTCAATAGATTCTCCTAAAAATTTCGGCTCTTTGTGAATCATCAAATCTAGGAAAACTTTCACACGAGCAAACTTTTCCCTAATGTTTGTCTTGAATCCATTGTACACATCAACGTCTGTCGCATTGTATCCAATCGCTTGAAGATTCATTTTCATTGCAATAAATATTGCTCTTCTGTTGTGAAAATCTTGCGATATTATAGTGAAATTACTTTGTCCGAAGATTTTGTTCATTCGAATAACTGAATCATAGGTCCTAAAACCAGCATAGTCCAAGAATATTCTCTCTTCAGGGATTCCTCGCAGTAATAATTCTCTTTTCATGTCTTGCGGTTCATTATAACTCATCTTTCGATTGTCTCCACTAATAACGATGAATTCTATTTTCTTGGCATTGTACAAATCAACTGTAGCTTGAATCCTATTTTCAAAGTATTGATTTAATTCACCAGATCGCAAGTATTTTGAGGTTCCCAAAAGTAGACCAACCTTATTCTTTGGAATACTATTAACATCCTTATAGACTAAATCCTTAGTAACTTTTTCTATCCTGCGATTCGCAATCCAAGTAACCAATGATATTAGAATCAATCCCAAAAGCAAAAACCACTTGATTTTCTTCATAATGCTTGTTAGTAAATTTTATAGCACGAACCCCCCGCTTTTGCAAGACATGTGTGATTGCCAATTTATTTTTTAATGAAAACATATGAAAATCCATCCGCTCCTGTTTCATTGAGAGTTAATTTATTGCCTTCAATGGTGTAATAATAGTCGAGTACACCTGATGACGAGAAGTTTATTTTATATTTTGGAAAACGATCATTGGGTTCTATTTTAAATCGCAGCCTTTCAACTTTTTTTGAACCTTCGTGTACTTCATAGACGCCCTTTTCGCTAAACTCTACCCAACTATCATCTTTAAAAGTTGTGCTACCTCCACCTCCTGAAATACCACCAGAATCATATGAATATTCCCATTGACCGAAAATCAATTTTGAATCTTCGTCAGGTGTTGATATTTTCTTACATCCAAATATGAATAATACCGCTGGAATGAGAAAAAATAAAATTGAACTTCTTGTTTTCATATTATATCGTTTTTAAAGAGTGTGCATTTTGGTGTACGTCGTCGAATATTAGAAAGTCAACTTAATTTACAATTTGTCATAGTCACAGATTGCCAAACGCCATCAATTTTTTTAAATAAATAAATACAACCATGGCCACATAAACTACCACAGCTGACCCACATACTCATTAACGCATACTCATTTTTGCTATCATATATGGGTCTACTGAATCTATAAATTACTTTTTCTTGTCTCGGTTTTTTTTCGTGTTCTTCTTTTTGCTTGCTGATTTGTCTATCGGTTTCCCTTTTCTGCTTTTTCTTACTCCATTTTCTCTCCGTGTGAACAACAAAATTGTTTAATAAGATACCATTGCTGTTTTCTACACAGTTTGCTAAATCAAGGGCTTTACAATCCCAAGTCAATTTTAATGTGTCAGTTTCAGACTTATTAATAAGTTCGTTAACAATTTCAATTGAAATAAATTCTGACAAATCCATTATTACACGAGGCTTATGGTCTGTTCGAATTGTCAGTCGGTAAGATTCTGAACGCAAATAATATTTTGTAAATGAGGTGTCAACAAACACCTTGTAGGCTGAGTTTAAAAACTGCTCCTTCGTCTGTCCAAAACATTTTAATGATGAGATAAATAGTATTATCGGAATCAGATGCTTCATTGGTCTGTCGTAAAATAGCTAATCACTAGGTCACATGCGAAAGTATGCAATTTATCCGTTATTCCACTTTTACTGGCAACTGACTGATTTAAAATGACTAACGCAGTATAAAACTGCGCATAAGTGATTGTAAATTATTCACACTGATTGAGTGAATCACTACTCAATTTCTTACTATTTGAGCAAATGCTTCGCCGCAAACACTTTCCAACTCTGTAAACAAGTATCAGCCATCGGCATTCCGATGCTCCAATCGGGTTGGTTATTTACAGTTCGATTGATTTACATCTTACAGTCTTGTTTTGTGTTTTTTTTCAAATAGTCAAGTTTGATGCCATCAGGGATGTTCTTATTGAGTTCATTAATTAATTTTTCAATTTGTTTGTGGTAATAGTGGTGGAGAGAAATTTCCATGTTAACGGAATCCATGGTTGCCGAAATCAAATACTCATCTCCACTTGTCGCCATTACACAAGCGTTATAATAATAGCTCTCTAAACTGTCAAGTCGTATTTTCTTGATCCGTTCTATTGCATTCAAATCGAGTTTCCTAGTAAACAATATCGAGTCTTTATCTGAATATAAAAATGACTTATGAATGGTCAAAGTGTCGGTCGTCAATTTATAGATCGTTTTACCATTAAAGATTTGTTCTGCGTGATTATATGCAGATATCGAAATTGAAAAGTTTGAATTACCATTAATCGGTTCACTGGGTATAGTATTTCGGCAACACGAGAAAACACCACAAGTCAAAAAGAAAATTGTCACGAAAATTATTGTTTTCATTGATATCATTTATAGAACATATACGAAAGTACGAAACTTCGTCCATTGTAAATTTTCAAACGCAACTGACTCTTTTAAAAGGACTTCCGAATGAAAAAATGAGTACAAGTGATATAATCACAGCAATTGCGTGAATCACTACTCCATTTCTTACTATTTACGCAAATGCTTCGCCGCAAACACTTTCCAACTCTGTAAACAAGTATCAGCCAACGGCATTCTAATGCTCCAGTTGGGTTGGTTGTTTACCCCAGGTTTGATCTCAGCGACCATAGGCTTGGTAACACCCGTCTGTATCCGATCACGGTACTGAAATGCCAAAATCTTCTCCGCGGTTTTCTGCGCGATGAACTTACGAATATGCGCATCCACATGCTCCGTGGGATACCACTGGTCCGTATAATGCTGTCCGCCCGCCCAATCAAAACAAGGATTGCCCACCGTCCCAATACCCACATTTTCACTCACACCCCGCATATACTCCCCCAACCGACAGTCGCTATACAAACGCTGAACATCTACATAACCCACCTTGAAAGCACCCTTGTCATATTCCTTCTCCCAACCCGAAAATCGCTTCCGCAAGAAATCCATATTGTAATCCATCAACTGCGTCAACTCCTCCCCAAACAACCGATTGGCATGGTCAAAATTGGGCATCAACAACACAAATACCACATTCACCTGCTCCTGCTTGCACTTCGCCACAATCGCATCCAACGCCTGCACCCGCGGATTCTCCTCGTCCAACAAAAACGCAAATTCCTTCAAATAAGCCTCCGCCATGGGCATCACCCGCGCCAAATTCGCATCGCCCGATACCGGCGCATACTGTCGCTGCAAATCCCGCAACCACCACTTCACCGTGTTGTGATAAAACCACTTCTCACCCGCTGACTCCAAACCAGGACCCCCATGTGTTGACCCATAATGCTGTCCGGCACCACCCCCCAACCGCAAATCCCTCGTCCTAAACCATTGCGTCTTCGCCCGCTCCATCTCCCTCGAATCCCGGTTGTCATAATGATGCAAACTCACATACACCCGATTCAACAAAGCCGTTCGATGCGAATAAAAAATCGCCTCCTGCTGATTGCTCGCCTCGTTGCCATTAAACATCGCACTCGGACCAAAACTCCGCATATTCACTGTGATCACCACCGTTTTGCGCCCCGAATCGGCCCAATGCTCCGGCATCAACCCCAACATCTGCGAAAACAACCCCACATGATACCCGTCGTGCGATACCCCCCTCACCCGATTCTGCGGCAAATACATCTGCAAAAACTCACTCACACTGTACCCAAACGTGTCCGTCCATGGGTTAAAACTCGTATTCGAACTCTCTCCCAAATACACCACATCGCCATTCCCAAAAGCCGAATCCAACTTCGACGCCATGGGCGAAAATTTCGCGCGCTCCTGCCTATACAAGCCCGAACTCACATACCAAAAATTGGCCGCAAAAAACACAACCACACCCACCAAGAGTCTCAGCAGCATTTTCGGGGCGATATCCTTCATCCAAGCCATCTCTAAAATTGAAAATATACAAAAGGATGATTGATCGCGCCGCCCCAAACCCAAACAGACACCGCCATCGCCGCGTACATCATCCACCGCAAAGGCGTAGCAAACTTACCCAGCCAAACATCGGCCCGGTCCTTCATCACCCACAAATCCAACAACAAGAATATACACAAAAAAAGTGGTATTTGCAAACCGTGAGCCAGCGTGGGCGCCGCTATTCCCTCCAATCCATCCAACCTACAACCAATGTATCCCGGCATCCACAACATCCCAAAAACCTCCGAAGCCTGGTCCATCGTAGCACTCCGAAACCACACCAACGTCATCATGAAAAAGAAACCCGTTTTCACCGTCCGAAACCCATCCCACAAACGCCTGCGCAACGGCAACCGACCCTCGTGATCGTGAAAATGTCCGCCCACAAACTCCAACTTCTTGAAAACAAATCGATCAAACAAATACAAAAAACCCTGAGCCACCCCAAACGCAATCATCGTCCCGTTCGCCCCATGCCACAGCCCACTGGTAAAAAACACCAACATCGCCGCCAAAGCCAACACCCACGGACCGCGCTTATTTCCCCCCACCGGAATAAAAATATAATCCCGAAACCAAGTGCTCAACGATATATGCCATCGCTGCCAAAATTCAGGTATGCTCTTGGCGATGAATGGCTTGTTCAAATTGTCCATCAAATGAATCCCAAACATCAACGCACTGCCCTGCGCCAACAACGAATACCCAAAAAAATCAGTATACACCTGAAACGTAAAATAGAAGGTCGCCAGCCATGCCTCCGCCTGCGTAAACGCCACGTGATCCGCATAAAACACATCCACCACCGTAGCCAAATTATCAGCCACCGCCACCTTCAAAAACAAACCGTAAATCAATAGTCTGGCCCCATTGCGCACATCCTCCCATCGGGGCATGTAATCCGAAAACAACTGCGAATGCAGCTTGCCAAAACGCTCGATCGGACCGGCAACCAACTGCGGAAAAAACGACACATACAGCATGAATTTGGGCAAATTGTGCTCCGCCTTCTCCTGTCCGCGATACACATCCACCACATAGCTGATGCTCTGAAACGTATAAAAGGAAATCCCAGCCGGAATCGTGTATTTACCCAGTTCAACAATCCACGCCGTAGCGTTGTGATCGCTCATCCATCGCACCATAGCCGAATCGCCCAAGGCAAAGTCCAAGTACTTGAACATAAACAACATGGTGAGGTTGCTACCGATGCTAAACCACAGCCAAAATTTCCGCCAACCCAGCGATCCATCCTGCTCTACACGCATCCCACACCACCAGTCAATTACCGATGTAAGCATCATCAACCCCGCAAACTCAACCTTCCAATACCCGTAAAAGAAATAACTTGCCAGCAACAGCCAAATCCATCGCTGCTTAGCCGGCAACACAAAATACGTGAGCCATACCAAAGGCAGGAAAAACCAATATACGACAGAGTTGAACAGCATCCGCGGTCGCGAATATACTTATTCTACCACCAAATGACTGCGGAAAATGCCGCACGAAGTGTTCAACAGCAACCAATAATTGCCCGCTTGCCATTGAGTTGTTAAAATGCGATCTCCCACGTTCCAAACACCCTCATACACCGTTCTGCCGGCCATGTCCATCACTGTAATCTGTCCGCGCTCCACCCCAGAACCACCGGTCAACTTCACTTCGAAACTGCCCTGCGCTGGGTTGGGCATCACCTCGCAACGATTCACGCGCAAATCATCCTTCACCGAGGCCATGGCTTTCC
>JACCDH010492363.1_pt1 | contig 12096 bp, 14 predicted proteins | sample 7442481 | NCBI WGS metagenome assembly JACCDH01 (sample SAMN15323433, study PRJNA562643) | freshwater metagenome | isolation source: river surface water | place: USA:Blue River Watershed | collected 2017-08-15 | reverse complement strand
CCCCGGCCCCTGCCGAACCGGCAAGCGGGCTTTGGACGTTCAGAGCGGGCGTAGCTCAGGGGTAGAGCACAACCTTGCCAAGGTTGGGGTCGAGGGTTCGAATCCCTTCGCCCGCTCCAGTTTTCCTCGGAAAACCAAGGGTTTATCAGAAACCCTGTTCCCCTAAATCGAAAAATCACCCATCTTCGGATCATGTTCGGATTCGTCGTGGGGTAGTCGGATTTTGGGAAAAACGGGTCTCAAAGAATCTGCGTCAGCTGCAAAGTCAGCCAAGATCGCCAAAAAAGCCCCAAAGGGAGCGGTCACGGAATCCAAGACTTTCCGTGATGGGCTGATCTATCTCTATCAGCGGGCAGACTTCAAAAAGCCCACTTGGCTTTGCCGTGTGAAGGTGCCGAATGGCTCGGGCTACGTGAACCGCAGCACACGCACAGGTGACGAGCATAAGGCGTTCAAGTTCGCTGATGATCTCTACAATCAGCTTTTGGTCAAATCGCTCACTGGCGAGGCTCTCCCTGCCAAGAACATGGGTCCAGCGATCCAAGCCTACATCGAGCGGCTGGAATCGCAGCCCCACAAGCTCTCCATCCATTACAAGGCCCTGCTGCTGAAGCGGATCAAGCCATTCCTAGAACGGAAGAGCTTTGATGACCTCTCAACCTCCCTGCTCTCCCAGGTGGTTGATGAGCAGATTTCCCTGACCAAGAAGGGAACCCTCTCCCCCAACACGATCAAGCGGACCTACACGGACCTCAAGCACTTCCTGCAATGGTGCATTGAGGAAGGGTACATCAAGGAGATGCCCCGCTTCCCCAAGGTGAACGGCGTGCAATCCAGCCGCCCGCACTTTGATGCGAAAGATTGGGCAAAGCTCACCCGCCAGCTTCGGGAAATAGTGAAGGTCGAGAACGCTGCCATCAGGCGGGATCGCATGATGCTCAGGGATTACGTCCTGATCCTTGCCAACACAGGGATTCGGGTCGGTGAAGCCCGCACATTGAAGTGGCGGGACGTTACCGAGATTGGCGGCGGCAAGAGCGGACCCAAGCACATCACACTTCTGGTTAGTGGCAAGACGGGCAAGCGGGAGGTGGTTGCTCGATCCGCTGACATCAAAACCTACTTCAAGCGGATACACGATCTCAGGGTTGAAGAGCTGACCGTAAAAGGGAAGCCCAAGCCGAAGATCGATCCGAACAGCTTGGTCTTCTGCCATAAGGATGGTTCGGAGATTGGCAGCTTCAAAAAGTCATTCGCTGCCTTGATGAAGAAGGCGGGCGTCGAGCGGGATACCCACGGCAACCTCAGGTCGCTGTATTCCCTCAGGCACACCTATGCGACGTTCTGCCTCCAGCACGGGGTTGCAGTATACACCCTTGCCAAAAACATGGGGACCTCGGTTGCTATGATCGAGCAGTAATACGGTCACACCACCAACATCGCTTCAGCGACAGAGCTGACCAAGCGGGTTAAGAAGCAAGCCAGCGGGGCGGCATCGTCGCTGAGTTGGCTGGAGTGAGGGAGAGAGGCATGGGCAGAGCAAAAGGCTATGATACTGGCAGTGTGTTCAAAAACGCAGCGTTGCTGGTTTTGCCCCTGTGGGCTTTGATGTTCATTGCAGTGCCTGTTTTGACCTTAATCATAGCGGCTCTTGCAGAAGTACTTGGCTTCAGCATTGCCATAGACTTCGGTGCTGCGTCTGTAGGTGGCATATCCCTATCAGCGGCGTTGATAACGGCAATCTTGGCAGCAGCTTGGGCGGCGGAAACAGAACGGCGCTTAAAGCGTATCCAGTTAGAAGATCTCCTCACTCTCACATCGTTCATCGATCAGTATCTGACAGCAGATGGTGCTGAGAAGTTTTGGGGTGAATTCACGAAGTTTAAGGAAGAGAACCCTGACTTTGCAGAGCGATACCTGTTCGCATTGTCTTTAGCGCAGGACCTCAAGCAATAGAATATCCCATGCGTTGGGGCAGGGTTCTATTGGTGCCCATGAGCCGTGGACCTCAAAAACGAATGACGGGACGCCCGACATATCAACCACGGAGATATGTCGATGGAACTCAAGTTTGCCGCCACCGCCCGCCCCGAGAAGGCTTCGGCTGACGTACAGCGCCGCCAGAAGCTGGTTCGCAGGATCGATCAGCAGATTGGATATGTTCGACAGATGATTGAGGGCAAGCAGCCTCGGGCTGCATGGGTCTGGATGGACGAAGCGGGGACCTACTTCCTACCCATTAAATATGGTCGCCAACCTATTGAGCTGAAGAAGGGGATGTTCTCGATCCAGTGTCAGGACCTCGATCATGCCGAAGCAGTGCTGTGTACGGTTCGAGCAATGGTCTTGCAGGGCGATTTCGATGCCCAGTTGCAGAAGGCGTCGACGGACATTCGCAGTCGCTTCGCAAAGGGCACTTGAGGCTCCAAAAATCCTGCGTCATTACATGGCAAGAACAAGCTAATCGCCGTGAGGAAAAAATGCTTCTGACAAGGGATGAGACATTTAGGGTGGTCTTCAATGTCAGAACACCTTGCGACGGAGGAGAGAAAGTTGGGTCAGGGATCTTTGTCGCAAAATCAGATTCCGAGGGCTATCTCCTGACTGCTGCCCATGTTGCAAAAGATTGCGATTCATCGACAATGATCGTGATCAGTGATGCGAGTGGCAAAGCTCATTCTATATCACTTCAAAAATTCAATTCGACAATGAGCTGGCGTATTCATCCCGTTGCTGACATCGCCTGTCTGGAAGTTAAACCCAGTGCAGACATAGTGAGCATTCTAGCAGGTCGGTTTTTCCCCTTTTCCCAGTTTCATGCTCAGGCAACCTCAGTCTCACGTGATGACGAGTTGACCGCAGTGGGCTTTCCACATGGGCTTGGTGCCACAGGGCTCTTTAGCCCGCTTACCTATCGGTCTTTTGCCTCTTCTTCGTTGATAACATTGCCAAGGTTCGACAATCAAAAACCAGCCGATTTCTTCCTATTGGAAAACCCGAGCGTCGGGGGATACAGCGGCTGTCCAGTTTTCGATTTGGGCTACAGAATCGTGGGCGCAATGACAACGAATACAGGTCGCACGACTTGTTTCGGAATTATGCATGGCACAATTTCGGATGAGACTGGCGGCAAACTAGCTGCCGTCACACCATCCCACTATCTTCAAAATTGGCTCTGAGTGAGATCAACACGATGTTTTTGATCGACTGGGCTTGAAATAATTTGCCGTTGTAAGTTCTCAAGCCCGTGTCATTGAACCGCCGTGCTATAGCGCTATAAGAAAACCCTTGTTTGATTAAGATGTCAATTTCGGCAATCATTGTTGCGGCTCTTTTAAATGCCATTTGCCTATTTCGTTCCGCAAGTACCTTCCCATTCTTTCCCAGCTGAACACCTCGCTTCTTCGCCTCAGCTAGAGCATTGCGGGTGCGCTCTGAAATCAGACGGCGTTCCTCCTGAGCGAGGGCAGCGAAGATATGCAGCTGGAAGTCGGTGGCGTTCGGCATTTCAGCCACAACCAGCCCAATTCCCTGCTCCATGATCGATGCGATGAAACTGACCTTGCGGGAGAAGCGGTCGAGTTTGGCGATCAGTAGCTTGGCGTCGTTCCGCTTGGCGTGATTGATAGCTTTCCATAGCTCTTTGCGCTCGTCGTTCTTACCCGATTGGACCTCGACGTACTCGGCGATCACCTCATCCCCTTCGGATAGGAACCGTTCAATCAGGGAATGCTGGGCAGCCAGACCCAGACCTGACCTCCCCTGCTTCTCCGTCGAGACCCTGAAATAGGCAATGTACCGAGCCATTTCCTGCTTTCCCGTCAAACACAAACCAACGTTTATGTTTGACGGGCTCCGATGGATTGGCAGGTTGGGCAACGGAGAAGCCGTGGCATCAAGTGGTAGATAGAGGCGATAGGGTGAAGATGCTGATACAGTAACTGCTGGCAGTAGGAATTTTTCAGCGGTAGCCTATTTAACCTTGGTCGTAATCGCTGCGCCCTCCATCCCTTATCTCGTATAAAATACGACTACATTGATCTTCATCTTCACGTGACTTTTCCTCGCAAATATCTTCAATATTTCCAAGAGTTTGTCGTGTGTTGAGGCTGGCGTAAGCCATGATCGCAGCATACAAAGTTAGCAGTACGATTTGCTGCTTCAACTTTTCGACGCTCGGCTCTCCACGAAAGGCATAATACGCAATCGCCCAGATTATGATTGCGCTTTGTGCCCAGAATCCGATCTGCATACCGACAGAAAATGCGAAGATAACAATCAGTGTCGGCAGTGCTGATTTGAGCCATCCCGAAATACGCTCAAGCATTCCATCCCCCATCGCAGCTCACGTATCGACGCTGCGCCAAACCAAAACTTAGCGCAAGGTTCTAAAGACCCCAACTGATGCGGTTTACCTTAGCACGATCACTGTGGCGCCTTGGCGGGTAAGGTCGGACTTAGCGGGTAACTGGTTCACCTCGGAGCCTTCGTAGATTTCGAACGACTTGATAGGCGCTGATTGCAGAGCCTTGATGAGGTCCTGCTTCGTCTTTGGCTTCTGGATTTTCGACAACATCACCAATCTCCCTGACCATCGGAAACGAGGAAATCAGGTAGGTCGAATTCCCTGTTTGAACGGGTTTTAGTGGTGCTTCGGCTCGCAAGGGTCTGGTTGCTCGGTGACGATCTCTCGCCCTTAAAAACCGAATTTTCTCCCAGCAATTCATCGACCATCTGGAATTGGTGGTTTCGGGTGGCGAGTAGCTGGGATTGATGGAGGATATAATCGGTCATCAGCTCAACGAGGACTGACGTCCTCGTTCTGCCACCAGCGTGGCAGATTGCATCGAACCTTTGGAGAACGGTGACTGGGGCGTTAAAGTTGGTCAGCGATTTGGGCATAGGACACTCCTCTGAAAGCCAAAATCCATAAATATGGTATATTTATCACATCTATATTTTCAGGGGCGTCATGGGGCGGGCTACATTCAAAATCGGTTTGAACCGCCAGTTTCTAGGCAAGCCTGATAAGTCCGCTGCGATCAATTATGCCGTTGGTTGGGAGCCTTCGGAGGTTACTGAGCCAGACCTCATTGCCCATATTCGCCAAGGGTCTGCTTTGACTGCCCATTTTCGGGACGGTTATCGGAAGACTGCCAACTTCATCTGCTCTGATTTTGTGGCGGCTGACTTCGATGGCAACATGACATTGGAAGAGGCGGAGGCATTGCCACTCATTCGGCGGCACTGCGCTTTCCTGTACACCACGCCATCGCACACAGATGAGCACCACAGGTTTCGGGCAGTGTTCTTGCTCGATGAGACGATCACTGACGCCAAAGTCTGGGCGGATTGCCTCTATGGATTGGCGATCAGGCTTGGTTCGGATCGATCGATCAAAGATGCGGGTAGGATGTTTTTCGGGAGCCTCGATGCCGAGGTGAGCCAATTCGGCGGACGGTTGCCAGCCTGCGAAGTCGATAAGCTGGTGAAACTGGCGCAGGATGAACGCAGCCGTTCCCGACACCCTGCTGCTTCGGGCGCAGCGATATCATCGTCGTTGAAGCTGGGATCGGATCAGTTGGTTCGGCTTAAAGACGGCAAGATGGCGGAGCTGGGTAAGCTGGCTTCCAATACCAGCGTTGCCTGCCCCTACCATGCCGATGAACACCCCAGCGCCTTTGTCGTTCGATCGAACAGGGGAGCGAACGGCATCCACTGCATGGCGTGCAATGCGACGTTTTGGACGGATGGCGGCAGCCCATACGACTTCTCTGCGTTCGATAGGCTGGTGGAAGAACGCCAAGCGAAGGACAGTGCCGAGAGGCAGAATGCCGAGCAGAGCGACAACCCATTTGCGGCGTTTTTTCCTGCGGATCCGTCAGTATTCATCCACCAAACCAAATTCCTGCCAGCACTGGATTACAGGGTGGGGATTACGGTGATCAAAAGCCCTAAGGGATCGGGAAAGACTGAAGCGCTGGCGGCGATGATCGATCAGATCAAGGAGGAGCGCTTTCCTCCCACCGTTGCCAAGGCAGATCGCCCGAAGTCGGTGCTGCTGATCGGGCATCGCCAATCGTTGATCAAGGAAGCTGCCAATCGCCTTGGGCTGGATTGCTACCTCGACGACGAGGACAAAGGCACCCATCGGAAGAAGCGGTTTGGCTATGCGATCTGCCTCGACAGCCTGCACAAGATTGCCGTGGGGGCAGCTAAAGGGGTTTCCCCTTCCCAATACGATGTGATCATCCTCGATGAGAGTGAACAGGTCATAAGCCACCTGCTATCCGAGACCTTACGGGACAGGGTTGGGATGCCTGCTGCCTTTGCCAGTCTGGAATTCATGATCCGTAGGGCGAAGGCAGTATATGCGCTGGATGCCGATCTTGGATTGATCACGCTCCATGCGTTGAAGGATTTGCGCCCAGCGGATTGGGGCAAGGCGCTGCGGATCATTCACAACCAGCCGCTGGCGGTGACAGATCGCAGGACGATGCAGGTCTACCAATCGAAGAAGGACCTGCAAAATCGGATGCTGGGTGCCATTCGGGAGGGCAAGCGGTGCTTCATCGCCAGCAACTCCAAAGCGACTGTGGAGGTGCTGGAAGAGCTGATCCGCAAGGAGTTTGGTTCCTCTTTGAGGACGGTGGCGATCACCTCGGACAATAGCCGAGGGAAGTTCGAAACCCACTTCGTGCAGAATATCCAAACGGAATATCTCAAGGTTCAGGTGCTCATCTGCTCTCCTTCGCTGGGGACGGGCATAGACATTTCCTTCCTCGAAGGTCGGTGTGAGGTCCACGAGGTATTTGGATTTTTCTCCCCTCATGTGAACAAGCACACGGATATTGATCAACAGCTGGCTCGGGTGCGGAATCCTGGGGCGGTGTCGGTTTGGTTTGATGGCGGTGGATCAAACTACGAAACCAGCCTCGAAATAATCAGGCGGCAGCTGGCGTTGGCGAATTACGTGCCTACGGCTCTCAACGGGCTGCTGGATGATGATGGCAATCCATCGTTCAATGATGACGATCCCCTGCTGAACATCGCTGCCCATGTCATGGTGGCGCAGCGATCGTCGCAAAACAAAATCGTCTCGCTCTTCGAGCGGCTTCGCCAATCCAATGGTTGGGATATTGCGAGGGTGGAGAAGCTGCCGAAGGCGGCATCTGATCGCAAATGGAAGGATGCCCAACAGGATATCAAGGAGCGCAGGATTCAAGGAATTCTAGGCGCTCGGGAGCTGGATGACAGTGAATATATCGAGTTGGCGGCGGACAGGGATAGGGGGGCGAAGCTCTCCAAGGCGGATCGCTTCGCTGCCGAGCGATACGAGCTGCAGACGGCGTACAATCGCCCAGTGGATCGACGGCTCATCGAAATGGATAACGGTGGTGCTCTCAGGGAACAGATTGCGGTGTTCCGCAAGATATTTGGCGATCCCCGATTTGCCGAGCCGATGTTCGATCAGATTGCCGATACGCTGAAAGCTGGAAAACCATTGATCAATCAACCGATATGGACGTTGGTGGCTACGATGATGGTGGCGGCTGGGTTGGCGAAAAATGCGGGGCTGGTGGCAACGAAGAAGGTTAGGGCTGAAGACCTTGATCGCTTCAAGAAGCTACTCACCGATAATCGGGTAATGATTGAGGAGGCGTTGAAGGCTCCGCTGCGGGCGGACTTCGCCAAAAACCCAGTGAGGCAACTCAACGTCTTCCTTGGATTAGCGGGGCTGAAGCTGGTTGCTAACAAGCGAAGGCAACAAGCGGGACAGGCGAACATCGAATACCAACTCGATTCAACAAGCGTGAAATCCATGACTTCGTTCTTATGAAAACATAAGTGGGTAGTAGATCCCTATTTTTTCACATGTCTCTCTATATAAAGATATTAGGTTTCTAATGGTTGCCAATGCTCATGTACGAAGGGGTTAAAAAATGAACAGAGTGGAATTTATTGAATTTATAAAAAATTGCGAAACATACGATTGTGTTGAGTGTATTGAATCTGATTCAATGTGGTTCAATTGGGAAATATTCATAAAGTTAATGAAAATAGAAGATGATGATATTGATAATTGGATGAATTTAGTGGTATATCATATCAACAATCTAAAAGAATTCTATATTGAAACGGAAGGAAGTTATCATAAATCTCTTGAGATTGCCGAAAGCGATCTCATGGGTACGGTCAGGGAGTATTTAGGGATGTTGGAGGGTTTGGTGATAAAGCACCAAAATGAGCTTCTGACAGAGGACGAGATCAAGGCGATCAACAATTCTTAATCTGAAAGATGCGGGATGCCTTAAGGCAAATACTTTTCTGTACTGGGTGGCAAACATCCTGAGCCTTCTTGGAAGACCTCCGCATTCGCCGACGGCGAAGCGGGAGTTCCTCTCCGAACAGCCTCCGCCTTGCGTTACAAGAAGGGGGGGTGAGTATGGAAGCGCAACGGAAAGTGGTCGGTTTGCTTTGACGCGGGACCAGAGTATCTTGCACTGGACAAAGTGAGGAAACATTATGCCGCGCACAATCACGAAGTTCGGTCTTGCACTAACATTGTTCGTTGCGAGCGGTGGTGCTGCTGGTGCGCAAGATATTCAGAAAGGTTTAGATGCGTATTCTCGCGGAGATTTCGCAACAGCTATAAGTGAGTGGAGCGTTCTAGCAGTGCGTGGTGACGCATTGGCTCAGAACAATCTCGGCAAGATGTACGAAAAAGGGCTGGGTGTCACACAGGACTATGCGGAAGCAGCGAAGTGGTATCGGCTAGCTGCTGAACAAGGCTTGGTTCAGGCCCAGTTTAATCTTGGCTGGCTTTACGATCAGGGTCAGGGCGTTTCACAGGACTATGTGAAAGCCGCGGAGTGGTATCGTTTGGCTGCTGAGCGAGGTTTTGCTGCGGCACAGTACAATCTTGGCGTGATTTATGGGAAAGGTCTCGGTTTCACTCAGGATAGTCAGGAGGCAGCGAAATGGTATCGGCTAGCTGCTGAACAAAGCCTGGCGCAGGCGCAGTACAATCTTGGTGTAATGTATCGGGATGGTGAGGGTGTAAATCGGGACTATCTGGAATCTGCCAAGTGGTATCGGCTAGCTGCTGAACAAGGTCTGGCGCAGGCGCAGTACAATCTTGGTGTAGCGTATAGACAGGGAACTGGCGTCGCACAAAACTTCAATGAGGCGTTGAAGTGGTATCGGTTAGCTTCAGCGCAAGGGCATACATCGGCACAAAGCAATCTTGGTGTGATGTACGAAAAAGGGCTGGGTGTCACACAGGACTATGCGGAAGCAGCGAAGTGGTATCGGCTAGCTGCTGAACAAGGAAATGCAGAGGGACAAAACAATCTTGGCGCTCTTTATAGCCAAGGGGCTGGTTTTACTAAAGACAATCAGGAAGCAGCGAAGTGGTATCGGCTAGCTGCTGAACAAGGATTGGCGCGGGCGCAGTACAACATGGGGGTGGTATATAGGCAGGGTCTTGGTGTTACTCAGGATTATCAAGAGGCTTTGAGGTGGTATCGGCTGGCTGCTGAGCAAGGGTTTTCGGCAGCTCAAAACAGCTTAGGGGCTATGTATTTTGAAGGTAAAGGCGTCGTGCGGAACATCGTTTTGGGACGCATGTGGTTGAACATTGCGATTTCTAATGGTGACAACGATGCGAGAGAAAATATAGCGATTTTCTCAAGTAATATGACAAGGGGGCAGGTCGCTCAGGCACAGGAACTTGCTCGGCAGTGCGTGGCCAAGAACTACAAAGGCTGCTGATTTGGTGTCAGCATGATTCCTATTTCGACCCAATAACGACAAATTCCTTAAGGGGAATCAGTAGCATTGACTGATGGTCAATGCGCCTAGATTTGCACCGTTCTTATCAAGATATACGTACCTATAAACTGCTCCCGATGCCACTAGAGTTTTCATAATATTATCAGAGCATAATTTGTTTTGACTATCTTTTAGTATCGAGGGGGAGGCTGTTTCCCAATCAATCTCATTCCCAGAGAGCGACACTGCATAGGTTATCGTCAAAACGCTGCCATTGGCATGGGCTTTTATAGCCTTAGTATATTCATCGATTTTGATCGGACCATTTTTGCGTAGGTTTTCAACCTCCAGAGAATGATTTTGCGCAATTCTGCTGGGGGCAAACTTTTTGACTGCACCAGAGTCTATCAGCTCAGCCTCACTGGGCTGCCACACAGAGCTCGATGGGGTGTTCAGAGCTTTGTCGATGAAATCACTCGGTAAGCCAGCATTTTCGTACGCGGTTCTCATTGCGGGAGCAGTGGCTCGAGCCTCCTCATCACTTACGCCAACGCCCCCTGGACTATGAAAACCCAATGCGGAGTTCGCACCTAATGACCTGTCATTCGACGCAAGGAAGATCATCGTGCAAGCTGATGCGCATTCGCCCGCAGCAACTGTAGATAGCTCTCGATCCTTAACTAGGGTGGCTATCTGCGCAGCTTCACGTATCCGTCCCCCTAGAGACGTTAATGTAAGCTGTTCGACTTGCGGGTTGGCGTCGAGAAAAGACTTGACCCTCTCCGCTGTCCCGACCGTGATCCAGCCATCTAGCACGGCGTTACGCCCATTAACGGTGAGCTTCGCTGGATCACCTATGGGGTCTGTGCCTACAGCAAGTTTGGATGTTTCAATAAGTTGCAAAGAGCTCGTGCTTAGTTGCCCAGCAACGTTTAGCGACCCAATAACGACCATGAATTTGGCGACAGTCGCCCAAGCAGGACTACCACCTCTTTTTTCATGTCTTGAGGAGGAGCGCCAAATACCAACAATGCCCCATACCCAAATCGCAATCGCAGCGAAATTTAGCGCTAATATGGCTAATGCCCATGATTGCAGTGAGGCGTTGCTGCCTTCGATTTCAGAAGCAAAGGCGATGATAAGTGCGGCAGAAACACCTGATATGAGAGAGCCATTAATCCAGTAGGAAAGGGGCAAAGGCAGGTTTCCCAGCCAATGGTCTTTGATGTAATTACCCGTTCGTTCACTATCAGTGTAGCCGCCGTGCATATGACAATCCCCTGCAATGTTGCGAGTCTAGACAGCATGAGAGCCAAGTGGCAAGCTTCCCGATGTCGACATGAAGGGGGCGGGGAATGTATTTCTCACTAGGGTATATGTTGGGTACGTGGGTCGGGGCGTTTGTCTTAATCGCTATCATTGCCGCAATTACTGAGCGCCTTGCTTTTCGTGCCATGGAGCCATTACGTCGAGCCCAATTCACGGTCGGGACGGCGTTCCTGTTGGCGGCAGTGATGGCGGGCTTTGGTAATGCAGATGGCGGCCCTTTTGCTTGGCAGGCTGGTTTGAATTATGTGCCAGGCGCAATCGCAACATTTTTATGGTATTATAATCGTTATAAGAAAGTTTGGTCTGCAGACGACGAGTAATGTGAAAGAAATTCTTCTAAGATTCTCGCTCTGACTCTGGAATCGCTCGCAATTTGCCGATGAGGAGTTGTCGTAGCAATTTATCGGCAATGACTGCTTTGGGAGCAGGGTGTTTATGACCGAAGTTCAACGAAACCTGGTTATTGGGGGACTGATTGTAGCTGCTATCGGTATTGGTGCCTTGGCTTTTCCCATCCTCACAGCGACCAATCGCTACAATGTGGCTGAGCAAAATGGCGACTATGAGGGAATGTGCTTGTCTCGGCAGGAGGTAGCAGCCGCTTGGGCATCCGCTGGCTTCGCCGCTAAATCGCAGGAATGGCAGGATGGCGGCGCATTGGAATGCTTGATCGCTCGGCATCGGCGAGAACGCAATCAGTAGTGATTTCCAAGATGCACCCCAACTTTCTTAAGCCCCTGTATCAGGCCTATAAGTCACTGAATTTATGCATTTTTAGAAACCAAATTCACCATCTTCGGATCGTGTTCGGATTTTAAAATGAAAAATAAATAATTGTAATTAAAAGAAAATACATCGCTTCGACTTTTGCCAAGGTTGGGGTCGAGGGTTCGAATCCCTTCGCCCGCTCCAGAACCTTCTCTCTCAAAGCGTTGATCAAGCATGGCCTTCGGGCCGCAGCTTGCTATGGTCGCGCCATGGCCGGATTGCTCT
>JACCDH010414887.1_pt1 | contig 12098 bp, 12 predicted proteins | sample 7442481 | NCBI WGS metagenome assembly JACCDH01 (sample SAMN15323433, study PRJNA562643) | freshwater metagenome | isolation source: river surface water | place: USA:Blue River Watershed | collected 2017-08-15 | reverse complement strand
TAACCAACGTGAAGTGCACCGCGATACTCTGAGTTTCTCTAACGCACTGCGCTCGGCATTGCGTGAAGACCCGGATGTAATTCTGGTCGGTGAATTGCGTGACTTAGAAACTATTCGCTTAGCGATGACTGCAGCGGAAACCGGCCACTTAGTGTTTGGTACTTTGCACACCACCTCAGCACCAAAAACTATCGACCGTATCATCGACGTGTTCCCAGGTGAAGAGAAAGCCATGGTTCGGTCAATGTTATCGGAATCATTGCGTGCAGTAATTTCGCAAACCTTGTTAAAGAAAGTGGGCGGCGGTCGAGTTGCTGCGCATGAAATCATGGTTGGTTTGCCTGCGATCCGAAACCTGATTCGTGAAGATAAAATTGCTCAGATGTACTCAGTTATTCAAACGGGCGCACAGCATGGCATGCAGACGATGGACCAATGTCTGTTGAACTTAGTCAACCGAGGCATCATTACTAAACAAGATGCGATGGCTAAAGCCCAAGACAAAAATGCCTTTGGTGCAATGGGTCGGATTTAGGAGCGGTAAACATGGGACTTATTGCGTTACTGCAAAAAATGGTCGATGCCAAGGCATCCGATATGTTCGTAACCGCAGGAATGCCGGTTGCCGCCAAAATCAATGGCGAGATGCTACCAATTGACGATGTAATTTTGGATGCCGAAGGTTCGTTGGCTTTAGTGCTTTCTGCGATGTCAGAAAAGCAAAAGCATGAGTTTTTGACTCACAAAGAATGTAACTTCGCAATTTCGAATGATGCGGGGCGTTTCCGGGTTTCTGCATTCTTTCAGCGTGACGCTGCAGGTATGGTGGTGCGCCGGATTGTCACTACCATTCCAAACGTTGAAGAGTTAGGTTTACCGCCGATCCTGAAAGAATTGATTATGTCTAAGCGCGGTTTGGTGCTATTCGTTGGTGGTACCGGTACCGGTAAATCAACCTCACTAGCGGCGCTCATTGGCTATCGTAATAAAAATGCCCGTGGTCACATTCTGACTATTGAAGATCCGATTGAATTCGTCCACGACCATGCCAAGAGCTTAATTACCCAGCGGGAAGTCGGCATTGATACAGAATCTTTTGATGCTGCGTTAAAGAGCTCGTTGCGCCAAGCACCTGACGTAATCCTTATCGGTGAGATCCGTAGTCAAGACACCATGGAATATGCGCTGTCATTTGCTGAAACTGGCCACCTATGTATAGCGACCTTGCACGCGAACAACGCCAACCAAGCAATTGACCGGATCATGCATTTGGTCCCTAAAGAAAAGCATGGCAAGTTATTGTTCGATTTAGCACTAAATTTACGCGGCATTGTCGCTCAATAGTTAATCCCGACCCCAGATGGCTCTCGTCGTATTGCTGCGATTGAAGTGTTGTTAAACTCGCCGTTAGTGGCAGATTTAATAAAACGCGGTGAAATTGATGAAGTGAAGGCGGTGATGAGTAAATCAAAAGAACTTGGGATGCAGACCTTCGACCAAGCACTTTACGATTTATATCAACGCAATCAAATCAGTTACGCTGACGCCTTGCACCACGCCGATTCGCCAAATGACTTACGTCTGATGATTAAACTGCGTAACAACGAGACTGCGGGTGCTGGTTTCCTTTCTAATGTCACTGTCGATGGTTTAGAAAAACCGGTTTAATCGCCAGACTGTGGCCAGCAAATGTTAGTTAGAACTCGGATCCCCTTGTCGCTTGCCGCAAGGGGATTTTTTTATCCGATTAAAGGCTCTGGTTTTGCCGGTGTTTGATAAAACTTCCGCCAACACCATTCAAGCGGCCCAATTTTAAAAAAGTTTCGCCATATCACCGCAAAACTTAATGAGAAAACTGCTACGCCGCTTGCCAGAAGCAGTAGTTGCCAACGTTCAGAATTTGCATACCAGTCTGGCTGCAATAGCCAAAACCAAACCAACAACAATAGCGTTTGTAAAAAATACAGGCTAAGGGCCATTTGACCGGCTAATTGTAACCATAGTGACAGTCGACAGATACAGCACCATTTAACCAGCCAACTGCAGAACACCAAAGCCATCAAAAGTGCCGAAAAGTCGTACCAAAAGTTCACGAAATTTTGTCCGCTATCAGCCAGCAGTCCAAAACTATCGAAACTCAGTGCGATGCTGAGCAACAATATTTCCTGCCATCTTTTCATGCCACGTTGGAAAAAACCTTGGCGATATAGCGAGATGCCTAACAACATAGTGCCAATGTTTAGCCAGCAGAGATAAAAGCTAAAGCCGGCAAAACCTAATAAGTTTTCCGACAGCATTTGCTGCCAAATCGCTAAAATCGGGCCTTGCTGAAACTCTTGCTCGGCTAAAATTTCTTCAGCACTAAGGCCTACATTGACACTCGCATCGCCAAACATGGTGACCCAAGTGACGGCATAATTGAAAAGCACAGTGATTAAAATCAGCGTTATCCCTAACCGCCACTGCGACAATGCAGGTAATTTTAAAAAGCCAAAAGCTAGTAATAACAAAGCGGATAGGGCATACCAAAGGGTAATATCGCCGGTCCAGAAAAAGCTGATGTGGCAAAAACCAAAGAGGGCTAAGCCTAGATAACGTCGCCGCACTTGTGGCTGGCGGTCAATCTTGTCTGCGTTATTTTCTAGCAATGATGGGTTTGCCACTAACCATAAGCTAACACCAAACAACAAGGTCAGTAGAGTGCGAAAGCGCCCTTGTAAAAACAGTTGCTGCAGGTCATATAACCATAGATCTAAATCACTGATAGCCTGTTGATGCCAATGCAAATCAAAGCTGTACCAGCTAGGGATGGCAAAACCGAACACGTTTAAAAACACGATACCAAGAATAGCGACACCTCGAATCAAGTCGAGTTGACTGTCGCGTCCATGCGGGTACTGCATACAAAGTCCTGTTTAGATTAAATTAAGCGTCCGTCGAATTTGCGACTTCAGGCTAACTGGCTGCGATGCCAGGTTGTTCAAGTTGATTAATTCGGGGTTGAACTGTGTCAGGCAGTTCGTTACCGACAAAACGAAAACGCGGTTGTAATTGGCCACCAACACTGACTTGTTCGGTGAACATCGAGAGTGGACGAACCCAAAGGCCAAATTCACCATAGAGGGCTTGGTAGACCGCATAAGGTTGCTGTTCTTCGCTATGAGTAGCTATTGCTTGTAACCAATAAAACTGACCTTTGTAATGTTGGTAATAACCAAGTGGCGGCGACACTGGTGCACTGACTTGTTGCTGATCTGCAGCAAAAGACATGGAAATTCCTTAGCTTGGATTATTTTCGAAATAGCTCTCAAGGATCAGTTTGGCTGACCAACAATCCACAGCATCTTTACTTAACTTCTTGAAACCACCTTGAGCAAATAAGTCTGCTCGTGATTCCACCGTGGTTAATCGCTCATCGTGGGTGATTACTTTTATACCAAAACGCCCATGCAGGCGATTTACGAACTTATGGACACGAGCAGTAAAAGGTTGCTCAGTGCCATCCATGTTCAAGGGTAAACCAACAACGACAAAGGCCGGCTGCCACTCTTTCAGCAAGTTTTCAATTTGTTGCCAATCTGGCGTGCCGTCTTGCGCTTTTAACGCCTTTAACGTGCTGGCGCTGCCTGTCAGTTGTTGACCTACGGCAACGCCGATACTTTTTAAGCCGTAATCAAAGGCTAAGATTGTGCCGCTCATGCGTGCCCCGCTTGTGGACTAAGTTGCCAGAGTGATATGCCCATTTTGGCCGCCGCGCCTTGCCATTTCTCGCCATGGGCCAAATCAAAAATTATCCGATTATCCGCAGGTACAACTAGCCAGCTGTTATCGGCAATTTCTTGTTCAAGCTGACCTGCGCCCCAACCAGCATATCCAAGGGCGAGAATAAACTTGTCCGGCGCGTGCTCGGAAGTTAATTGCTCCAAAATGTCCTTGGAAGTAGTCACCATCAGATCATCGCTAAGTTTCAAACTACTTTGATAACCATGTTGTGGCGTATGAAGCACAAATCCGCGGTCACTCTGCACCGGGCCTCCAGCGACGACATGGCTTTGGGCTGCGTAAGAGTCCGCATCATGTTCTATAGTTAACTGCGCCAATAACTCACTCACACAAAGTGGCAGTGGGTGGTTAACCACAATTCCCATCGCGCCTTCTGCATTGTGTTCCAAAATATAAGTGACACTACGGCCGAAGTTTGGATCGTCTAACCCCGGCATCGCGATTAACATGTGATTCTGTAATGTATCCATGGTCACCTCAGTTTGTTGATGAGGAACGTATCTGCTCAATAGCGTCGAATAACATACCGGTGATACTGACTGGGAACGCTGCTTCAATTTCCCGAATACAGGTTGGGCTCGTGACATTAATCTCGGTCAAACGGTCACCGATAATGTCTAGGCCAACAAAAATAAGGCCTTTAGCTTTTAAAATCGGTCCTACGGCCCGCGCAATTGCCCAATCTGCTTCGGTGAGTGGACGAGCTTCACCCCGACCGCCGGCAGCGAGGTTGCCACGGGTTTCACCCGATGCCGGGATCCTTGCTAAACAGTATGGTACAGGTTCGCCGTTAACGACGAGAACTCGCTTATCACCATCAAGAATTGCTGGGATATATTTTTGCGCCATTGCATATTGGCTGCCATGGGCAGTTAAGGTTTCAATGATAACGCTGACGTTCGGATCTCCGGCTTTTAACCGGAATATTGAGGCGCCGCCCATGCCATCAAGCGGCTTTAAAATCACATCTTGCTCTGCTTGGTAAAAGGCTTTCAGACGTTTGGCATCGCGCGTCACCAGCGTTTTTGGCGTGTGCTCGGCAAACCAACTAGTGAATAATTTCTCGTTCGCATCACGTAAGCTTTGTGGCTTGTTGACGATGAGTGTCCCTGCATCTTCAGCGCGTTCTAAAATGTAGGTTGCGTAAATGAATTCGGTATCAAATGGTGGATCTTTGCGCATCAACACCACATCTAAATCGGCGAGGGCAATATCTTGGCTTGCACCAAAATCATACCAATGTGCCGCATCATTTTGCACAGTCAGTAATTTGGTACTGGCACGTGCTTCACCTTCGAGTAAATAGAGATCTTGCATTTCCATGTAATGCAGTTGGTAACCACGACGTTGCGCTTCTTCTAACATCGCAAAACTAGAGTCTTTTTTGATATTAATGGAACTGATAGGGTCCATCACGATACCTAGTTTAATCAAAGGGTTACTCCTTAATTGAGATCGCATTAAATTAGTTTGCAGCTGAGTTAGCAGTCGCTAAATCACCGAGTTGTAATTGCAAGGCGGCTATAGCCGTTAAGGCTGCAGTTTCGGTGCGTAATACCCTAGGTCCAAGCTGTACCGCGGTAAAACCTGCTTGTTCAGTTTGTTGAACTTCTTTGTCACTAAAACCGCCTTCTGGGCCTATGACTAAACGTACAGCTTGCGCTTGGGTTAAGGTCTTAATGGTGTCTTTGGCCCAAGGATCCAAGGTCAGTTTTAATTCTTTTGTCTCTTGTGCGAGCCATTTATCTAAGTTTATCAGCGGATTGACCATTGGGACGAAGCTTCGACCGCTTTGCTCGCACGCACTAATCACAATTTTTTGCCATTGCTCGCGTTTTTTCTCTGCGCGCTCAGCATCTAATTTAACACCGCAACGCTCGGTGAATAACGGCGTAATTTCGGCAACGCCTAGTTCAACTGCTTTTTGAATGGCAAAATCCATTCGATCGCCGCGCGAAATGCCTTGCCCCAAGTGAATACGCAATGGCGACTCAAGCGGATTTGCCGTGACGCCGTCGATGGCGACCGTCACAGATTTTTTCCCGACTTCAACGATTAACGCTTGATAGTTATTACCATCGCCATTAAATAATTCTAAGGCCTGATTGGCTTGCATCCTGAGCACTCTGCCCACATGATTAGCGGCATCGTCAGCTAAAAAGCAGGTTTGGCCAACAATTAATGCGCCTTGTTGATATATTCGAGGAACTCGCATGCTGTTTTTTCCCGACCACAAAAAGACTTATGGTAGCAGTTGCAAGGCCTGATGGGTATTGTCGATGTGGTACGAATATTCTAGCCGCCGTTAATTTATACAGCTTATTTTCCGATTTAAACAAGCAAGGGAGGCCGTTATGGCCGTTGTGTTAGAAGTTCGCGATCTGATAAAAAGCTATGGCGATCTTGTCGCCGTCAATGGCATCAGTTTTGTGGTGCAGCAGGGCCAATGTTTTGGTTTGTTGGGCCCAAATGGTGCAGGTAAAACCACCACCATGGAGATGTTAGAAGGGTTGGTCAGTGCAGACTCGGGCGACATTCTCTATCAAGGCCGGATCGCAAAACGTAGCGATTTTCAGCAACTCGGTGTGCAATTCCAGCAAACGGCATTACAGGACTTTCTGACTGTCAGGGAGACTTTGCAGTTATTTGCTGCGTTCTATGAGGAACCAGCCGATATCGAAGAGTTAATTCAACTCTGTGATCTCAGTGATTTTTTGACCCAGGATCATCGAAAATTATCCGGGGGCCAGCGGCAACGACTGTTGTTGGCGTTGGCACTTGTGAACCAACCAAAAATTTTATTCTTGGATGAACCGACCACCGGACTAGATCCCCATGCCCGACGAAACTTCTGGCAACTAATAGCCAAAATCAAGCAGCAGGGTAGAACTATCATTTTGACCACCCATTACATGGATGAAGCCGAATTTTTGTGCGATGAAATTGTGATTATGGCAAAAGGGCAAATCATCGCCCGAAATTCACCGCAGGCGCTGTTGGCAGAGCATTTTAGCGGCGCCTTGATAAGGCTGCCCGATCGAGGCATTCAACCACAATTGCCTGCAGCACAATGGCATATTAGTAACGGCTTCTTGCACATCAATAGCCAAGATGTCGAAGCAAGTATTCGTCAGTTATTAAACGAAGGCTTTTCCTTGGAGGGGCTGTACATCAAGTCAGCAAATCTTGATGATTTATTCTTGAAATTGACTGGGCAGTCACTCTTAGAAGTAGGGGAAGTCGCATGAACTTCAAACGTTTTTTTGCTGTGTTAAAAGCCCGTAATTTAGAGTTTTGGCGGGACCGTAGTTCACTCGCATGGAACCTTATTTTCCCTGTGTTATTGGTGGCCGGTTTCGCTTTAGTTTTTTCCAACGATCCAAAAGCTGAATACAAAATTGGCGTTTTGCAACAAGCCACAGCTATCGATCAAACCAGCAATACGCTGCTTACGACTAAATATCTCGATTTTGTGCCTTTTGCTGATGAAGCTGCTGCGCTTGAAAAATTGCGTCACCATCAACTTGATTTAGTGATTGATCTTCAGCAAAACCGTTATTGGCAAAATGAACGTTCGGCCAAAGGCTATTTGGTAGAAAAAATCTTATTACCACAAATGTCCGATGCAACCAAATTAGCGGTAACAGGTGAAAGCATCCGCTATGTCGATTGGGCGCTACCAGGCATCTTGGGCATGAACATGATGTTTTCGTGCTTGTTTGGTGTCGGTTATGTGTTAGTGCGTTATCGGAAAAGTAGCGTGTTAAAGCGTTTACAAGCGACGCCATTATCGGCCTTTGAATTTGTTAGTGCACAGGTCGTTTCAAGGCTGTTAATTGTCTTAGTTATCGCGAGCTCAATCTATTTCGCGTGTGATGCCGTGTTTGATTTCATGATGTTAGGTAGCTATTGGCACTTGCTGCTAGTGACCTTACTTGGCGCCTCAGCGATGATTTCATTAGGTTTATTAATCGCCAGTCGTAGTCGCTCTGAAGAGCTTACCGGTGGCTTGTTAAATATGGCGAGCTGGCCGATGATGATTTTATCTGGGGTGTGGTTTAGCCTTGATGGCGCGCCTAAGGCAATACAGTATTTTGCTGATGTATTGCCATTGACTCACTTAGTCGCTGCAGCGCGAGCCGTAATGATTGATGGTGCTGACCTTTCGACTATCAGTTACCACTTAACAGCATTAGCGCTCATGACCGCAGTATTTTTATCTTTAGGGGCATGGTTGTTTCGCTGGCAGGGTGACGGGCGATAACCGCAACAACTGCGTATTACCAATCTAATAACTTCACTTAAATGCGGTAATAAAAAAGGAGCCTAGGCTCCTTTTTTCATCATTCAATAATGATATTAGGCTTATAAGCCAGCGTCTGCACGCAGCATTTCAGCCTTGTCAGTTTGTTCCCAAGGGAACTCGTTACGGCCAAAGTGACCGTAAGCAGCTGTGGCACGGTAAATTGGGCGTTCTAACTGCATCATTTCAATTAAACCGTATGGGCGTAAATCGAAGTGCGCACGAACCAATTTAATTAATTGGTCTTCAGACAGTTTGCTGGTGCCGAAAGTCTCAACGCTAATTGAGGTTGGTTCAGCAACACCGATAGCGTATGACACTTGGATTTCACAACGTTCAGCAAGACCAGCTGCAACGATGTTTTTCGCCACATAACGTGCAGCATAAGCAGCTGAACGGTCAACTTTCGATGGATCTTTACCAGAGAATGCACCACCACCGTGACGTGCCATACCACCGTAGCTGTCGACGATAATCTTACGACCAGTTAAACCACAGTCGCCCATTGGGCCACCAATTACAAAACGGCCAGTTGGGTTAATAAAGAACTTGGTGCTTTCACGTAACCATTCTGCCGGTAACACTGGCTTGATGATGTGTTCCATTACTGCTTCACGCAGATCAGGCGTTGAAATTGTGTCACAATGTTGAGTTGATAATACAACCGCGTCGATGCCAACAGGCTTGCCATTTTCATAAATGAACGACAATTGTGATTTGGCATCAGGACGTAACCATGGCAAGGTGCCATCTTTACGCACTTTCGCTTGTTGTTGCACCAAACGATGAGCATAAGTAATTGGTGCTGGCATCAACACGTCTGTTTCGTTGCTTGCATAACCAAACATTAAACCTTGGTCACCAGCGCCTTGATCGCGTGGGTCTTTTTTATCAACACCTTGGTTGATATCTGGAGATTGTTTACCAATGGCACTTAACACTGCACAAGAATTTGCATCAAAGCCCATATCTGAATGGACATAACCAATTTCGCGGATAGTGCTACGAGTCAATTCTTCGATATCGACCCATGCTGAAGTAGTGATTTCGCCACCAACCAGCACCATGCCAGTCTTCACGAAGGTCTCGCAAGCGACACGAGCTTTTGGATCTTGTTCCAAAATGGCATCCAATACCGCATCAGAGATTTGGTCAGCGATTTTATCCGGATGTCCTTCAGAAACAGATTCAGAGGTAAAAATGTGTTGTGCCATTTAACGTGTTCCACAAAGTTGGTTAGTGTTGCACAGTTTAATGCGCTATCGCGCAAATGCTCAATGCGACTAAGCGCAAACGCAAAAACTGGGCGTCGAAATTTTGGGCTGCGTATTCTAGTGAAAGCAACAATGCTTGGCTAGTATTTTCTGCCGCCCGGACGTCTTTCTTTCCATTACTATACGCTGTATCGGCAGAGAGGATCAAAACTTTGCCAAAAGATGTCATATCATTTGCACTCTTTGGGTGGCTCTGGGAAAATAGCGCACCTTGATGTGACACGTAAAAATAATTGCCACGCTCTAAAACTAGGCCGTCAGAGCCATCGCGTAGGCTGATAATCAATTGGATAAGAATCTGACCACACTAGCAGGAGTTACCATGCCGTCTCGGAAACAACTCGCCAACGCCATCCGCGCTTTAAGTATGGATGCCGTGCAAAAAGCCAAATCAGGCCACCCAGGTGCACCAATGGGAATGGCGGATATCGCCGAAGTGTTATGGCGTGAATTTTTACAACACAATCCAGCGAACCCAAATTTTGCCAATCGTGACCGTTTTGTTCTGTCAAACGGCCATGGTTCTATGTTGTTATATTCGTTGCTGCATTTAACTGGTTACGACTTAACCATCGACGATTTAAAACAATTCCGCCAATTACACTCGCGTACCCCAGGTCACCCTGAGTACGGTTACGCTCCAGGTGTTGAAACGACTACAGGTCCGTTAGGCCAAGGTATCACCAACGCAGTGGGTATGGCTATCGCTGAGAAAGCCTTAGCTGCACAATTTAACCAACCTGGCCATGACATTGTCGACCACCACACCTATGTGTTTTTGGGTGATGGTTGTTTAATGGAAGGTGTGTCCCACGAGGCTTGTTCTTTAGCAGGTACTTTAGGTCTTGGTAAGTTGATTGCTTTCTGGGATGACAACGGCATTTCTATCGATGGTCATGTTGAAGGTTGGTTTACTGACAACACGCCTGGCCGTTTTGCTGCTTATGGCTGGCATGTTATTGCTGATGTTGATGGCCACGATGCTGAAGCTGTGCGCGCTGCTATTGTTGCTGCACAGCAAGAAACTGGCAAACCAACATTAATCTGCTGTAAGACTATCATCGGCTATGGTTCTCCAAACAAATCCGGCAGCCACGATTGTCATGGTGCGCCACTAGGTGATGCTGAAATCGCGGCAACTCGCGAGTTTTTACAATGGCCATATGCGCCGTTTGAAATTCCGGCTGATATCTACGCAGCTTGGGATGGCAAGACTAAAGGTGCTGCGGTACAACAAAGTTGGCAGCAACGCTTTGACGCTTATCAAGCGGCTTTCCCTGAATTAGCTGCGGAATTAACTCGCCGTTTAAGCGGTGAATTACCAGCTGATTGGTCTGAAAAATCAAATGCGTATATCGCTCAGTTGCAAGCGACGCCAGCAACTATTGCTAGTCGTAAAGCATCGCAAAATGCCTTAAATGCTTTTGGTCCGTTATTACCAGAATTTATGGGTGGTTCCGCTGACCTTGCTGGCTCTAACCTGACATTGTGGTCTGGCTCAAAAGGTGTTTCGGCGGAAGATGCCTCAGGCAACTATCTGTTCTATGGTGTTCGCGAATTTGGTATGTCAGCCATCATGAATGGTATCGCTTTGCACGGTGGCTTTATTCCATATGGCGCAACTTTCCTGATGTTTATGGAATACGCGCGAAATGCAGTGCGTATGGCTGCGCTGATGAAGCAGCGTGTGATCTTCGTTTATACGCATGACTCGATTGGCCTTGGCGAAGATGGTCCAACCCATCAACCGGTTGAACAAATCGCGTCTTTACGTGTAACGCCAAACCTGATGAACTGGCGTCCATGTGACCAAGTAGAATCTGCAGTGGCATGGCAAGCGGCGATTGAACGCACTGAAGGCCCGACAACTTTAATTTTCACTCGCCAAAACCTGAAGCAACAAAACCGCACAGCTGTGCAGTTGGCTGATATTCGTCGTGGTGGTTATGTGCTGCAAGATTCTGCTGGTACGCCAGAGCTTATTCTGATTGCGACCGGATCTGAAGTGGAATTAGCCATGCAAGCTGCAGAAACCTTGTCAGCTAAAGGCAAAGCAGTTCGCGTTGTGTCTATGCCATCAACTGACGTCTTCGAAGCGCAAGATGCCGCTTATCGTGAAGCCGTATTGCCTGCTTCAGTAACTCGTCGAGTTGCTGTTGAAGCAGGTATCACAGACAGTTGGTACAAGTATGTTGGCCTGACCGGCAAAATTATCGGTATGAATAGTTTTGGCGAATCAGCACCTGCCGAACAATTGTTTGAATACTTTGGTATTACGACAGCAGCTGTAGTTGCAGCCGCCGAAGAATTGCTAGGTTGATATACTTCGATTGAATAAGGGGCTTTTGCCCCTTTTTCAATCAACACTTGTGTGATGATAAGTCGCAAAACGCTCGATGTTTAATGTTTTCTAGGATATGCATGACCATTAGGATTGCCATTAACGGTTTTGGCCGGATTGGTCGAAGTATAGTGCGAGCCATTTTTGAGCATGGTTTGCAATCGCAAGTCACGGTCGTCGCTATCAATGAATTAGCGGAAGCCGAGGGTATTGCCCATTTACTGAAATACGACAGCAGTCATGGTCGTTTCGGTTTCCCCGTGACTCTGTCTGGGGAAGTGTTAAATGTAGCAACGATGCCGATTAAACTTTTTCATCAACCGGACCCAGCTCTGATCCCATGGCCAGAATTGGCTGTTGACGTTGTCCTTGATTGCACTGGCATCTTCGGCAGTCG
>JACCDH010662580.1_pt1 | contig 12102 bp, 10 predicted proteins | sample 7442481 | NCBI WGS metagenome assembly JACCDH01 (sample SAMN15323433, study PRJNA562643) | freshwater metagenome | isolation source: river surface water | place: USA:Blue River Watershed | collected 2017-08-15 | reverse complement strand
GTGCGCCTGGCCGATAGCGGGCCGGTCTCGGCCGGGTTCTGGCGGCTGGCGCTGGCCGTGCCCTTCTTCGTTCTGCTGGCGCGCACCAACAACCAGCCGCTGACCGGCGCGCCACGCAAGGTGCTGTGGGGTGTGCTGGCCGGGGGCGTGTTCTTCGCGCTCGACCTGTCGAGCTGGCACCTGGGGATCGAGCTGACGCGGCTGGGCAATGCCACGCTGTTCGGCAATGCCGGATCAATCCTGATCGCCGCCTGGGGCCTGATCGCGCTGCGCCGCTGGCCAAGATCGCCCGAATGGTTGGCTTTTGGCGCTGCCATAATTGGCTCTGCGATGCTCTTGGGACGCAGTCTGCAAATCGACCACACCACACTGATCGGTGATCTGCTCTGCCTCCTCGCCGGGTTCCTTTATACTTTCTACATCCTGCTGGCGCAGCGCGGCCGGGCCATGTTGGGGAGCTGGGCCCTGTTGTTCTGGTCTAGCCTGATCGGCCTGCCGGTCATGGCCGGCGGCGCGCTGCTGCTGGGTGAGCCTTTCTGGCCAACCAACTGGCTGCCGGTGATCGGGCTATCGATTACCAGCCAGCTGATCGGGCAAGGCTTGCTGGTCTTTGCCTTGCGTCACTTCCCTCCACTGGTCATCGGCCTGGCGCTACTGACCCAGCCAGTAGTCTCAGTCGCAATCGGATGGATCTGGTTCAACGAAGTGCTCGGCCCGCTTGACCTGCTGGGCATGGCACTGGTCGCAGCCGGGCTGGTTCTGGCGCGCGTGGCAGAGCGGCCGCAGGCCCCCGTGCCAGAGGGTGAAGAGCGGCCTTAGCCCGCGGGGGTTTCTGCCGCCGCCGGTGCTGAACTTGAAGCTTCTGTCGCAGGGGCATCGGCCGCTTCGCTAGCCGGGGCATCGGCCTCCTTGTCCCCCTTGCCCTCACCCTCGGCCTTGGGGGCCAGCGGAGCCTGGCTACGCACCGTATCAAGCGGCAACATCGCATCGCTTGTCGAAGCGGGAAGAATCTGCCCCTCAGCCTTGCCCGCTCCTTCATCCTTCTTGCCCGAACCACAGCCAGCCAGCGCCAGAGCAAGGATCAGGATCGGCAGGTTACGCATCGACAATCACTCCTGCGGGCACGGCCGCTCAAGCGCGGCGAGGAATTCGGGGGCGCGGGCCAAAAGCGCTGCGTCCCAGGTCGGCATATCCACCGCATGGCCCAGCCGCGCAAGGCTGGTCACGCCTAATTCCCCGATCCCGCAGGGCACGATGCCGACAAAGTGTGACAAGTCGGGATCAAGATTGACCGAGAAGCCATGCATCGTCACCCAGCGGCGGATGCGGACGCCGATTGCGCCGATCTTGGCCTCGCGCCCGTCGATATCGCGGGTCCAGATGCCAACCCGGCCCGCGCTGCGCCAGCTTTCCACGCCGAAATCCGCGAGAGTAGCGATCACCCAGCCTTCAAGCGCGTGGACAAAGCCGCGCACGTCGCGCGCCCGGCGCTTTAGATCAAGCAGAACATAGCCGACCCGCTGGCCCGGCCCGTGATAGGTATAGCGCCCGCCGCGCCCGGCTTCGACCACCTCAAAGCGCGGATCGAGCAGTTCATCCACCGCCGCGCTGGTCCCGGCAGTGTAAACGGGCGGGTGTTCCAGCAGCCAGACCAGTTCGTCCGCCGTTCCGGCCGCGATCGCAGCATTACGCTCGGTCATGAAATCGAGCGCATGGCGATAGGGCACCTGCGCATCGTCGCGGCGCCATTCGATCGAAGCGGGCAGTCCCTGAATCATCACGCGTTGCGTGGCGGCAATTGCTGCTGTTATCAAGGGGCAACAACCAAGGAGATCAAGCAATGCGGTTTGACAGCAACCGGGCCTGGCAAGAGGCCACCAAGCTCGTTTCGGCCAACCGCGACGTACTCTGGGCGCTGGCCGGGGTCTTTCTGGTTCTGCCCAGTTTTGCCGTCGGCATTCTGGCGCCGCCGCCGGAACCTGCTGCCGGGGCCGATAGCGATGCGCTGATGGCTACGCTGTCCGCCTATTACAACGGAGCTTGGCCGTGGCTGCTGGGGATGGCGGCGTTCCAGGTGATCGGGACGCTGGCGATGCTGGCCCTGTTCACCGATCGCACCCGTCCGACCGTGGCCGAGGCCCTGAAGCTGGCCCTGCGCGGCGCAGTGCCGGTGATCGCCGCGCAATTGCTGGCTGGGGCAGGCTTCGCCGCTGCCGCCATGATCCCGATCACACTGGCAGCGCTGACTGGCAATCAGGCGCTTGCCACTGTCGTGGTCGCCGCCTGCCTGGTGGCTTTTGTCTATGTGATGGTCAGGATTTCACTCGTCGCGCCAGTGGTGATGGTCGATGGTGAGCGTAACCCGGTCGCTGCCCTCAAGCATTCCTGGGCCCTGACCCGCGGCAATGCGGGACGGCTGCTGCTGTTCTATGCCCTGTTGCTGATCGGTTTTGGCATCGTGATCCTGCTGGTCGGCGGTCTTGCTGACCTCGCCTTAAGGCTGCTGCTGGGTGCGGAACTGGGCACGGCCCTGGGCGCGCTGGTTTCGGCTGCACTGCAGGCGGTGATGGCGATCTTCTTTATGGCGGTCTACGCTGCAGCCCACCACCAGCTGGCCCGCCCGGAAACGGCGGCACCTATCATCCCGGTAGAATAGGCCTTAGTCCTTCCAGCCCCAGAATAGCTTGCACGGCAGCACGTTCAGAGGCTCGAAATCCCTGTCAATTCGCCTGAAATGGCGCGCCATGAAATCGCGCGCGCGCGCGCTGAACTGATAGACCAGAAAGGCGCCGCCGGGGCGCAGCACGCGATGCGTTGCGGCAGCAATGGCAGGGCCGACACCATCTGGCAGCGTTGAAAAGGGCAGACCTGAAAGCACGTAGTCAGCGTGGTCAAAGCCGTTGGCGCGGACGATCTCCTCTACATCCGCTGCCGATCCAAGCACGGGAATGAACCTGCTGTCGGCGATCGTGGCCTTCAGATAGTCAATGTAAAGCGGATTGGTATCGATCACGATAAGCCGGCCATCACGCCGCAGCCGATCAAGCACCGGCCGGCAGAATGTGCCAATGCCCGGGCCATATTCGACAAACAACCGGCATTCATTCCAATCAACCGGCTTCAACATCCGCTCGATCGTGAAGCGAGAGGACGGGATGATCGACCCGACCATCACGGGATGCTCCACAAACCCCTGAAAAAAGACTCCCCAGGGCCCCATTGCACGCTTGATGCGTTGCTTGATGCGGGCCGAGAGTGGCTTGCGAGCAAGCTCGGTTGAAGTCATGCGGGAAGCAAATCCTGTTATACGCAGCAATGCATAGATCGTTTCACAAATTTACCCGGGCATTGCAAGGCGGATGCGACGGACATAGGGTCAAAGGCGATGACCCATCCCGCGCCAACCCCAACCACAGCGGCAGAAAGCGTAACAGCCACGCTACCCCGCAGTCGGGTGGCGTTGTTGTTTACGGTCATGTTGGTGACCGCGGCAGGCAATACGGCGATGCAATCGGTGATGCCTTCGATCGGCACAGCCCTGAAGGTGCAGGATTTCTGGATCAGCCTGGCCTACACCTGGTCAGCGCTGCTCTGGATGCTGTGCGCCCCGTTCTGGGCAAGGCGAAGCGACCGGCGCGGGCGTAAGGCGATGATGGCACTGGGCCTGACTGGCTTCATTTCCAGTTTCGGATTGTGCGGCCTTGCACTGTGGCTGGGCCTGCATGGCTATCTTGGCGCACTTGGAACCTTGTTGCTGTTTGCTGCTTGCCGGTCGCTTTATGGCGGATTTGGATCGGCTGCTCCGCCCGCGGTCCAGGCCTATGTGGCAAGTCGCACCAGCCGTGCTGAACGGACCCAGTCGCTTTCGCTGATATCTTCAAGCTTCGGACTTGGCACAGTGCTGGGGCCTGCGCTTGCCCCCTTGCTGATCGTGCCGGGTCTCGGCCTGGTCAGTCCGTTCTTCGCATTCACCCTGATCGCCGTGATCGTCCTGGTTGCGCTGCGCCTGCGCCTGCCGGATGATGCGCCGGCCTATGCTGCGCGCGGCGAAGTGCTGGCTGCGCCGTTCAGCGCCAACTCGGATTCGCGGATGCGTGCCGATGGTGATGAAGTGGACGAAAGCGGTCCCACCCCCGAAGTGCCGGACCTGAAATGGGCAGATCGCCGGATCCGTCCCTGGCTGATGGCCGGTTTGCTGGGCGGGCACGCCCAGGCCATGGTCATGGGTGTCGTTGGCTTTCTGATCCTCGATCGACTTGGCCTACGCGCCACGCCAGAGGCAGGGGCCGGGCCAACCGGACTGGTGCTGATGGCCGGTGCTATCGCTACGCTGCTGGCCCAATGGGGGATCATCCCGCTGTGGAAGCTTGGCCCGCGGGCTTCGACATTGTGGGGCGTCAGTCTGGCAGCCATGGGTGTGGCGCTGCTGGCTGCGGCGCAGGATCTTCACGCCATTGCCATTGGCACTTCGATTGCATGCCTGGGCTTCGGCCTGTTCCGGCCCGGGTTTACCGCCGGCGCCTCGCTTGCCGTAACGCGCGCGGAGCAAGGGCAATCGGCCGGGATTGTCGCGTCGGTTAATGGCGCGGCCTATATCATCGCGCCGGCGATCGGGGTTTGGCTTTACGGTCACTCATCTTGGATCGGCTTTGCCGTAATCGAACTGCTTTGCCTGGCAGTGCTGGCGCTCGGGATCAAAAGCCTTGGGCGCGACGAGGACCTGCTGGAGCAGCGTTAAAGGATTTCCAGCACCCTATCCTGAGGCCGGCACAACCGCACGCCCTTGTCCGTTTCGACCAGCGGCCGTTCGATCAGCTTCGGCTCGGCAGCCATGGCAGCAAGGACAGTCGCAGCATCGGCCGAAGGCAGGCCGCGCTCTTCGGCATCGGTGCCGCGTAGGCGCAGCCCCTGTTGGGGCGTGATGCCAGCCGCGCGATAAAGCTGCGCCAGCTTCTCAGCGCTGGGCGGATTGACCAGGTATTCAACCACGGTGAGGTGAACGCCCGGCGTCTCTTGCAGGATCGCCAGCGTCTTGCGCGAAGTGCCGCAGGCCGGGTTGTGCCAGATCGTTGCTTTCATTGCCGGTCCCTTTCCATTCACCGCAGGCCAATAGCAAATTCGCTGCACCGGGCAATTTGATCCTTGTCAATGCGAACGATTCGCATTAGCGGCACTTTCGTTATTGCAAATCATTCGCAAGATAGGATCGAGATGAACACCCAACGCCTCAGCCTGCTCGTATCGACCGTACTGACCGGCCTCACCCTGGCCGCTCCGGTCCAGGCTGAGGCGATGGCCGAAGCGGCCGATGCCCCGGCGATCATCGTCTATGGCGTGCCCGATGGCTATGGGATCGAAAAGACCCGCTCTGCCACCAAGACCGAAACCCCGCTGATCGACGTGCCGCAGACCGTGGCCGTGCTGAGCCGCGAGCAGCTGGATGATCAGGGCGTTGAATCGCTTAATGATGCGCTGCGCTATGTCCCCGGCGTGGTGCTGGGCCAGGGCGAAGGCCACCGCGACCAGATCACCCTGCGCGGGCAGAGCACCACGGCCGACTTCTTCCTCGATGGCCTGCGCGATGATGCGCAGTACTATCGCTCGCTGTACAACATCGACCGGGTCGAAGTGCTCAAGGGCGCTAATGCCCTGATCTTTGGCCGCGGTGGTGGCGGCGGGGTGATCAACCGCGTTTCCAAGGCGCCGGACTTCAGCAAGGTTCGCACCGATTTTGCCGTCGGCGTCGACAGCTTCGGCGGCTGGTCGCTAGCTGCCGACCTCGACCAGCCGCTGAGCGAAAGCTTCGCCGCGCGGATCAATGCCACCTACGAAGACTTCGCCAACCACCGCGATTTCTACAACGGCCACTTCACCGGCATCGCGCCAACGCTCGGCTGGCAGCTGGGCGAGGCGACCCGGTTGGTGCTGGGTTATGAATATGCCGACGATCAACGCGTCACCGATCGCGGCGTGCCGTCGTTCGCCGGTACGCCGCTCAAGGGTTATGACGATACCTTCTTCGGCAGCCCCACCGCCAATCACAGCTCGGTCCAGGCCCACATTGCCCGTGCCCGGCTTGATCACGATTTCAGCGATACACTGACGGCCAATCTGACCGGCCAGTATGCCCATTACGACAAGTATTATGGCAACGTGTACCCGCGCGCCGCGGCCACCGCGACCACGGTCGAGCTGGAAGGCTATAACAGCGACACGATCCGCGAAAACTGGATCGTTCAGGGTAACCTGGTCTGGAAGGGCGAGACCGGCGGGTTGGGCCACCAGCTACTGCTAGGATTCGAGGCCAGCGACCAGCTGACCGATGCCAAGCGCAGTGAGGCAACCTTTGGTACCGCCGCAGCCAGCCGGATCACCGTGCCGCTGGCCCAGCGGCTGACGCTGCCGACGGTCACCTTTGGCGCAAGCGGCCGATCCAGCCTGTCAACGGTTCGCGTGCTCTCAGCCTATGTCCAGCACCAGGTCGACCTGGGGGAACTGGTCAAGGTTGTGCTGGGCCTGCGTTATGACGATTTCCGCATTACCTCTACCAACCGCGTCAACAGCTTCCGTGCCGCGCGCAGCGACGGCAAGTGGAGCCCGCGGGCCGGCCTGATCATCAAGCCGCGTGAGAATGTTTCGCTCTACGCCAGCTACGCCAAGAGCTTCCTGCCGCAATCGGGTGACCAGTTCACCGTGCTCGATGCGACGACCGCGACCCTTGCTCCGGAAGAGTTCCGCAACCTCGAAGCCGGGGTGAAGTGGGACCTGACCGAGCGCCTGGCCTTCACCGCCGCCCTGTTCCAGATCGACCGCACCAACACCCGCGCCAACGATCCGGTAACCGGCGTCGTGGTCCAGACCGGCAAGAGCCGGACCAAGGGGTTTGAGCTGGCCGCAGTGGGCCAGATCACCACGGGCCTGCAAGTGACCCGGGGCTATGCGCTGGAGGATGGCGAAATCGTCTCGACCACGGCGGCGGCTCCGGCCGGCCGGGGCCTGGCGCAGCTGCCGCGCCACCAGTTTTCCGCCTGGGGCCGCTATGACTTCACCGACCGGCTCGGTCTGGCAGTTGGCGCAGTTCGCCAGAGCCAACAGTTCGCCACGATCAGCAATAATGTTCGCCTGCCCGGCTTCACCCGCATCGATGCCGCGCTGTTCTACAAGGTATCGGATGCGCTGGAACTGCAGGTCAATGTCGAGAACCTGACCGACACTGACTACTTCCCCAGCGCCCACACCGATAACAACATCAGCACGGGCGCGCCGCTGAACGCGCGGCTGGGCGTGAAGTTGAAGTTCTAGGCCTTGCGGCGGGCGGCGAGCCAGCGCTTGTTGCCCGCCTCAACCTGGCGCATCGCGGCAAAGACCGAACAATCGGGCGCTGTCTGGCCGGTCCGGCCCATCGCCGCGATCTGGGCATAGAACCAGTACTGCCCGGCAAAGCCATCCACCGCGCGCAGCATCGGCACACGCTTCAGAAAGGCCAGCCAGTCCGGGAACAGGCCCAGCCCGTTCTCGGCCCGCGGCAGGCTGTCTGCGCCAGCCAAAATCCGCGCTGCTCCATCCGGTTCAACGCAGAGCGGCCGCCCCAGGCCGATCGCATCGGCCGCGCCGCGGGCCAGCGCTTCTTCCATCGCCGCGCGGCTGCGGAAGCCACCCGTCACCATCAGCGGCACCTTGACCGCTTCCTTCATCGCCAAAGCGAAATCGACGAAATAGGCCTCGCGCGCCAGGGTTGAGGCCTTGACTCCCGGCTGCTCAACCGGTTCCATCCCTTCAATCCCGAGCAGCTTGGGCTGTTCATAGGTGCCGCCCGAAATCTCGATCAGATCCACCCCATCCTCGGCCAGCCAGCCGGCGACGGTCTGGCTGTCCTCAAAGGCAAAGCCGCCCTTCTGGAAATCGGCGCTGTTGAGCTTGACCGCAATCGCGAACTTGGGCCCGACCGCCGCACGCGTGGCCCGCACCACTTCGCGCAGGAAGCGGGCGCGATTTTCCAGGCTCCCGCCCCACTGATCGGTCCGCTGGTTGGAGCGCGGGCTGAGGAACTGCGAGATCAGATAGCCGTGGGCAGCATGGATCTGCGCGCCATCGAACCCGCCTTCGCGGCAGGAATGAGCCGCGCTGGCGAAGCGCCCGATCAGGTCCGTGATCTCCGTATCGGTGAGCGCCACCGGCTCCCCAAACTGGCCGCCGGGCAAGCCCAGCTTCACCGCCGAGGGTGCCTTGGGGTGCGGGTTGACCGGCTTCATCGTCTGCCGCCCGGCATGGCTGATCTGCGCCCAGAAAGCGGAGCCATTGGCCTTCGCCGCACCGGTCCACCGGCGCAGTGCATCGATCATCGCGCCGTCCGCCGGGCGATCGAGAATGACATTGCCCGGCCGCTCCAGATGATCGCCATCCACCTGGACGTTGCCCGATAGCAGCATGCCGCAGCCGCCCGCGCCCCAGACGCGATAGAGCTGTTCCAGCTCGGCCGTGGGCCGCCCCAGTGGATCGGCCAGCCCTTCGGTCATCGCCGCCTTGGCCAGGCGATTGGGCAGGACAGCCCCGCAAGGCAGGGTCATTGGTTTATCGAGCATCGAATTTCCCCCTTAAGGCGCCTTGATTGCCGGCACTGCCCGCGCCGCGTCCTGTTTCGTGATGCCGGGCGCCGGGACCGGGTCAATCGTTTCAAGCCGCCGCATCACCCGCCCGGCACGCTGGATCGCGCCGACCAGGCGCGGGTAGACCCCGCAGCGGCACAGATTGGGCACGGCCGCCGCAATCTCCTCCGCGCTGGGATCGGCATTGCGCGCCAACAGGGCTGCGGCGGCCATGGCGATACCCGGCGTGCAGAAGCCGCACTGGATCGCCTGTTCGGCGACCAGCGCCTGTTGCACCGGGTGCGAGCGGTCGGGCGAGAGCCCCTCGATCGTCGTCACCGTGCGGCCTTCGGCCTCGGCCAGGGTGATCTGGCAGGATCGCATGGCCTCACCGTCGACCAGGACCGTGCAGGCCCCACAATCGCCCGCGCCGCAACCGTACTTCGTGCCGGTCAGGTTGGCGGCATCGCGCAGCGCCCACAACAAGGGGGTCTGCGGGTCCATATCGAACGCCAGGGGGCGTTCATTGACGGTCAGGCTGGGCATAAAGCAGGCTTAATCGCGCCAGCTGCGATCAGTCCGGTCAATAACGCGCACCCAGGCATCAAAGTCGGCCTTACCGGGACCACCGGGCAGCGAGACCTGGCCAAGGTCGCGCTGATGGACCGCGACAACCTCGTCAGGGATCACCACCGGCTTGCCGGCCGCCATGGTCGCCAGTTGGATTTCACAGGCGCGCTGAAGCGACCAGTGCTGGATGAAGATTTCGCCGATCGAACGGCCCAGGATTACCGGCACGTGATTGCGCAGCATCAGGATGCGGTTGCTGCCCAGGTTGGAAAGCAAACGCTCCCCTTCTTCCTCGCGCACCGTGACACCTTCGAAATCGTGGTAGCTCAGCCGGCCGATGAAGTTGCAGGCATAGAAGTTGACCGGCTGCAGCCCGCCTTCCATCGAGCAGACCGCCATGGTCGCGGTGGTGTGGGTGTGGCAGATCGCATGGGCCCAATCGACATGGCGGTGGAAATAGGCGTGCTGGGTGAAGCCGGCCTTGTTCACCGGATAGGGGCTGCCATCGAGCGTGTTGCCATCGATGTCGATCTTGACGAGATTGCTGGCGCAAACCTCGGAATAGAGCAGGCCATAAGGGTTGATCAGGAAGGCCCCTTCCTCGCCCGGAACCTTAAGCGAGATGTGGTTATAGATCGACTCGCTCCAGCCCAGGTGATCGAACACGCGGTAACAGGCGGCGAGTTCCTGGCGGGCCTGCCATTCGGCTTCGCTACACTCGATCTTGCGTTTGAGCTGGGTTGCCATCGAATCCCTCCGGTTGTTCTTTGCTGGCTTTCCTAGGCCAAGCGCCGTCACATGGAAATGCGGAAACCGGCCCAGAAAGTGCGCGGTGCGCCAAGGTCCTGGCTGCCCGCCTGATTGCGCGTAACGGTCTGGGTATCCGTCAGGTTCTCGGCCCGCAGCACCAGCAGCAACCGCTTCGCCAGGGGCAGCTCGGCCACAGCGTCCAGCGTGGTTGCGGCTGGCAGGCGATCGGTCTCAAGATCATCCTCCCACTGCGCGCCGGTGTGGCGCAGGCTGGTGGCGAGCAACCAGCGTTCCGCCGGTCGCCAGGCCAAGACGGCACTGGCACTCAGCCGCGGGACCTGCGCCGGGCGCTTGCCATCCAGTGCAGCCGAAGTTCCGCTCGCTTCAACCCGGGCTGATAGCCACGAGAGCGCCGCATCGAGACTGACCGCGCCCGCCTTCGCGGCCACCGCCGCCTCAATCCCGCGCGCGTGAACGGCAGCGACATTGCGCCGCTCGCGCAGGTTCGGGCCGATGGTGACATTGGCAATGGCGCCCTTCACCTTGTTGTCAAAGCCGGTGAGCCGCAGGGTCAGCGCCGGCAGCGGGGTCCAGTCGAACCCGCCCTCGAACCCTTGGAGACGTTCATTCTCCAGCGCCGCATTGGCGCGGGTGGTGACGGGAAAAACCGTGAAGGGCCGATAAAGTTCGTTGAGCGTCGGCTGGCGCAGGCCAGTGTATGCGGCACCGCGCAGGGACAGTTGCGGGGTCGCCTCCACCAGCACGCCGCCGCGCAGGCTCACCTGCCAGCCTGACCGATCGGCAAAGGTGCGCTCGGTGGTGACAGTTCCCACGGCAGTCGCTTCGCGGAAGAAACCATCGGCCACTGCCCACCGGTCGGCCCGTGCGCTGAGTGTCAGCAGGACCGGGCCAAGCCGCCTGTCATGCTCGGCATAAAGCCCGAGATCGCTGTTGACCCCGCCAGCCTTGCGCCGCGCGGTGACGAGGCCGGTGGCGGCGCTATAGGCCTCTTCCTGCATCTCGCCGCTCTGGCGCCGCCAATCGACACCCAGCCGCAGCGTTTCTCCCGCACCCACCGGCGGACGCAGTTCAAACTTGGCACCGAGGCCTGTGGCCGGGGTGCGCCGTTGGTCCAGCGTCTTGCGGAAGCTGGTGGCCGAGACGACCACGTTCGAAAAGTCGCGCGCCTGGACATAGCCCAGCGCCTCGAACTGCCAGGTGCCGCGCCCGACGAGGCGCAGGCTGGCGTCCTGCCCGCTGGCGGCCGTATCCGCCCCGGCAAAACGCAGGGTGCGGCGATCATCGAACAGCAGCGCCCGGGCTTGCAGCTCGATATCTGGCGTCAAAGGCGCCACGGCGCGCAGGCCGGTTGACCAGCTGTCAAACCGCGCGCGGACCGAGGCCGGGACGCGCTGGTTTGCCGGCGTGGTCCAGAAACCCTGCCCCCGATCCCAGCGGCCCGAGATCACGGCAAAGCCATCACCCAGACGCGGCGATAACGATGCCGAGAGTTCGCTCTCCCCCCGGTCATTGACCAGAGCCGCGCCCGACAAAAAGCCCAGCAGGTCCGGCCCGGCCGAGGCCAGATCGATCGTCCCCGCTACGGCCCCCGCCGCAAAGGCCCCGGCCCCGCCACCGCGCAGCACCCGCACCGAATCCAGCCGCTCCGGCGCGAGAGCCGAGAGCGGGACATAGCCGAAGAACGGATCGACCAAGGGCACGCCATCAAGCAACACCAGCGTGCGGCTGGAGGCATTGCCGCCCAGCCCGCGCAAGGTGATCCCCTGCGCCGAAGGATTGGAAGAACGGCTGTCAGAGCGGCGGAACTGCTGCACGCCCGACACGCGGCCCAGCAGGTCCTCGATCCGCCCGGAAGCAAGCGTCCGCGCCTGCTCCGCGGTCAGGATATCGGCGGCATAGGCGCGCTGCCCGAGCGGCAGCGCCAGCGCCTTGCCGGTAACGATAATGGCTTGCGGATCGGGCGCCTCCGCCAGCGCAGGGCCAGCCAGGGCCATGAGCGCGAGGGCGGGAAGGTGGTGCCGCTTACGTGACTCGAACACGTGACCCCATCATTACGAATGATGTGCTCTACCAACTGAGCTAAAGCGGCGCATCACCTTATGGTGTGGAGGCCCGAGCCGGAATCGAACCGGCGTAAACGGATTTGCAGTCCGGTGCGTAACCACTCCGCCATCGG
>JACCDH010632315.1_pt1 | contig 12103 bp, 8 predicted proteins | sample 7442481 | NCBI WGS metagenome assembly JACCDH01 (sample SAMN15323433, study PRJNA562643) | freshwater metagenome | isolation source: river surface water | place: USA:Blue River Watershed | collected 2017-08-15 | reverse complement strand
CGCCCGAGGCGTCGCAGGGTCAGCTTGCTTGCTTCAACTGTTCCAGAATCGCCGGATTCTCCAGCGTTGATACGTCCTGCGTAATCTCTTCGCCCTTGGCCAGAACACGCAGCAAGCGGCGCATGATCTTGCCAGAGCGAGTCTTTGGCAGGTTGTCGCCAAAGCGAATTTCTTTGGGCTTGGCGATCGGACCAATCTCTTTGCCAACCCAGTCGCGCAGCTCTTTGGCGATCGCTGAAGCCTGATCGCCGGTTGGGCGCGCACCCTTGAGCACGACGAACGCACAGATCGATTCTCCGGTGGTCGGGTCAGGCTTGCCAACCACTGCTGCCTCGGCCACCAGATGATTCGCTACGAGCGCGGATTCGATTTCCATCGTACCCATGCGGTGACCTGACACATTCAGCACATCGTCGATACGGCCTGTGATGGTGAAATTAGCGGTCTTTGCATCGCGGATCGCGCCGTCGCCAGCGAGATATAGCTTGCCGCCAAGCTCGGGCGGGAAGTAACTGGTCTTGAAGCGCTCGGGATCGTTCCAGATAGTGCGGATCATTGAGGGCCACGGACGTTTGACCACCAGAATACCGCCATGACCATTGGGCATGTCATTACCGGCCTCATCGACGATGGCGGCCATGATGCCCGGCAGTGGCAGCGTGCACGAACCCGGGACCATCGGCGTCGCACCCGGCAGCGGTGAAATCATGTGACCACCAGTCTCCGTCTGCCAGAAGGTATCAACGATCGGGCAGTGGCTGTTGCCGACGTTCTGGTAGTACCACATCCAGGCTTCAGGGTTGATCGGCTCGCCGACTGAACCAAGAAGACGCAACGACTTCAGATCAAAGTGCTGAGGGTGCACCTTCATGTCCGCGTCTGAGGCCTTGATCAGTGAGCGGATAGCAGTGGGCGCGGTATAGAAGATGGTGGCTTTGTGGCGCTGGATCATTTCCCAGAAACGGCCAGCGTTAGGGTACGTGGGTACGCCCTCAAATACGATTTGTGTCGCGCCCACGGCGAGCGGACCATAGGCGATATAGCTGTGACCTGTAACCCAGCCGATATCGGCGGTGCACCAGAAGATATCGCTGGGCTTAATATCAAAAGTCCACTTCATCGTCAGCATAGTCCACAGCAAATAGCCGCCGGAAGAATGCTGTACGCCTTTGGGTTTGCCGGTAGAGCCGGAGGTATAGAGAATGAACAGCGGATGCTCGGCACCTACCCACTCGGGCTCGCACTGATCGGACTGTTTATCCATCAGTTCATGCAGCCACAGATCGCGACCGGCGACGACATTGATCTTGCCCTTGGTGCGCTGGTAGATGACGACATTCTTGATCGCTTCACAGCCGCCCATGCCGATCGCTTCATCGACGATGGATTTCAGTGGCAGCTGCTTGCCGCCGCGCACCTGCTCGTCTGCGGTAATGACGGCTACTGCGCCGGCGTCGATGATGCGTTCCTGCAGGGACTTGGCAGAAAAACCGCCAAACACAACTGAGTGCGTCGCACCGATGCGCGCGCAGGCCTGCATGGCGGCGACGCCTTCGACCGACATAGGCATGTAAATAATGACGCGATCGCCTTTTTTGATGCCGACAGATTTGAGGCCATTGGCCAGCTTGCAAACTTTCGAATGTAGTTCTTTGTAAGTTAGATTGGTGACGGTGCCGTCGTCAGCTTCGAAAATGATCGCTGTCTTGTCAGCATTGCCGTTCTTCAGGTTGCGATCCAGGCAGTTGTACGAGACATTCAGCTGCCCATCGCCGAACCACTGATAGAAGGGCGCATTGGATTCATCCAGCACCTTGGTAAAGGGCTTGTGCCATTCGAGGTTCTCGCGCGCGAGACGACCCCAGAAACCTTCGTAATCTTTTTCGGCCTCGGCGCACAGTGCATGGTAAGCGTCCATGCCAGAGACAGCGGCGTGCTTTACAAAGTCGGCGGGCGGAGAAAACACCCTATCCTCATGCATGAGGGACTCGATTTCGGACATTATGTCTCCAGCGTAGTAATAGTTTTCATTGAAGATAAAACCGCTCGCTTACTAGGCGCTTACATAAAACCCTTCGTTTTTGTCAGCTTCGCTGCTGATCGGTATAAAAATCTTTGGCTTTTTACCAAGCTCATTTGCATAGCGAGCACATCTGAGACAGCGCACAAGGATTGCTGCGGCACAGCGAAACTCCGGGTGTAAAATTCCGATCTGCATCATTTTTTGCAGGCACTGCCTCCAGCCCCTGCCCGTCATGAGCCAGCATCCCACAGCAGCCCGTTACCAGCGCCTTGTCAATTTCATATGTCAGGCGGTAGGCTCTGTTGCTTGCGTCGGGCAACGCGAGGAGCGATTGATGCAGCGCAAGGCGTCCCTCGCTGAGGAGTCATCCATCAGCGGTGTTGCCCGCTCCAAGTGGTATGCCGCACGGTCCGTTTCCAGTTTGCCCACTCACCACGACTTTCATTGACCCACCTTGCATCATCATGCCAATCATCAAGCAAGACGACCTGATCGAATCCGTTGCCGCTGCTCTGCAGTTCATCAGCTATTACCACCCGGTTGATTACATCCGCCATCTGGCACGCGCCTACGAACGTGAGCAGAGCCCGGCCGCAAAAGATGCGATCGCGCAAATCCTGACAAATTCGCGGATGTGCGCCGAGGGCAAGCGTCCCATCTGCCAGGACACGGGCATCGTGAATGTGTTCCTCAAAATTGGTATGGATGTGCGCTTCGAAGGTTTCAGCGGCTCGATCACGGACGCGGTCAATGAGGGCGTGCGCCGTGGTTATAACAATCCGGACAACAAACTGCGCGCCTCAGTCGTCGCTGATCCCCAGTTCGAGCGCAAGAACACCCGAGACAATACCCCTGCCGTCGTACACATGGAACTGGTGCCCGGCACCACGGTGGATGTGCAGGTCGCAGCGAAAGGCGGCGGCTCGGAGAACAAGACCAAGTTCGTGATGCTGAATCCCTCGGATTCGCTGGTCGATTGGGTACTCAAGACAGTACCAACGATGGGCGCAGGCTGGTGCCCGCCTGGCATGCTGGGCATCGGTATCGGTGGCACCGCAGAGCATGCGATGCTAATGGCCAAGCAATCGCTGATGGATGACATCGACATGAGCGATCTACTCACGCGTGGTCCGCAAAACAAGACAGAAGAACTGCGCATCGAACTATACGAAAAAGTGAATGCGCTGGGCATCGGTGCGCAAGGTCTGGGCGGACTGACGACTGTGCTCGACGTAAAAATCCACATGCATCCAACGCACGCCGCATCGAAGCCGGTCGCGATGATTCCGAATTGCGCTGCTACGCGCCACGCGCATTTCGTGCTGGATGGTTCCGGACCGGCATATATCGATCCCCCATCGCTGTCGGAATGGCCAGAAGTGCACTGGACACCGGACACGCAAAAATCCAAACGCATCGACCTGAACACCCTCACTGCCGCCGAGGTCGCCGCATGGAAGCCCGGCCAGACCCTGCTATTGAACGGCAAGATGCTGACTGGCCGCGATGCTGCACACAAGCGCATTCAGGACATGCTGGCCAAAGGTGAGAAATTGCCAGTGGATTTCAAGAACCGCGTGATCTACTACGTTGGCCCGGTGGATCCGGTGCGCGATGAGGTGGTCGGCCCGGCAGGCCCGACCACTGCGACCCGCATGGATAAATTCACCGACATGATGCTCGAAAAAACTGGCCTGATTGCGATGGTCGGCAAAGCCGAGCGCGGCCCGGTCGCGATTGAATCCATCAAAAAGCATCAGTCAGCCTACCTGATGGCTGTTGGTGGCGCAGCTTATCTGGTGTCCAAAGCGATCAAGGGCGCCAAGGTGGTCGGCTTCGAAGATCTGGGCATGGAAGCGATCTATGAATTCGATGTCGTGGATATGCCAGTGACGGTGGCTGTCGATTCGCAAGGCACGTCAGTACACAACACTGGCCCGCAAGAATGGCAGGAGCGAATCGCAGCGACCATCGGCAAGATCCCGGTCAAGCTTGGCTGAGAAAGTTGACTGAAAAAGCGCTCCCTCTGTCTGCTGATGCACCGATCGGAATTTTCGATTCGGGCATCGGCGGGCTCTCGGTGCTGCGACATGTACGTGCGCTATTGCCTGCCGAGGAACTGCTGTATTTTGCCGATTCAGGTTTTGCTCCCTACGGAGAAAAGCCCGAGGCCGTGATCGTCGAACGCGTGCTGGCGATTGCGGTATTTTTGCTGCGTTTCAAAGTCAAGGCTATCGTTGTTGCGTGTAACACAGCCACCGCGGCTGCAATCGCAGCACTGCGTGCCGCCTACCCCAACTTGCAAGTGGTTGGTGTGGAGCCCGGTCTCAAGCCTGCTGCCGCGCTCACCCGCACCGGCGTGGTGGGCGTGTTAGCCACCAGTGCCACGCTTGTCAGCGACAAATTTCAGAACCTACAGCAGCAAGTCTCTGAATCCACTGGCACGCGATTTCTCATGCAAGCCTGCAATGGTCTCGCCGACCAGGTCGAGAAAGGTGAGCTGAATTCTCGCGAGACAGCCCTGCTGGTTGAACGCTATGTAGCACCCATCGTTCGCCAGCAGGCCGACACGCTGGTACTGGGGTGCACGCACTACCCGTTTGTACAACAGCTGATCGGCAAAGCCGCAGCTGTTGCCGGACACGAAGTGACACTAGTGGACACGGGTGAACCCGTCGCACGACAGCTGCTGCGTCTGTTGTCGCAGCAGGGATTACTGCGCAATGGCAGCACGCCCGGCCCTCTGTCCGCTTACACCACAGGCAGCCGCACTGGGCTGTCATCAGCTTTCCGGCAGCTGCTGGGTCTGGAGGTTAGCGCGGAAGAAGTCGCTGCTGTTCTTGGAAAGGCGTGAATCCCGCAGAAAATCCCGTCACGGCGCGCAAAGCGTGCTGAGGGGAAGGAAATTTTGTATAATTGCGGGCTTGTTTCGGTGCTAGCCGAGAACAAGTCTCTTTTCAGTGGTGGCCGTAGCTCAGTTGGTAGAGTCCAGGATTGTGATTCCTGTCGTCGTGGGTTCGAGTCCCATCGGCCACCCCACCTAATTCCATTACTGATAGCCCGGCTTCCGCCGGGCTATTTGTTTTTGCACACTCTCCGGGGTCTGGCCGGCCTCCTGAACCCGTTACTTGTGAGGAAGTTTGATAAAGTCTTGCCTTCTTACAGGCAAGGATCTCCCCCATGCATCCCCCAAGCTCAAGCGCGCGCCTCGGCATCATCGGCGGCAGCGGTATTTACGATATCGATGGACTGGAGAACCCGGAATGGGTGAAAGTCAGTTCGCCCTTTGGTGAACCGTCAGATGCGATACTGACCGGCGTACTGGCAGGGCAAGCCATGGCCTTCCTGCCGCGTCACGGACGCGGGCACAAACTCTCACCGACGGATGTGAACTATCGGGCCAACATCGATGCAATGAAGCGGATCGGGGTCACGGACATCATTTCGCTGTCAGCCGTTGGCTCGCTGAAGGAAGATCTGCCCCCAGGCACTTTCGTGATTGTTGATCAGTTCATCGATCGTACCTTTGCCCGAGAAAAATCGTTTTTCGGAAAAGGACTGGTTGCGCATGTCTCCATGGCGTATCCGGTGTGCTTGCGTCTGGGCGATCACTTGCAGCAGGCTGCAACTGAAGCCGGCGTGACAGCTGTCCGTGGCGGCACCTATCTGGCGATGGAGGGTCCGCAGTTTTCCAGTCAGGCGGAATCCATGCTCTACCGTCAGTGGGGCTGCGAGGTCATTGGCATGACGAATATGCCCGAGGCCAAGCTCGCACGTGAAGCCGAGATCTGCTATGCAACGGTAGCGATGGTGACCGACTTTGATTGCTGGCATCCGGATCATGATCATGTGAATGTTGAACAAGTGATCCGCGTATTGGTCGGCAACGCCGGCAAGGGACGCGATCTGGTCAAGCGCGTGGTACCTCATGTAAAAAATGACGCCCATTCTGCCGCCTGCGCCTGCAAGCAGGCTCTAGAACATGCACTGATCACGGCACCCGAAGCGCGTGATCCTGCGATGGTCGAGAAACTCTCTGCAGTCGCTGGCCGAGTATTACAACGATGAACAGTGATTCAATTGCACTGCGGGAGCGCATCATTGAGGCCTGCCGCGAAATGGAACGCTCAGGTCTGAACCGGGGTACATCGGGCAATGTCAGCTGCCGTGAAGATGATCATTTGCTGATTACCCCCTCGGGGGTACCCGTGTCGAAGATGCGGCATGACTCTATCGTCGCGATGGATTTTTCGGGAAAAGTCATCGGCGGAGGAAAACCCTCCAGCGAGTGGCATTTTCATCTTGATCTGCTGAAAAGCCGTACCGACCTGAACGCTATCGTTCATACCCACTCGCCGCATGCGACCGCACTCGCTTGTCTACGGGAAGACCTGCCAGCCTTCCACTACATGATCGCGATCGCGGGCGGCGATTCTATCCGCTGCGCGCCGTATGCGTTGTTTGGAACGGAAACGCTGTCCGCCCACGCAGTAACTGCAATGAAAGATCGCAAAGCCTGTCTGCTGGCAAACCATGGACTCATTGCCGCCGGGCGCGATCTGGATGAAGCGATGGCAGTGGCTATAGAAATCGAATCCCTGTGCCAGCAATATCTGCTGGCCCGGCAAACTGGTAAGCCCGTATTACTTTCTTCTGAAGAGATGCAGGCCGTGATCGAGCGCTTTCGCAGCTATGGCCGAAACGCGAACCAGACACCCTAATAGTATTAATGTCATCGGAAACCATCATGGACTTTACTTCGCTGATTCGTACGATTCCCGATTATCCGAAACCGGGTATTCAGTTCCGCGACATTACCACCCTGCTCAAGGATGGTCCGGGATTCCATGCAGCGATCGAAGCACTGGTAGAGCGCTATCGCAGCCAGCCTATCTCTAAGATTGTCGGTATCGAATCACGCGGTTTCATGTTTGCTGCGCCTCTCGCTTATGCGCTCAAACTGGGCTTCGTGCCCATCCGCAAAAAGGGAAAACTGCCCGGCGAGGCCATGGGCCATGATTACGAACTGGAATACGGCACGGATCGTATAGAAATCCATCACGGCGCGATTGATCAAGGCGAGCGCATCCTGATTGTTGACGATCTGCTAGCCACAGGCGGTACAGCACAAGCAGCAGCAACGCTAGTGCAAAAAATGGGTGGTGAGGTAGCCGAGTGCGCATTCCTCGTCGATCTTCCGGATATCGGCGGACGAAAGCGTCTGGAGCAAGTAGGATTGCCGGTATTTGCCCTGTGCGAGTTTGAAGGGGATTAAGGTGAGTGAACTGGTACAGACGCTACGCTGGCGCGATTCATCCCAGGGGGGTTATCTGCAGATGATCGATCAGACACGTCTGCCCGCCGTGTTCGACTATCTGGATTACGACTCTGCCCAGAGCGTGGCTGAAGGTATACGCAGCATGGTGGTGCGTGGCGCACCGGCGATCGGCGTCGCAGCGGCATATGGGGTAGCACTGGAAGCGATGCGTCTTTGCCGTATCGGTCTGGATCATGAATTCTCCTCAGGAATGGAAAAGGGGTTTGAGCTGCTGGCCGCCAGTCGTCCGACTGCGGTCAATCTGTTCTGGGCACTGAAACGGATGCGTACCTGCTGGCAGCAGCATTCAGAGAAGTCGCACACTGCGCTGGCAGAAGCGCTGCTGGCAGAAGCGAAATTCATTCATGAAGAAGATGTACGCATCAATTGCGCTATTGGCGAACACGGCGCGGCGCTGCTGCCAGATGCCGCGCGTGTGCTCACGCACTGCAATGCCGGAGCACTGGCTACTGCCGGTCATGGTACTGCGCTCGGGGTGATCCGCTCGGCGGTATCCGCGGGGAAAAAGATCAGTGTGATCGCGGACGAGACGCGCCCATTCTTGCAAGGTGCGCGTCTGACCGCCTGGGAGATGGTTCAGGAAAAAATCCCGGTAACGCTCATTACCGACAATATGGCCGGTCATATGATGGCACGGGGTGACATCGATGCGGTCGTGGTGGGTACGGATCGCGTCGCAGCCAATGGCGATGTAGCGAACAAGATCGGCACCTACATGGTCGCAGTGCTGGCGCATCGTCACCAGATTCCTTTCTATGTCGCATGCCCGCTATCGACAATAGACATGACGCTGGCCAGCGGTGACCTGATTCCGATTGAAGAAAGAGCTCGCGACGAAGTCACGGGATACCGCGATTATCAGTGGGCCGCGCAGGGTGTGGAAGTCCGAAATCCTTCATTCGATGTGACACCTGCGGAACTGGTAACGGCAATCATCACCGAGAAAGGCGTGGTTCATCGCCCTGACCCGCGCGGGATGCGCAGGCTGTTCGACCTTTAATCCGACGTCGGACCTTCCGACGCGATCTGACGAGCAGCCTGCTCAGAAAAATTTCTTGTCCATCAGCGCTGGGATCTGATCGGCAGGCATTGGGCGCGACACCAGATAACCCTGTATCTCGTCACAACCCATCTGCTGCAGCAACTGCAGCTGCTCGGGCGTTTCCACTCCCTCGGCAACCACGTCAATATCCAGACTGCGGCCGATTGACACCACGGCTTCGCACAGTGCACGGCTCTGGTGGTCGGTCGCCAGCTTGTAAACGAAAGACTGATCAATCTTCACCACATCAATATCAAGACTCTGCAGCTTGGACAGCGATGAATAGCCAGTACCAAAATCATCGATCTGTAGCTCGACACCCATCTCGCGCAGGCGCCTGAGTTCTTCGAAACCGTTGCCGCCCTCCTCCAGCATGCTGGATTCGGTCAGTTCGATGGCGATCAGTGATGAAGGTAATGCAAAGCGGCTGAGATTGGCGGCCAGCGACAGTCGCAGACCGTCGCCATGCAGCTGCAGCGCAGAGACGTTGACAGATACCGGCTTCAGTGCCAATCCATCGTGACGCCACTGCATCAGTTGCTCGCAGACCTTGCGTATCACCAGATCCCCCAGAGGAACGATCAATCGAGACTGTTCAGCAACCGGGATAAAGTCGACAGGCGCTACCAGACCTCGCTGTGGATGACGCCAGCGTACCAGTGCCTCCATACTCGACAGCAGCCCGCTACGGGCATCGGCACGCGGCTGATAGTAAATAATGAATTCATCATTAGCGATTGCCTGTTCCAGTGCACGTTCGGTCGAGATGCGGTCACGCACACGTTGAGCGAATTCTTCACTGTAGAAACAAAATCTGGATTTACCCTCGGATTTGGCCTGATACATGGCGATGTCTGCCGATTGCAGCAGGCTGTCCATGTCCAGTCCATGGTCCGGAAAAACACTTACGCCGATCGAGGCCTTGGGCACAAAACCACGCCACGGCATAACTGTATCTTCCAGATTCACTGCATCGTTTAACTTAATCGCAATGCGACGCGCATCAGCATCATCGGAAAGATTTTCGATCAGCGCCAGGAACTCATCACCGCCAATCCGTGCCAGATGATCGCCAGCGCGCATCGCAACACTCAGGCCTTTGGCAATCGCACACAAGACATCATCACCGCTTTTGTGCCCCAGCGAATCATTGATGTCTTTGAAGTTATCGATATCGATGTAATACAGCGCAAGTTGACGTCCGCTCTCTCTGGCACGCGCTATCGCACCAGGCAGATAGTCATTCAGCCAGTGGCGATTGGGCAGCCCGGTCAGCGAGTCTGTGCGCGCCAGCGTAGCGAGTGTCTGGGCCTGCTGCTTTGCCTCGGAGACATCGCGTATCGTGATGGCTACGCCCAGACCCGAACGTACCGCACGCCGCTGGAACCATCCCGGCATATGTCGTTTACCGTGCGCGATGTGATACTCATCCTCGACAAAGCCCTCCTTGAGTACCTGAGTGAAAAAATCGCGTACCGTTTGTACCGTCTGCCCCTGATAGAGCTCGGTGCAGCACTTGCCAATGAGCTTGTTGCGCAGATACCCTGATATTTCTGCCGCACGCTCATTGCAGTCTTCGACCAGTAACTGATCAATACGACCATCTTCATGATAAGTTGGACGTATCATGAAAAATGCCTCGCGCGCACCATCAACAGCCAGCCGAAATGTCGTCTGTACCTGAGCATCGTGACGGCGCCGTGCACTAGCCCGCAACTGAGACCAAGCACCCGCCGCACAAAAGAGTCCCGTGAGACAGCTGACTGCCAGCGCGATGCCAAGATAGGTGGACTCGGTTGACCGGTAGCGCGCCAGCGCATTGTCTTCACTGATCGCTGCCACGGTTAGCAAAGGATAACCATCTAAATGCTTCCAGCCCACCATGCGGGCACGACCATCAATGAACTGGTTCCCGCTCTTGGGGGCAGTCCCCTGAACGCCGGTTGTCGATGGAGCAGCGATATAGAGCGAAGCCGTCGAACCACCTCCAGACTGACTGGTCAGCAAAGAACCATTACTGAAGTACACGGACATGAAATCGCCGACCAACAATCTGGAATCATCTTGGGAGCTGGCGATGAAAGAAGGCTCGGTTGCGATCAGCACCACACCGTCGAAGCGACCGTCGGCGCGCACCAATCTGCGCGAGAACCGAATAATCTGCTTGCCTTCAAATCCGCCACGACCCGGAACTGGCGCTGATATCAGCAAGCCCGGCGCTGGGTCGTGCCTGTGATGCTGGAAAAATTCCAGATCCCCCATGTAGGTTGCTTTAGCCAGTCTGCGAGTGGCATAGACTGAATAACCTTCGCTATTGATCACCACTGGAAATAATGAGCGCTGATAGACCCCTTTGCGATACTGCTCCTCCAGATCCATCCCGCCCTGCTTGTGCTCCCACTGATATTTGATCGACATGGACAACTGGTCGATCTGGGACACAGCACGCATTACTTGTTCTGCGTAATGCGATGCACGAGCTCCCGCCTCAGATCTGGCATGGTCCAGGAGCTCCCGACGGTCAGTATGTATTTTCAGAAGCGCGGTGGCAGCGATCAGCAAAGATGCGAGTATCCAGCCAATGCTCCATCCGAGGATGATGCGCCGGTTCTCCAGATGGGTCTGGTGCTGGGTCTGTCGCAGTATTGTCTGCATGTGAAAAGAGGCGTAGTGGCACGCCGCAAAAGACCGTCTGAGCTGCGCTGGTGACGGTTTCTGATTTTATTGACTTGCCATTATGCAAGACGATCAGTGAATATCAAAATTACCTCAGAGAAACTTTTTATTTATTCTTTCCTTGAGGGAATATATGTGACCACTTTACTTGCGCCTTGCGGGTACCTACCGTGTCGCCACAAAAATAAAACCCCTGGAAAGCCAGGGGTTTTGAATACGGCTGGCTCTATACATCGAGCTGAATCAGATCATTATTTCCACAGTGCGCACTTAGTCTCAGCCTTGGTCATGTAAGCCTGCTCGCCCGGGATCACGGCGACCTGCTTGTAGTAATCCCACTCACCTTTGGATTCAGACGGCGTCTTCACCTGCATCAGGTACATGTCATGCACCATCCGGCCATCGGGTCGCACCACGCCATTCTTTGCAAAGAAATCATTGACCTTCGTCGACTTCATCTTCGCCATGATCTTGTCGCCATCATCGGTGCCAGCGGCTTTGACCGCATTCAGATAAAAAGTCGTTGCCGAGTAATCAGCGGCGTGCAGCATGGACGGCGCTTTTTTGGTCTTGTTCATGAATTTCTTTGACCAGGCGCGGTTCTCGTCATTCTGGTCCCAATACCAGCCATCAGTCAGGTACATGCCCTGTGTGACTCCAAGTCCCAGCGCATGAATATCATTCACGAACACCAGCAAGCCAGCCATTTTCATTTTTTTCAAAATGCCGAACTCGGCTGCGGCCTTGATCGAGTTGACCGTATCGCCGCCTGCATTCGCCAGCCCTAGTACCTGTGCCTTCGAGCTCTGTGCCTGAAGAAGGAAGGATGAAAAATCTGATGTCGCCAGCGGATGACGGACTGCGCCCAGCACCTTGCCGCCGCTAGCCTTGATCACATCGGTCGCATCTTTTTCCAGCGACTGACCGAACACATAGTCTGCCGTCAGGAAGAACCAATCCTTGTAACCTTGCTTGACCAGCGCTCCGCTGGTGCCCCGGGCCAGCGCCACGGTGTCATACGCAT
>JACCDH010183259.1_pt1 | contig 12105 bp, 10 predicted proteins | sample 7442481 | NCBI WGS metagenome assembly JACCDH01 (sample SAMN15323433, study PRJNA562643) | freshwater metagenome | isolation source: river surface water | place: USA:Blue River Watershed | collected 2017-08-15 | reverse complement strand
CTCCGATATCAAATTTTTTACTAAACTCTTTTATTTCCTCTCTAATCAACCTATTACTATGCCTACACAAATACAGCTTTTCAAGTGCATTTAAGAAGGAATTTAACTGTTCAGCTTCGTACTTCATGCCAAAATTATTCTTACTTAATATACTATCAATTTCCCCATCAAGGCAGTACAAAATAGGCAACCCCGAAGCAAGATAATCGTAAGCTTTAATTGGCATAGAAACTGTAGACAACTTAGAATACGTAAGCAATCCTATATCTGACTGACTAAACAACTCAAATATTTGAATTTGATTAATATAACCCAGATAAATGAGATTATCAAGCTCATTATCAACAATTCCTTTTTCCACTACTGCCTCTAGCGGGCCCTTACCTGCTATAAAAAAACGAATATTCTTAACTCCTTTTAAAGCTATCGCAGCCTTCACAATAATACTAATATCATAGTTCTCGCCCAATGTTCCCGCATAGACAACCCACATATCATCTTTAGATTTAACAAAATCCAAATTCGCCCAACTTAACGACATTGGCATCTGGCAAAAATCTTTAACCTTATTCTGGTCTACTCCCCAGTACACTACCCTGTACGGACTAACTCTAGGTAAATCTTGCAACAAGGAAATATAGTCAATTGAAACGGCTGTTATCAAACTAGCCCTCTCAAGGTAACGCTTTCTACACTTATATAGGAAATGGAAAATATACTTCTCGAATCTCCTTAATAAAACCGGCAACTTAGTACTAAACAACTCAGGCCACAAATCTATTATATCTACTAAATAGGGAATTCGAGTCTTATTTAAATATGATTTCAAGAATGGAAACTGAAAAACTAGCGGATCCCTCAATAATATTAAATCAGCTTGTCTTTCCATAAGCCTCCATTTTTCAACCAAATTTTTTGCATACAATATTTCGTAAAATACTCTAGAAAAAGAAAAATGTTGTTCATAAGAACAGCTTTCAATCAAATGATAAAAAATACCTTCAACTTCTATAACTGAACTATCTCTCGCTAAAAACGATTTGTACGTATGTGAAAAATTAGAAACAAAAATGTGCACCTCATAATTCTTGGATCGTAAATGGCGGCCAATTAGGTGATATCTACCATATCGATTTAATGATTCAGGTGGGTCAGAATATGGATCACATATCCATACGATGTTATTAACCATAACGTTTATCTGTTTTTAACTCTAAGTTGTCGCTGAAAAGCATAAGGAATTGTGAAACGAAACAAAATCCAAACATATAGTTTAAAATAATACTTAAAAATATCTGCTACACTCATTCTCTCGCGAACTAAATTCAGCCTTCTTGAAAGAATCGATTCCACTACATGCTTTGCAACCGGATTATACTTTCCTTTTACAACCAAATTTTGATAATTAACTAAATTCTCTCTTGAGCAAAAGAACGCTCCCTTATCGTTGAGATAGTTCGAAACGACTAGCTCATATTGCCATGGATTCAAATTTTCCGGCATTAAATCAAAAACTCCAACAATGAATTCCAATTCAAAGATCGTAAAAACTAACGACCCAATGTACGAATCATTACTATTCTCTAAAGAAATATTATCACCAGACCAATAACATTTACTATAAATATTGTAATGGGTACTCAAGAGTTTATAGTACTTAAAATCACGCTTAAGAACATCCGAAATTCGATCAGCACGCAATTCCGTAATACACAAATCGTCAAAAGTGAAAAGGCAATAATGATACTTATGCAATAGATATTCCTTTACGACAAATTTTAACGCAAAAAACCAAGAAACATCATTTGGATACTTCAGAATCTGAACACCGTCCGGAATAAAAGGCGTAACACTCAAATCAAAATCGTCAGTTGTTATAAATATATCAAAATTATCGCTTAGAAAAGGATAATTGTTATAAGTAGAGAACAGGCCATCCCACAAATCAACGTATTTGTTATTTGACAAGATGACCAAACAATTAGAACGCATTCTTTAATTTACTTATAAAAGGATAATATCGCAAAAAAAGAAATTTTGAACCCAAAGAAATAGAAATTAAGTAGGCAATAACTATATTAACACATGAAAAAAAAGTCGCAAATGAAATTTCATGCTTCTTGCCGTAATAAATTTTCTCTCGTATTTTTTTAATTGGAAAATCTGGCGAGCTTCCAATTCCATCGAGATTCATCGTACAAATAGTTTTATCAACATAAACCAGATTAAATATGCCCGCCCTCTTCATTCTTGTCCACAAATCCAAATCTCCAAATATTTTAAAATTTTCATCAAACAAAAACCGTAACATAAAATTTCTTGGAACAAAACAAGATTGATGCACAAACCAGGAAGAACCATTATTAGTATGCTTCAGAGGTGTTTCGTTATAATGAAATTGCATGTTGAAATAGTAAATCTTCTCAGGATCAATTAATAAATTCTCAACCTCACTCAAAACGCTGTCAGAGTAAAATTTCTCACCTGAATTCAAAAAATAAATAAAACAACCTGAAGCCAATTTTATGCCCTTATTCATAGCCTCAAAAATCCCCTTATCTCTTTCAACGACGAGTTTATGAATGCTGTCTCTAAAAAGATTTAAAACTTCAATTGAACCATCAGAAGATTCTCCATCAATTACAATAATTTCTGCCGAATGATTCAATTGAGCAAAAAAAGATTCCAACGATTCTAATAACCCGCGCGCATTGTTATAGTTTACTGTTATGACACTAATTTTCATATTACCATTGATCTATACTAGGTTAATTAAAACTATAACTTTCTAAATACAAAGAATCCACAGCCATATATCATTTTTTCAAAATCAAAATCACGAAGATCACATAGACGGTTATCATCGTCAAGATATTCAAAACTAATTAACTCAAATCCTCTGCATTCGACGAACGAAACCAACTCTTTAGGTGAAAAAACTCGGTGAGCATTAAATTCAATTCGCTTTTTCCCAATCGGTGTACTCAGATAAAATAATCCATCACTCTCCACTAAACCAAGTAGATTTTCTAGGCCTGTTTTCCAGCCATCAAGGTTAAAACTATCACCGTATCTACCTAAACCAAAGTGTTCAATTGTATGAAGACAACTAACTGAAGGGTACCGCTCAAGCGACTCTACCGCATCTTTTGACATAATATCAATTTTTCTAAAATGTAATCCCTCAATATTGGACTCAATGCTCCGTATATCACAAACATCAATATTCATAAATGTTAATAATTGGGCCACAAATCCATCTATTCTAGAGCCTATATCCAAATGCCTGGAAGGCTTACTTCTATAAACTAATCTAGAGAAATAAAGATCTTGAAAAAAATACTGTGAGTTGAGTGAACCTGCTTCTTTATACTTATCAGTCAGAATAGGAAACAAATTAATTTTCCAACTCCCGCTTCGTGCATTCGCTTTAAAATATAAATAAACAAATAATGGAAAACCTCTGAAAAACAAGACCGTATTAATTGGATTTAGCCCAATTTGATCGGTAATAATTGCTAACTTCTTAAACAATTTCATTTCAACTCTCGATATGGATTAACAAAAAACAAACAAATAAAAGTCACTAAAAACATAGGCGAGCTTAGCATATTAAGAATACTACCATATACAAGATAAAAAGATAAAAAAATATCCAATTCAAGTATATTCTTTATTCGAATAAGCCTTCCAGACACTGAGAATAGGAAATGATACGCAATAATCATAAATGGAGCAAGAAATCCATAATCTACAAAAAAAAATGTAAAGAATGTAAAAAAGGCGTTTACCGTCGTTTTGTCACTTACTTGATAGCCATAAGTAAGAAAACCATCAGAGATCGTAAAGAGACTTGGTATGTAATCACTACTTAGAAGGTTATAAAGACCAATCAATATCCAGTCAATTGACATAATTGAAAACCCGAATCTATTTTCTGAATTAAAAACTATCCCAGATGGGTCATTCATCGCATAATCAAATAAATAAACCGGACCAATGAAGTATGTATATAGAAACTCGCCTAATGATGAATTATCTAACCTTGTGTAAGTTAAGTAAACTAACAAGATAAGACTAACAAGAGCCATAGATCTAAAAAAACGACTATCTTTCAAAGAAAGAAAAACACTCTTGTATTTTAGAGAAAAAACCACTAAACAGATTCCTAAAACAAAAAAACTCATTCGTCCACTTTCAGCCGAATTAACCAGCAATATAGCAAATACAATTTTAATGAATAACAATAAATTGTACTTTTCGATTTTATTCTTCAAACTAACAAGAAAAACTAAAAAAAGGAAAAACCCAAATCCATTAATGAAACTCATCGGCACAAACAGATAATTGAAAATGGTAGTCTCTCCACTCTTCTGTCCAAAATAGTATAAATCTCTAAGCTCTTGGGAACTCATGCCAAGTGATAACTTAATGTAAAAATGAACTAGAAAGAAAGCTATTGCGATGAGCAAATAGAAGTTCGTGAACTTAACAATATAACTTCTGTATATAAAATTATTATGCTCTTTCTGTGGAATTTTATAGAATAAAGAATAAACCAAAAGTGATAAAATAAACAAAAGATAAACAGACACCGCACTATTACTTACCGTGTAAAAATGAAACGGATTTAGAACAGCTAAAAGAACTTGAATGAAAAAATACAAAGCGATTAAAAACAAAGTCTTGTTCATATCTCAAGCCAAACACAAATTCATCCGAAAATCAAGAACTTTTCCTTCTTTTTGAAAGAATGTCTTTATAAAAATCATTATATTGCTTAGCAACTTTGTCAGCGCCAAAACTATTTTTGGCAAACAATGCTATTTCTTGGGGATTAAGATCCTTCGCATTATCAATCGCCCACAAGATGCCATTCGCAAAATCTATCGCATCAAAAGCCCTTGCTAAATAGCCTGTTTTCTTATGTTCAATAATTGATGGAGCTCCTGTATTATCATAAGCAATAACCGGGGTCCCAGAAGCTTGAGATTCAATAACAGTCAACGGGCAATTATCTTGTCGCGAAGGCAGAACAAATACATCACAAGCACTATAAACCAAATTCAAACTTGGGTCGTCATGTAAATGACCTAAAAAATGCATTTCAAAACCTAAATCTGGATACTGTTTCGGTGGCAACTGCCCAAAGATAACTAATTCAATTCTGTTTACTAAATCTTTATTTAATCTTAATACTTTAAGTGATTCCTCAAGCAAATCAAACCCTTTCCTTGGATCACTTGCTCCACCGATAGCTCCAAAAAGAATTAAAGACTTATTACGTGGCAGATTTAAGATATTCCTAGCAGCAGCCTTATCAATACAGTTCCACTTATGACTATCAATTGGATTGGGTATAAACTGAACAGGCCAACCCTGCATTAAAGCACTATGCTTTACACATTCCGCAAGCCAAATACTTGGTGAAATTATATTTAACGGTTCTTTCCAATACCTCCTCTTTTCCCTCCAAACAAACCTGTTTAAATCAAAAGAAAAACCCTCATCTACCTTATTAAACCTAGTGTATCCTTCTCTCCACCTCTCATGTTCCGTGTAATGTTCAGCTCCACAAAAAGCCCACATATCATGGAGCGTCCAAACAATAGGCTTTGTAATTCTACTTATCTCCTTGATGCTGATCATTTCCCCATTAATCCAATGAAGATTTATAACATCAGCATCGCTTTGATTAATTTTATTTACCCAATTCGATGGCAAAATATTAATAGAATGAGGAGCGTTATTTGTTCTAGCAAGTCTCTTTAAGGGAAGCACCAGTGAAGGCCTTATGAGGTTTAGTGCCAATTCCTTCTTACTTGACGCACCTTTGACAGTCCAATCACCAAGAGTTGCCCTATTTACCCACATACAAGAATCGACTCCGATGTCTCTAAGCGACCAATGAATTCGATATGCTGCCCTAGCTGCGCCTCCTATATAATCAGACTGATTAATATGAATTACTTTCAATTTAGTAGTATTATGTCCATAATGTTGAAAAAACTGCTTTAGCCATTAAACGATTAAGCCTTCCGGGAACATTTTGAGTATACTGCCACAAATACTCAGACTTTTTTTCTAACAATCTTGCATCTTCAATTTTCAAGCTAGAGATCTTTTTAAAGGTAGTGCCATATAGTAAACGATCCGAAACTTTCATCCCCATTGATTCAACTACAAAATTCCATGACTGACCAAAATGAAAATTTTGCGGTAAATGACATTTAATTACCGGTGCAAAACAATTAGCAGTAAGATAATATCCTTCATTTCCAATAAACGATGCAGTTTGAAAAAATAAAAGCAACGGATCTTGCACATGCTCGAACACATCTGTAGCAACAATCAAGTCGTATTCACCTTCAAAACCAGGCTTGTAGCTTAGATTACTAAATCTCTTAGCTCTATGTAAAGCAATGGCGTTTGGATGTGGTTCAATCACCTCTATTTCAGTATCAGGCATAGCATCTGCAATCATTCTTGCCAAGGTTCCAAACCCGCCGCCGAAATCAGCAATACGCTTAGGAGATTTATCCTTGATCCAACTTAAAAAAACCTCTCTGTTCGTCTTGCTCGCTAAATCATTTTCAACAAAAAAACCATTGAGTAGCCAGATTGGATGATTATAAAATTCAGTTACACGTTCATCCATTATCCTTGCATCACAATTAAAAAAATCCCAAACAACATCCATTTCTTTCCAAATTTCATTGAGGCCTGGCAATCCACCATACTTCAATGTAATAGCCGTTATCCATTTTTGCTCTACTTCACTGAGTAAATCAAACTCGTGCTCAGTAGTAAATGTCTTCATAACTTCTAATTTCATAAAATCTATTTTTTAGTATTAAGGATTTAAATTATAAGGCGGCAAACAAACGATCAACTGTATAGCTTAAACTATCAAAGAACTTTTCTCTAATCAGCTACATTTACAATCTAATAATTAGGCACTTGAACACTGATCAAAACTTATGTGTTAAGTTACCTTAAACTCGTAAATCATTATATGCCTTCATCAGGAAAAGTCCTAAATATAAATTTAATAAATCGAGCTGGTACCCCCCCCCAAATCTCATTTTCAGGAACCGATGTCGTTACCACTGCACCAGACGCTATAATTGAATTCTCTCCAATATGCACTCCGGGAAGGATCACAACATTTGCACCAAGCCAAACGTTCTTACCAATCTCAATACCTACTCTAGAAGTATCCCACTTTGTATTTCGATACAAACCAGAAGAGCCTATGTGGTGGTTAGCGGCAATTAGTGTCACCCCTTGTGCTAACAAAGCATCGTCACCAATAACTATAGGCCCACCCGATGCCCGAATATTAGCATGGCTCCCTATTGTAACATTATTTCCAACCTTAAAACAACTATTTTCAATAAAGTTCCTAGGGTCATTTACTACAACAATTTCTGAAAATGGTCCAATAAGAAAATTTTCACCAAACGAAATACTCTGGAAATCCGATATATTAAATTTTGAAGGAATTGCAATTCGAATTGACTTAAACTTACAGGTCAATTTTATATAGATGTACAAATCATAGATTATCTGAAAAAAATACTTAACAAAAGAACGTAAAATCATGTTCACCAATTATAATCCAACTGAAGCCAACGCTTATATTTAAAGAACTTAGACCGAATTCGCTTGAAAAAACTAATGCGAAAAACCGAAGTGAAGGTGAATCTATCTGCATCAATACAAACTTCTACAGATTTTGGATGAACTAAACTTCCAATACTTCGTGATGGCAGGTGAGCATACCAGACATTTTTTGAAGTGGTATGCGTTGAACGTTCATCAAAACCAATATTAGTAACTAAGTTGATATTTGGGGTAGCCGTCAGTCCATTCCTTTTCCAAACGCTTGCTGTCCACGGATAAGCCCAAGAATTCCTTCCACCCCGATATACATCATCGAATATTGCCTCCCAGTATTTCATTTCGGAATTATTTAAAAACAACTTTTTCCAATCGCCCGACAACTTCCAAGTTGGCCAAAAACTTAATTCGCCATCATAAAAGTCCCAGGCCCTCTTCCATGTAGCCCATCCCCAACAATGGTTATATTTAGAAAAATAATAAGATCCTTCTCCTCTCCAATTCCCTCGCTGGAAATTATTACCTGTTATAACAGAGATTCTATCATCATTCTCGTATTTACCTAACAACTCATCACAAAAGTTAAAGAAGTCTTCATGTGGTATACAATCATCTTCTAATATTATCGCTTTGTCGACTTTCTCAAAAACGTAATTCAGCCCACTGCTTACACGTTTCTTTAATCCCAAATTACTTTCCGCATAAACAAAATGCTTTTTACATTTCCAATCAATATTTTGAACAATTTTACGAACAACACTACATAGCTCTATATCCAAATTATTTCCTACCCTTGGGCCATCAGCGATAATAAAAAGCTCTAAAGGTTGAACAGAGCGGATGCACTCGAACGACCTAGCTGTTAATTCTGGCCTATTGAATACAAATAACACTACGGGAGTTTCTAACATAATCATGTAGTCCGCCCATTAGCCTTAACAAATCCTCTTTCCCACAGAAATGGGCTTATCAAAGACCAAGCCCTTTCTGCCTCAGAAAATTTGGCATCAGGATTATTTATAACATTTGTTATTGCTTGAAACGCCTGATTATAATCTACCAAATCACACTGCTTGAAATCACTGCTTGCTAGAGTGTCCAAAAAATAATTCCTTAACGGACCTTTCATCCAATCTACCATAGGCGAATTAAATCCCACTTTTGCTTTTCGAAAGGCTATTTCTGGCGGCATAAACGGTGCAACAGCATCCCTCACTATTGATTTCATGTAGCCATTTCTCACTTTTGAATTCCACGCTATTGAAAATGCAAAAGATACTATCCGATAGTCCATAAATGGCATTCTAATTTCAACCCCATTTGCCATACTGTATCTATCATAATTCCTCAAAAGAGTGGGAAGCACAGATCTATGCGTCGATTCATACAACCTTTGATTCAACTTACCTAACGCATTCCAATTTTCGTGATTTCTATCCGATACTACACTTTCAAAACCACGATTTCTAATATTTTGATAATAGAAATCACGAAGATAGTATTCTAATATATACCTCCACTTTGCGGGTAATTTCTTAAATTGGTTCGAATCTTTGGGATAAGTACTAAAAACTGTATTAATAATTTCATTTGCCTGATGAATATTTAGGCCGACATCTTTTATTGCAGAAATAGTATCAAAAGAATAGCCACTAAATAATTCATCAGCACCATGACCATCTAAAGTAACAGAAACTCCTGCCTCTTTCATGGCCGCATAGGTTTGCATAAAAGGTATTGGTGTAGTTATATATAAATCCTCAATACAATAATAATACCGATCCAGCTCTGCAATTGATTTTATGGGATCGATCCTTACAAAGGTACTTTTTATACCAAGATGATCTGTAACCATTTTGGCATATTTTGATTCATCTATCGGAGTATCCGGGAAAATTGCTACAAAAGCATGTTGCCAACTTTGATTCTCTTTAAAAGCTTCTCCTCTACTTGCCAAATAAGCCACTGTTGATATTGTAGCACTAGAGTCTAGCCCACCACTCAAAGCTGTACCTATTGGTACATCACTGCGCATTCTAATTTTACATGCATCAATAAACAGCTCGCGAAATTGCTCTACTTGCTCATTATAATTAGTTGAAACTGAAACAAGATTGTCTAGTGTGCACCACCACCTCGTCAACGTAAGCTCTTTGTTTCTATACCAGCCGTAATGTCCGGCTGGAAATCGTAAAATTCCATTAATTAAACATTCGTCAGAAGATTCATACAAAAATAATTTAGTTTTATCTGTAACCAATTCCTTATTAACTTCTATGTTAATTAGAAAAGGCATTATCGCTTTCATCTCCGAGGCAAAAACGAATTCTCCTTTTTGCCTTGTTGCATAAAAAAGCGGTTTTTCACCAAATCTATCCCGCGCTAGAAAAAGAGTTTTGTTCTCATTATCCCAAATGGCCAAGGCCCACATACCATTAAATCTCTGCAAACATTTCTCCTTCCATTCAATGAATGAATACAACACAACTTCAGTGTCAGAACTACTTACAAAAGAATAACCTTTCTTTTTTAGCTCATCTCGTATTTCTAAAAAATTAAATACTTCCCCATTAAATACAATTGAGTATCTACCACTTTTGTCATGCATGGGCTGATTTCCACTAGGTGACAAATCCAAAATCGATAACCTCCTATGACCAAAAGAAACAAACCCGTTGTCGCTCCAAATTCCTTCGTCATCTGGACCCCTATGAGCAATCTTGGAAAGGGCTTCTCTAATTTTAAAATCGGGTACTGATGGTACTATTCCAAAAATTCCACACATAAGTTAAAAGCTACGGATTACTAATTAATGTCTAAATCTCATTGACCTTACAATATTCCAAAGACCCACGTATCTGAAAGGAAATAATGATTTCATTTTAAGGACGAACAAAGCTCTTGTTGACGGATGAATGAAATCAAAAATTAGACCTGATAGCATTTGAGCTATTAAGGATGAATAAGCTGCACCAATAACTCCTAATCGTGGAATTAAGATCAAATTCAATATCACGTTGACGATTGCCCCTAAAAGCGTTCTTTGCAAAGCAAGATTTCCTTTGTTCTCTGCCAGATACCAATAATAGCTAGATTGTCCAAGCGCGACAAATACCCCTGCCCAAATATGAATGGAAAGAACATCACCAGCAAGCAAATAGTCTTCACCGTAAAGCAAATTGATCAGAGGACTAGAAATAAAAGTCATTGGTAACGCGACAAGTAATGAAATAAGAACGAGTAGAGTAAACAAGCCTTGAAGTTTTGAGTAATATAGCTTAAGATTCGCCTTTTTTGCTTGTAATATATTAGGGAAAACTGAAGAAGTTATAATTATGGGTACAAAATACCAAAGCTCACTTATTCTTACTGCAGCACTATATACCCCAACAGCTTTACTATCAAGCAATTGTCCTAATATGATTTGGTCTGACTTCATGTATACCACAATTGCAATTGAAGACAACATAAGCGGCGTTGCCTCTCTAACCATCTGTTTTGCTAGAGTCCACTCGAACACTAAGCTCCGAATTCTTATACCTTTAAAATTGAATACAAAAATTAAGAAAAAAGCAGTTAAAAGATATTCTGTAGCAGTAATCCATGCAAATGATATCAGTGGCTGTTTCATTAGTATCATTATCGATTTGATTATCGCAAAAAAAACGAACACCCCATTTTGTATCCAGACAACATACTTTGACTCCACTCTTGACTCGAAATAAAACTGCACTATATCAGCGGCTTTAAAAAGTAATAGCGTGCCAATTATATAAATCAACCCATTAACTGCTTGCTGCTCTTTATCCCCCCAAAAAAAGATGGATAAAATAGCCAGTAAATAAGATAATCCACCAGTAACGAGTGTGATCACTAAGCTAGTACCAATTATACCATTTCTCCTGTCTGGAAACTTAATCAGATCCCTTACCACAACACCTTGTAATCCCATACCAGCAATGGAGCTGAAGAGCATGATATATGTCAATGAATAATTGAATAGTCCAAATTCATCCGGTCCTAAATATCTGGATAGCCATACACTCAATAGTACCCCCAAAAGTAATCTGATTAACTTATCTACTAGCAACCATCCAATATTAGAATATATTTTTGAAAAAACCAGACCTTTTTTAAACATCAGAAAGGGTGGTTTTCCAAATAGGCACCGTAAGCAAGCCTTAAACCATCTTCAAGCTTAACTTTAGGATACCAACCGAGTCTATTTAGCTTACTACTATCCATTAGTTTTTTGGGCGATCCATCTGGCTTTAAATAATCAAATACGATGTCACCTTTGAACCCTATAATATCTTTAATTAGAACTGCAAGTTCTCTGATTGACAAATCTAAACCTGTACCCACATTTAAGTGACTAGACATTGGTTCAACAAGTTCACTATATTGAGTAGACTCGAGGTTCATCACAAATACACTAGCATCTGCCAGATCATCGACATATAGAAACTCTCTCATGGGACT
>JACCDH011092481.1_pt1 | contig 12106 bp, 6 predicted proteins | sample 7442481 | NCBI WGS metagenome assembly JACCDH01 (sample SAMN15323433, study PRJNA562643) | freshwater metagenome | isolation source: river surface water | place: USA:Blue River Watershed | collected 2017-08-15 | reverse complement strand
TTTTTGAGCAACCAAATTTGCGCATGGTTTCTAATGTATGTAACCATAGGTAATCAATAAAAGAAAGGTCAGCCCAACCACCTTTAGGAACAGTTGGTAAAAGGTCATCCAATTTCCAAGAATGGAAGATTTTAGAATCGATTCCCGACTCTTTTACGCTAAATACTCCTTCTAGTAGTTTACCATGGTTAAAGGCTCGCTCTAATGATATTGAACCATTTAGTTCACTGGGGTATATTTTTTCCATACTCAAAAATACAAAATAAAATGATTATTACAAATAAATTACTATCTTTATAGTAAAATAATATCAAATCAATTGGCTAATTCTTCCTATTACAAGGCATATGAAACTAGAAGGGTTGTTATCATGGCGATAAGGGTAAACACCTGTAAACATTCATCATACGCCCGAAAACTGGAAGAAATCAGCCGTAAACAAAAGACTGTATAATATGGAATCGACTAAAGTAGTGTCACTAAGATTAGCAATGGGTACTTACGAAACAATCATCCTTGAATGTGAAGCAAAGGGTATTACCATTACCGAGTGGTTTGATAGACAAATTGCTACTGCAAAGAAGGCAAAAGCCGTAAAATCCCAGTTAGTGGAAAAAATGGAGCAGGTTTATGACTTAGGGTTAGAGTTTCCTGCTTTGGCTAAACAAAAGCTAAGGAGGGTGATTAGGTTTGTAGAGGGTGAATTGTAGTTTAGGTTCCAGAAAAGTAGGGCTATTGCAATATAATTTGGAAAATGAAACCAGCGGAATTCTATGGTATGTAAAGCTTAAATTAAAAGGGGTAATTAGGTAATTGCGAAAATATCTCTGTGCTGAAAAATAACGCGATATTCTTGTTTAGGGAATTGCCTTTAAAACCTTTACAACAAATAATTTGTACCAAGTCTTGTTTCATTATTTATGGTGTTTTCATTAATCAAATTTCCCATTTAGTTCCATTATAGCTAGCTTGTTGGGTTGATTTTCAAAATGAGGTAGTACTTCATTATTTGGTAAGCTGCTTAGTTTTACTACTTTGTCACCATTTTCCCAGAAGTACATTTAATTGCCTCATCGTTTATGCAAGTGATACATTTTCCTTTCTTACATAATTTATTCAATATATTGATAATAGGTACTCATACGCTTATATTTGTAATCGATTAATTATACTTACAGAAAATAATAACTCGAGTCTGATGTCTATAAATAAAGAATTTACGTTTATTGATTTATTTGCAGGTTGTGGAGGATTGTCACTTGGAGCCTTAAGAGCCGGTTATTCAGGGATTTTGTCTATAGAGCGTCAAAAAAATGCATTTGCAACTTTTAAACATAATCTAATAGACAATGAAGCTATCTCAAATTATGGATTGCAAAAGTTTAATTGGCCAAAATTTGTTGAGAAAAAAGAATATGAAATAAATGACTTCATGGACAATAATTCTCTTTTTTTCGAAAAATATATTAATAAAATTGATTTAGTAGTCGGCGGGCCTCCATGCCAAGGTTTTTCTTCTGCTGGCAAAAGAAAACAAAATGATCCAAGAAATCATTTATATAAATCTTATATAAAATTCATTAGAAAAATTAATCCCAAAATAATTTTAATTGAAAACGTTTCAGGAATTGCGTCAAAGTTTTCAGAATCAGGTAAGTCATATAAAGAAAAAATTGTTAAAGAGCTGAGTAAAGATTTCTTTATTGACGGTGAGATTTTAACTTCCGATTTATTTGGCGTACCCCAAAAGCGTAAAAGATACTTTATAATTGGCTTTAATAAAAGCATAAAAAAATTCAATAAAATCGAAATTGATAAGGTCTTCGATTTAATTAAAAAAGATGCAAGTGAATTTGCAAAAACTGTCTCAAATGGAAAGCGTCATTTTGATTTGAGTCATGTTAATGTTCAAGATGCTATAGGTGATTTAAGTGGAAATAATGGTAATGATAAGGATGTTTTGTATACTGATGAGGATTCTAACTATAAGGATTATAAATCATATTTGTACAACAAGCCCTTATCGGATTATCAGAAATTTATGCGGGTGGGAATTAAAAATTTTGAGTTAGTAGATAGTCATCGTATAGGTGACATTCATCCTGAGACACAGCGTATTTTCAAAAATTTGATTAGGATAGTAAATAAAAAAACAACAAATCATAAAGGTAAAGTTACTAAAGAGGATATGATTGCGTCAGGTTGGAAATCAAAAAAATTAATTATTAACGTCTTAAAAGGCGATAATTTATCCCCAACTTTAACTACTTGCCCTTTTGACTATGTTCACTATAGTTGCCCTAGAATTTTGACTGTAAGGGAATTTGCTAGGTTACAATCTTTTCCTGATTGGTTCAAATTTAAAGGCATATATGCAACTTCTGGCTCGCTTTCGTATACGACTCCAAGATATTCTCAAATTGGTAATGCTGTACCTCCTTTGATGTCTGAGTCAATTTTAAAAACTTTGAAATCTTTTTTATAATGCGAGTGCCTTGGACAAGGGAAGAATTACTGATTTTATTTAAAAAATACCCGTTATTACGCTCCGGTGATATGCATAAAAATCATCCAGAGATTATAAATATTTCAAATGAAATTAGAAGCCTCTCAGCTAATTTAGAAAATTCTAAAAAAGACAATAAATTTAGAAACCCCAATGGAGTAGCATTAAAATTTGCTAATATTCTTCATATTGATCCTGATCACACAGGAAAAGGAATGAAAGGTGCAAGTAAATTAGACAGAACTTTTTTTGAAGAGTATTTCAATAAAACAACAAATATCAAAAAAAAATGTAATTTAGAAGATAACCAAGCTGGTTTTATCTTGGAACAAAAAGAGCAAAAAGTTGAAAATAAAATGAAATATCCGCACGCTTTTAGAAAATGGTATAGTTCCAATATTGGTGGTGTTAGGCTTCCTATGAATAATAAAACTGGAAGACCAATTGGTGATAACATAATTGAGGGCAAAATTCATGGCTTAATAAAAGAAATGATCGATGCGTTCAAGTTAAATAAAGGAAAATGTTTATGTGTTTTAGTTGGAGGACCAGGTAATGGAAAGACGGATTTAATGGAATATGCAGCAGATTTATTTTTTGAGGTTTTCGATATTGATAAGAATGTAGGAAAAGTTAATCTTCAAGAAGGGTTTAAACTAAATAATCGAAAAGCTACATATGTGCATGGCGATTTTACTTTGAATTTAATTCAAGATGCTTCACAAAGAGAATTAAGTGATAATAGCCCAATTGAATCTTTATTTAAAGATTTAGAAGAGTTAAATGATTCAAAAAATGCACTAACTCTAATTTGTATAAATAGAGGTGTTCTTGAAAGTGTCTACACTAATTCAAGAAATAGCTCAAATAGTATATATAAACATAAAGACTTAATCCAAAAAATTCACTCTTATAATAATATTCAATCAATAATAAACGATTATAAAATTTGGGGTGGAAATGTATTAGATATTAATCTGTATACATGGAGTATGGATTTTGATACATTGTTTTTTGAAAACGAGACATTAGATAATAATTTAATTAAAAGCATCATTGATAAATCTGGATGTTTAAATAATTTTATTATTTCTGATTCGCTAACACCAACTAGTGTAGCTTATAATTTTTTAAATAACGATGAATTGTTATTTAATTTTTCAAAGTTGCTGAGAAGTTATGAAATCATAAATGGTAAAAGATTTACTTATCGAGAAGTGTTTTCGTTAATTGCGCATTTATTTTATTTTTCTGAGCAGCAATTTGATAAATTTAAGATAGAATTAGAGGAATATAATAATATAGCATATCAAGATATAATTTCTAGATTTAATTTGATATTTCATCTTTATAAGTATACGCCAAATTATCGTTTATTTAATTACTTTATTGAACCCGAAAAAGGCTTGCAGGATATAGCAATTAAGCCATATATTAGTGATAGCGGAAAGCTAAAAGAGTTTTTTAATAGCTTTTCTAAGTCACCTAGAAACAGAAGTGAAGTACCTGTTTTTATAAGAACTAAGGGTTGTCAAATTTTTGATCCCTTATATTATGATGACAATTTTTTTATTATAAAAAATGACCTCGGAAAAGAAATTACCTTAAAATCATTCATTGATTCAGTGATTTATAATCAAGAACTTAATATTCATAATTTTTCGAATATTTTAAATCCAATTGAAATAGAACTAATTGAATTATTAGAACAAATTAAGTCTGACAAATGTCTTAAAATAGACCCAGAAAAATTAAACTCAACTCAATTAAATGGAATTGACTCTTTCAAAACATTCCTGAATAATTTAATTATCGGCTTATTCAAGCGTGCGCTTTTTGTTAGCAACTATTATATTAAGGATTCTAAATTGATAAATGAATATATTGATCTGATAAATAATGATTACAGCCCATTCATCGACACACTTGACGAATCAATGGCGATTAATAGTAAAATTGAAAATAGTTTGACAACTAAAATAGGACAAACTAGTAGTGAATTAACTAATAATGTAATTGAGAAGAATAGGTTAACAAGAATAACCAGCGTTAAAAAGCCAACAAACTCGATGCCAAAGTCTGATCAAATTATATTTGAATACGATCATAATCTCGGTAGAACGAATGTTAAAAAATACATTATAATCACTTTTAATTTATTTAAATCAATAAAGAAAAATGCTGAAAATATTTTTCAAGCTTGCTTAGATAAGAATTATTTAATGTGGAAAGAGCTAAAAAAAATTGAATTATCTGAGCGAAATAATTCCGGTGAGATTTTTATACCGGATATGAATATCAAGCTAAAAATTACAAGAAATCCGCTGAAAATTATTAAAAATTAAATTTTGTTATGGATTTAACGCCTTCATACGATGCCACTGATAAAATTCAATTTTTTAAAATTGAGCGTAAAATTGAGTATATACCAATTGTTTCTATTCTTATTGCTAGCTTATATCGAAACTTGCATTTAGTTTCAGCTAGCGAATCTTTCAGTAATAAAAACGCTAATCTTTTATTTGAGGCAATAAACGGTGATATAGAATTAGGTGAAACATTTACCAATGAGGAGTTGAAAAATTTGTTTTACACAAGTTTAAGTGTTCCATCAAGTGATGCGCAGCTTAAAGTAAAAAAATTTTTAATTAATCCATTAGTTCCTGAAATTGGAAATTTTGGTCTTGCCGCTAGACATGCAGAAAGTCCTTGGAACCCTGGAGCTTTCATTATAGAAATAATCGCAAACTATGTTGAAACTGATTCTGATTTTTATGAAATTATCAAAATACTCAGAGATGCTTTGAGTATAAATGATATATCTGAATCTGATTTGTGGTCACTTTGTATAAAGAATGAATTCATTTCCATCTCGAACAAACTCTCAGTTGCTCCAAATATTGAACCAGACAAGAGCTATTTTATTGATCTATACAACAAGAATAAAAAGAAAAAGAAATTGTATTCTAGATCTTTGCATTCAAATATTGTAATAAAAGATTTAGTTAATATAATAAATTTAAACAATAAATTAACTCGTCAAAAATGGGTCGGAGTTTTAGAAGGCTACCTAAGATTAATGCTCTTTAATCATATAATATTTACCTTAAACTTATCGAAAAGTTATTTTGAGCTAATAAAATATAAAATTGAAAATAATGATTACACGGTAGGCCCTGAAGACGTTTTAGATTTAATTAATAATAAATATATAATTGATGATCTTTTTTTAAAGGTTGGATCTCAAAGAAAATTATACATCATAAGTAATATTGACAGTCATAGTTATTATAATTCTTTCATTTATTACATCTTTAATGAAATTGGTGAATCTGCATTCGTAGATTTTAATGAAAATTCATTTATTGAAATCACTGAAAAGTTAATAAAACATTTCAAAGACATTTCAAATCTTAAAAGTATACAAGCAAAATTTTATAACGACCATGAAGATCAATTATTAAAATTTAATGAGAATTTCAGTTCTTTTAAAAACATCAAAGAAAGTTTAGAATATTTGTGTTCAAGAAAAATTTCTACAAATTCAAAATTTATTTCTGACGTCAACTATATCTTTGAAAAATCCTCATCTAGTAATAATTCTCCATTTATTTTTAGTCTTAGCGCTGGTGTGATTTCCACTTTAACTGCATTAATATTTCTTCGGAAAAATTATGATCATGATTTCATCTCCGGTCTTGAATTTATAAAGGAGTTGAAGAGTTATAATATTGATTTATCTATTAAAGATATAAGCGAAGGGAAATTGAAGGAAACACTTTTGTCGCTTGGGATAGTTATTGACAGCCCAGATACAGAAGGAGGAATTTTAATCATGAAACCAGGGTGGATTTAATACATTATACTATGATCAAACTTAATAATATATATTTTGAAAAGTGGTTACTTGATTCAATATCTTCAGATTCAAATAGGCATTTATTTTTTGATTTTGACGAAAAATTACTTTTGCAAATTTCAAAATTTTATTCTCAATCTAATAGCATAAATTTTTTTAATAAGCCGACATCTATTTGGATTTACAGTCTTGATTCTGATAAAGACTACGGGGATAAAACAAAAATATCTAAAATATGTGATGCTGATTTAGTAAGAGAAAGAAATTTAAATGAGTCCTCAAATTTTATAGTATTAATATCTAAAAGTTCTAAAATACTTCCATGTGATAGTATTTTATCTTCTAGTCACAATTATTTTGATTCCGAGAAAAAATATGTAGAATTTATTTCAAAAAAAATATTTATTGATGAATACAATATTGAACCAAATTTAATAGAAATTTTTAAGAAAAATTTATTTGAATTTTCTTCTGAAAAAATCTATCAATGTTTTAGTAAGTTTATTGATCCGAATTCAGTTTTAGACTTCTTTGGAATTATTGGTGATATGAAGCATTTAAGCTACAATGGAAAATCACCATATTTCAAAGATTTTTTATTCAAAGTACAAGATATACTTACTAATGAAAGTTTTTCAGGTTTAGAAAGTAGGCTTATAAAAAATAATGTAAGTAATTGTACCCTTGTTTTAAATAGTTTTAAACAAGAAGGGTTCAATTCTGCTAGAGATTTTTCTAGAAATCTAAATAATGTATTTTTAGAGTTTACACAAAAATATAGAGATTGTATAATTGTTGACGAATGGATAAATGCATTATTAGATGAAGAAATTGACTCCATTATCGAATTTGACAACAAGAATAGCGATGATATATTTACAGTTGTAAAAAATGATGATAAAATTAATGATAAAGGTAACAAGTATGTACTTAATAGGTCACATTTGAGTGCATATTTGACTAATAAACCAACTGTAGAATGGTCTGTTAATAAGATTGTACAAGGAGAATATGATAATCTAGATTTAACTGAAAAAGATAAATTATTAAATGTTAAATCTGCTTTTAATGGAAATAAAAAGTCGATTTCAATCATTAATTATTGTGATGTAATTTCTGATAATCTATTATTAGATTTCAGCGCGCGAATACAGTTGCTATTTTCAAATACGGATAATTATTTGAACTTAAAAAGAATAAAGACTGTAAGTATTGAAAACGACAGTTTTGTTAACTTTAAGAATGAGGCTAAATCATATATAGAATCTAATTATAAAAATATCAGCTTTGATTTTGAATCATTAGATTTGAATTCTAGTAAATTGTCTATATTTCAAGTAAAAGATAAGAGTCTATTTGAGAATAGTGATCTTTGTCTTCAATTTAGACTTTTAAATAAAGAGGCAGAGTTTGATTGGTTGTTTTTTCAAGACATGCAGGGTAACTTTAAGTTAAATTATCAGAAATTTCAAGAAATTGAGATGACGACCTGTATAAGCAATGATTTTTTTAAGGATGTGAAAATCATTTTAAAAAATGTATCTCACAATACTCTTTATCTCAGATTAGTATCAAACGGAGTTAGTGAAATTATTATTGTGAATTTTATCCCTGATGGAAAGAAGGCTCCTTTAGAAGTAAATAATTACTTTCAAAAAATGCAGGCATTGAATGACTTTACTAGTTCCAGTAATAGAATCATCGAAATTAGGAGTAGAGAAAAAAATATAATTCAATCATTCTATTTAGAAGATAATTTCGATAATTGTTTTTTCCCAACTATATTCAACATTAACTTTCTAAATAATAAAAAAAATACTCTACCTGAAATTATTGATATAGAACAACCTTTGCCAAATGATTTTAGGCCAAGTAAATCCTCATTCGAGTCATTATTAAATTTAAGTGAATTTGATGATTATTTGATAATTCGAGCGAAACTGAAAGAAATTTTGTCAAATAAACTTAAGTCATTTGATATTAAAACAATTGATGACATTGACTTTAGTGAATTTGAATTTAAACAATTGTCGATAGAGTATATAGATGCCTATTATAAAGTTTTATCACTTAATGAATTAGTACAATGGATTGACTGTTTTTATTTTTGTGAATTTAATAATACTCATAACCGGTTAGACAATTATCCATTTGCCATATTTTTTAGCCCTTTAAATCCTTTAGTTCTATATCAATTAGTTTGGAAGATGAACTTAATGAAGGCTAATTTGGAAAAATCCAAACTGCCTAATTCTTTGTCTTCAATAATTAAAATAAACAGTATAGAAAATTGGGTATTAAAAATACAACCTGCTTCTAAGTTATATATATCTATTCATACCAATAGTACTCTATTTACAGGCTACATTTTATCTGATTTGGCATACAAAGATAATTCTCTCAAGGGAATATTAAAGTATTTTAAGGTAAGCTATTCACAGAGTATTGGTTATTTATCATCTTCTCAAATAAGAAGCGCACTAAATAAAAGTTATAGCTACCTGTCTAATAAAACTACATTTAATATTAAAATTGATGGAAAGTTGTTTGATTCAACAACTAATGAATCTATTTTAAATTGGATTGATGAAAAAACAAACGAGTTAAGTAAATTATACAAAAACTTTAATTTCCAAGTCAATATTTTCGATAATAGAGAAGAAATTTGTTACCCATCTGATAATTTATTGGCATATTATAAAGATGAATGTAAGTTAGATTTTAATTGGTATAAAGGTTCATTAAATCAAGTTGATTTCGATTTAACTCTAATTACTTCTATAATTCCAGATGTTTCTGAGCATAATGAATCGGATTTTGAAAATCTTTCCCAAAGTTTTACTTACAAAAACTTAGTGAATAATAATATTTCTAAATATAACAGTAAGGCGCTTTATAAAGATATTTTTATTAGAAATTCAAATTTTCTAAATTCTTTTGATCATATTATAAATGATTTACAAACACTATTTAAGTCTAGTTTAAATTTCAACCAATATCGCACTCTTTTGGTGACAATAGATCATAAGAATTCTGAAGTACTAGCCATTTCAAGTGATATATCAAATTCCTTCATTTTAGAAGAGGTTTTGGGAAAGACACTTTGGGAATTTAGTATTGCCGATTATTCTTATCAAGATACTGGTAAGGGTGATTACTTTTTATTAGCTAATGAACAAGAAATTTACATTAATAATTTTAAAAAGTTTTTAAATGAAATCGACCCTGATTCTCAAAATATTTTCCAGGAATTTATTTCATATTCAAAAAAAACAGGTTTATTCGAATTAAAGCATTTAATTTCTAATCAAAATTCTATCAAAGGTTTCATTGCATCTGTTTCAGCCAGAAAAATTTTAAATAGCCTATTGACTAACTCTCTAGATAGCTTTATCATACCTTATGATGTATTTAAGAATAGATTGCATAAAATTAAATCTGATTTAATAGATAATAATCAATTCATTGATACACAATATCCAGATTTCATTTTAGTAAAAACAACGAAACTGGAAACTAAATGGCTTATAGATATTAGATTAATTGAGGTAAAGTATCGAAAAGATATTATGACTCCCTCCGAAATTGATAAAATATTGATAGATCAAACCAGGAATGCGAATAATTTATTCTGCAAATTAAATACCTTAAGAAAAGACACTACACAAGACTTGAGTCTATGGAATGATTCATTATCTCTTATTTTGTTAGAAATGTCTCAATTTTATTTCAATAATTCTTCGGATATAAATAATAAATTGATTACTAATTTTGCTGAAGCTATTAATTCCGAATATGATTGTAGAATTTTACAACCATTGTTAATTGCAGTTGATTCTTCTGATAACATTGAGATTAATGAAGTAACTAATGGATCATATATTAAGATTCCACAAAACAAAATTCATACTATCTTTTCTGACAACTCCGAATTTATAGATAATTTTAATAATCATTTTAATGATTTGAAAAATTTTGATATTTGTAGCGATTGCTATATTGTAAATACGGACGAGCAAATTGAGGTATTTGATACTATCACAGAAGATACTTCGATTCTTGATTATGAGGATTCTAAGTATGTTAGTAGCGCATCTAATATTGAGCATTCAATTAGTGAATTCAATCACTCTGCTTCACTCATTTCGAAAGTTATTTTAGGTAAAGATATCTCAAACAGAGAGGTTGTGTATTACCCGAAAGGAAAATCAGGTACTCCATTGCCAAACTATAATGTTATGGTAACTGGTTCATCTGGAAAAGGCAAGACGCAATTTATAAAGTCTTTTATTTTTCAGAATATAAAAAATAATGTAAGTTTTACTATAATTGATTTTAAAAATGATTATTCAGATAATTTATTTTGTTCATTATGTAATTTGAAAAAAATAACTGTAAAATTAGATGGTATACCTTTTAATCCTCTTATTCCTAGAGTAATTATTAATGAGGATTCTAAATATTATGATGTTAGTGAGCATATAAATGGTATTTGCTCGGTATTGGCATCAACCTTTGGTTTAGGAGATCAACAAGAAGCTCAGTTAAAAAGAGCTGTTCGTGACGTATTCAATAATGCAGGAATAAATCCGCGCGGCACTTTACCTTTTGATGAAAATTTAATTTTCCCATCATTCAATGAAGTAGGAGATTATTTAGAATCTGGGGAAAGGGATCTTGAAAAATTGTATAATAGACTAGACCCATTGTTTGATTTGAATTTATTCCCAGATAAATATAAAAAAATTGGATTTGAAAACATTATTAATCAGTCTAATATTATTAAGTTATCGGATATTCAAAATGATAAAATAAAGAATGCTGTCGCTAAAATTTTAATCGTTTCTGCTCATGGTTTTTATTTAGGATCAAATCATAAATCTAATTTAGAAAAATATTTTGTTTTTGATGAAGCGCATCGAATTCTAGACACCTCTTTCGTTGAAAAATTCATAAGAGAATGTAGAGCCTTTGGAGTTGGTATTTTATTGTCTTCTCAACAGCCTGATGATTTTCCAGATGATGTTTTAGGCCAACTTGCCACTAAAGTAATTCATGGGAATGATGGTATAGCTAGATTAACTAAAAAAATTAAAGCGCTAATTTCATTTGCCCAAGATGACAAATTTATCAATAATTTAAAGACCTTTGAAGCAATTGTTAATAGTCAAGATTATAATAATTTTATTATCAAAACATTAGCATGGCCCCATCTTGTAGTGTTAGAAACTATAGCTGCTTTTGATCAAGATGGAATTACCTTAAATGATTTGAAAATACAAATTTCTGATAAGGATATTAAATTATCTGAACTTGATAATTTAATAAATAATTTACTGCTCAAAAGTTATGTTTTGCTTAAAAATGACAAATACTTTATTTATAAAAATGGAATTTAAAATATATTGATAGAAATATTTTTTAAAAATTGATTTTAGTAAAATATTTAGTTTAATTAGCAGTGACTTTTTATATGTTTTTTTAAATTCAGGTAAGAACTTCAATCCTCCTCCCCATCACTCCACAAACACATTATAAATCCCGGTCTCATTCCTTCTAATTTTCCGTGATTTAAACCCAATATTCCTATCATTCACCATTTCTACGAGGCAAAACTCCTTCCAGTCTTTAGGAATAGCCGGAAATATCAGTGTAAACCGTTTAACCTGTCCTTTTCCCGCAAAATGAAACTTATTAGGTGCAACAGGTATGTTAACAGCTTGTATCATTTCTAGATCGTC
>JACCDH010707610.1_pt1 | contig 12106 bp, 10 predicted proteins | sample 7442481 | NCBI WGS metagenome assembly JACCDH01 (sample SAMN15323433, study PRJNA562643) | freshwater metagenome | isolation source: river surface water | place: USA:Blue River Watershed | collected 2017-08-15 | reverse complement strand
GTGCACGGTCGAGCCGCCGACGGCCTTCACGATCCATGCGGGCAGGTTCGGGAAGTCGTTCGACACGCGCCAGGTGCCCGAGGTGGTGCGCTTGTCCAGCCATGAGATCTTGCTGAACATGGGCCATTCATCATTCTCGAAGTCCTGGATCTCGTGGCGCTTGCCGGCCTCGAGAATGACGACGTCAATGCCTTTCTGTGCGAGCTCGTTGCCCAGCGTACCGCCGCCGGCACCCGAGCCGACGATGACCACTACCTCATCCTTGAGGTCGAATTTCTTTGCCATGTGTGTCTCCTGAATTCTTGTTCTTTACGAGTGGCGCAACGCTTACGCGCCGGGCGCTTCGCCCATCCAGTTCTGGTCGTTGAAGCCGCGGTTGATGTAACCGCCGAGCTGCGCGGACGGGCCCTGGTAACCGAGCTTGGCCCAGACGGCCGGCTGGTTGTAGAGGCTGACGACGAGGTCGCCGCGGATTTTCAGGAAGAACGGATCTTTGGCATCAGCCATCGCCTTCAGCACTTGCACGCGATCGCTCTCTGCAGCGACAGCGGCATAAGCCTTGCCGAAGCGCGAGTTCGCATCGGCATCGGCTTTCGCGATGCCGTCGAGGATGAGTTTTTTCAGCGTCGCATCGGACTTGGCCTGCTCGCCATAGACACCAACGGCGTTCTCGTACAGTTTGTCCTCGAAGCGGTCGTGCGGGAAGATGTCGCGCGCAATCTTGACCAGGGTCTTGAAGGCGGCACTGCCGAGCGCTTCTTCCGCGAGGGCCGCATTTGGCGTGAACAACATCGGAATGCCGCCGGTGGCAGCGGCTGCGGAACCGGCGGAAGCAATCTTGAAGAATTGCCGGCGCTTGGGCTGGTGGGGTGTGGACATCGTTGTCTCCTCTGTTTTTCTGGTCAAAGCTGCGACGCCGTGATGTTCGGGCCGGCATCGAGTCATGCTCTCGGTCCTTCCTGTTCCCTGACCCCAACCTCATCCGGGACCGGTCGCATGGGTCGGACGGTACTGAAAGCGAAACGATTATTTCCTGCATCCCTGCATTTTGGGTAGTAATGCACTACTACGAACAGGGAATTTTTCCGAACGCGAAATCAGCCATGGTGCGTCGCAAAAGCTGCGCGCTCGTCAGGACAAGCTTGATACACAGGACGGGGAGCTGAGATGGACCGGTGCTGGCGGGGTGCCGCAGATTGCGTTGCAACAGGAAGCGCGACAAAAAAATTCACGTGCCGGCGGACCGGAAAACGGCGAGCGGTGGCACCAAAAAAAAGCTCTCCCGGAGGGAGAGCGCAAACCTAAAAGGGGATTTAGGCAAGTTCGAGGAGACTGCAGCAAGTCCCTCGACTGCAGGTTACGGCAGCTTGCCAGAGGTTATTTGAGCTTGCTCAAGTCTTGCGATGATTTGCGCGAACCGGGCGGGAACGTTTGAGGGTGCGCAAGGGTCGCCGGCGCGCTGCTGAATCAATCGTGCCGGATCAATCGTCGGCAGGGGTATCCGCATGCGCCGGTGCGTGATGCAGCAGATGGCCAAGCTTGCTGGCCTTGGTCGCGAGGTAATATGCGTTGTGGTCGGTCGACGTGGTCACATGCGCGACGCGCTCGGCACCGATGTCGAGCTTTTTCATGGCATCGATCTTGCGCGGGTTGTTCGTCATCAGCTTCAATGCGCTGACATTGAAATGGCGCAGCATCGGCTCGACGATCGCGTAGTCACGCAGGTCGGCATCGAAGCCGAGCTGATGATTGGCCTCGACCGTGTCGGCACCAGCCTCCTGCAGCCCGTATGCGCGGATCTTGTTCACGAGGCCAATGCCGCGGCCTTCCTGTCGCAGGTACAGCAACATGCCGCGGCCTTCGTGCGCAATGCGCTTGATCGCATTCTCGAGCTGCGCGCCGCAGTCGCAGCGCTGGCTGAACAGGGTGTCGCCGGTCAGGCATTCGGAATGCAGGCGTGCCAGCACTGGCTGGCCATCGCCGATGTCGCCGAGCACCAGCGCCAGATGCTCCTTGCCCGTGGCCGCCTCGATGAACGCGTGCAGCTGGAACGTGGCCCATGGCGTGGGCAGCGCGCAGCTGGCGGCATGCGTGAGCAGCGGCGATGAGGTGGCTGGGGACGGTTCGGGGTGCGACATGGAGCAGGCTTGGAAGCGGGCTGGGTGGCGGGCTGGATAGCGGGGTGGGCAGGTGGCTGGCTGTTTTGTCAAAGGTGCATGCGCCGACGCTGCCGCGCAAACGAGAATGCGGCGTCGCGATACCTCGCGCCCGCCGCATTCCGGTGGTCAGGCTGAATTATGCCGCAATCAGCGCATCCATGGCTTGGCGACCATTGGCCAGTGCCGAGTTGACAGCCTCATCACCCATGGCCAGACCTTCGGCACTGACGAAGCTGACATCGGTGATGCCGAGGAAGCCGAGCACGCCGCGCAGGTAGGTCTCCTGGAAGTCCATCGACTGCGCCGGGCCGCTGCTGTAGACGCCGGCACGCGACGTGAAGATCACGAACTTCTTGCCTTGCACGAGGCCGACCGGGCCGGTCTCAGTGTACTTGAAGGTCACGCCGGCACGCGCCACATGGTCGATCCAGGACTTCAGCGTGGAGCTGACCGAGAAGTTGTACATCGGCGCGCCGACCACGACGATGTCGGCGGCCATCAGCTCGGCCACGACCTCGTCGGATTGCTTGATCAGCTGCTTCTGCTCGTCATTGCGCTGCTCGGGCGGCGTGAAATACGCGCCGACCATGCCCTCCGACAGGTGCGGCAGCGGATTGGCGGCGAGGTCGCGCGTGACGACTTTGGCGCCCGGATGCAAGGCTTTCAGCTTCTCGATGAATTCGCCGCTCAGCTGGCGCGAGACGGAGCCGGTGCTGCGCACGCTGCTGTTGAGGTAGAGGATGTTGTTCATGGTGATTTCCTTGGTGGGTTGAACGTCGGGTGATGTCTGGTGTCGTGTCGCTGCGATCAGGGCAAATCGAACAGCAGGAATTCGGCGGCCTCGGCCTTGCTGACCTGGACGCTGGCTTCGCCTTCGAGCTTGGCCGCATCGCCGGCCTGCAAGCGCGTGCCGTTGACCTCCAGCGTGCCGCGGATCAGGTGCAGGTAGGCACGACGGCCCGCTGCCAGCGGATGGCTGACGGCCTCGTCACCATTGAGCAGGGATGCATACATGCGCGCATCCTGATGAATTGTGACCGAGCCTTCGGAACCGTCCGGCGAGGCGACCAGGCGCAGCCGGCCGCGCTTGGATGCGACGTCGAAATGCTTTTCTTCGTAGCCGGGTGCGATGCCCTGCACCGAGGGCTCGATCCAGATCTGCAGGAAGTGCACCTGCTGGCTCGGTGAGTTGTTGAACTCGCTGTGCATCACGCCGGTACCGGCGCTCATGCGCTGCACGTCGCCATAGCGCAGCACCGAGCCATTGCCCATGCTGTCCTTGTGCGCCAGCTCGCCTTCGAGCACGTAGGAGATGATCTCCATGTCGCGATGGCCGTGCGTGCCGAAGCCGCGCGCCGGCTGTACCCGGTCGTCATTGATGACCAGCAGCGGCCCGAAGCCGGTGTGCCGCGGGTCGTAGTAGCTGCCGAAAGAAAAGCTGTGGCGCGAGTCCAGCCAGCCGAAGTTGGCGATGCCGCGGTCGTCTGCCTTGCGAATTTCGATCATGATGGCTCCTGACATGCAATAATTTCGAACGTTTTGCGGCCAGAAATGATGTCTGGCGACGTGTCGAAACCCGATAAAATTCGTCGGGCTTAGGTTAGGGTCGCAGTATCCTTGTTTGTGTCGGGAAATAAAAGCGAAAAATTTCCCGATCTATCATCGAAAAATTCGATTATCAAATCATGCTCAAGCTCAGCCTCGATGCGCTGCAGGTGGTCGATGCGATCGACCGCGGCGGCTCCTTTGCGGCCGCCGCGAAGGAACTGTTCCGGGTGCCGTCGACCATCTCTTACACGGTCGCCAAGCTGGAAGAGGATCTTGGCGTGCAGTTGTTCGAGCGTGCCGGGCCGCGCGTGACGCTGACCGAGGCCGGGCGTACCTTGCTGGAAGAGGGGCGCCACTTACTGCTGGCGGCACGCGATCTGGAGCACAAGCTGCGGCGGGTCGCGAGCGGCTGGGAGGCGGAGTTCTCGATCGCGCTCGATGTGTTGTTCCCGGCCTTGCTGCTGGCGGACGAGATCCGCGACTTTTATCAGGCGACCGACAGCACGCGCCTGCGGCTGTCGTACGAAGCCCTGTCAGGTACCTGGGAGGCGCTGCTGGACCGGCGCGTGGATCTGGTAATTGGCGCCGCCGGCGAAGGGCCGCCCGGGGGTGGCTACAGCACGGCGCCACTGGGCACGCTGGATTTCGTGTTCGCGGTCGCGCCATCGCATCCGCTGGCCAGCGTTGATCGTCCACTGCGCAAGGAAGACCTGATCGCGCAGCGCATGGTGTCGGTGTCCGATACCGCACGCCGTCTGCCGCCGCGCACCGTGGGCCTGCTGATGGGACAGGACACGCTGACCGTGCAGTCCATGATCGACAAATTCAATTGCCAGCTCGCGGGACTTGGCGCCGGCTACCTGCCGGCCGCGTGGGCAAGACCGGCGATTGCCCAAGGGCGGCTGGTCGAAAAAACGGTGGAGGAAACCCGGCCGCCCGAGAGCTTCTGCATCGCGTGGCGCACGGGCGAACGCGGCGCAGCGCTGGCGTGGTGGATAGAACGACTGCGTCGCAGCGCGTTGATGGACAGGCTGGCGCAACTGGCGATCAGTGGCGCAGGCCTTCCGGTATCGCGCATCCCGGTCTAGGCGGCAGACTGGCGAGCCACCTGTTCGGAGGCGCCGATGCCCGCTTCACCGGCCTTGCCATGCCTGAGCACATAGCCGAGACCATAGGCACTGGTCAGCGTATAGCGGCAACGTGTCAGTGCCTCGATCTTGAAGCGCAGCTGGAACATCGTGACCCGCAGATTGCTGCCCTCGATCGAGCGCCCGGCGAGCTTGAACAGGAGCTGCAGCTCATCGAGCGGTATCACGCTGCCGAAGTGGGCGAGGAACAGCTCGGCCACCGCGACTTCCGATGGGGTCAGCAGGATGGCATCGCTGCCGTGGCAAAGCAAGCGTGATTCGACCTGCAAGGACAGCCGGGCATGGTCGAGCCCGAAACCCAGTCGCGACTGTCGCTTGAGTGCGGCGATTGCGCGGCGTGCCAGGTCATGCATCGCATCCATGCCATTGACCCAGTCGCTGACGATCGCGGGCACGGCCAGCAGCCGCGTCGTCGGCAGTTCATGTTCGAGCACGAGGATCACGGGCATCAGTTGTTCAGGGTCGCGATGGCGACGCGCCATTGCATGATAGTCGCGGCTGGAAAGTGACCACAGCTCGTCGATCACGCGCGCGTCCATCGCCTCGATCAGCACCAGTGCGGGATGCGTGCCTGCGCTCTTCAGGGCGCTCAGTGCGAGCTTGTCCGTCATGGCCTCGACCTCCCAGTGCAGCGGCACATTGGGTGCGTATTGACGCGGAAAAGCCGAGTCCGCACGGGCAATTTCGGCGGCCACCCGCGTGAGCAATTGATCTCCCTTCACTTTGAGGCAGATCTTCACCCCGCACGCCTCAGGTTCCGACTGCGGCGCGCACTTCGAGCGCTTCCTTGATGTGTTCCCACAGACCGGCCTGGAGCAGGCGGGAGCGCTCATGCGATGCGTACAGCCTGATTTCGACTGCCGAGCTCCACTCGCGGTCCCCCGCCAGTGCCAGCCTGCCGGCGTCGAGATCCTCGCGCACCAGACTTTCCGGCAGCCATGCGATGCCAAGGCCGATGCACGCCAGCGACTGCAGGATGCGCGGGTGCGGGCTTTGCGCCACCACGTTGAAGTACGGGTCACAGGGACGAAAGCGGATCAGGCTGTTGCAGAGGCGGCCGAAGAAGGTCTCGGGAGGATAGGCGAGGAGTGGCAGGTTGCGCAGCCGAGCCTCGGCGAGCAGGTAAATGGCCTCGCCATCGTCGTTCGCCCTGCACACCGGGACCACGCGATCCGTGCCGAGGATGATGGATGGTGTCGCGCGCTCATCCACGGCCACGGGCACCACCGGCGTGTGATAGACCATCAGCAGGTCGCAACGGCCGCCCGACAGCGCGACCAGCCCCTCGTAGGTTTCACCCGCTAGTATCTCGAACTTCAGGCCGCTGATGCGCTGGTTCAGGTGTTCTATCCATTGCGGCAGCAAGTGCTGGGTCAGTGAATACGCGACGAAGAGCTTGATGCCGGAAAAGGCCTTGCTGCGATGGCCGAGTGCGACGCGGGTGTCGTGCAGCTGACGCACCATCTCGCGCGCCGCATCACGGAACAGGTGGCCTGCCATCGTCAGCCGCGGGGGTACGGTGTCACGGTCGACCAGCGGTATGCCTATCCATTCTTCCAGTGATCGTATGCGGCGACTGAACGCGGATTGGGTGACGTTTCTCGCCTGCGCCGCACGGGTAAAGCTCGACAGATCCGATAGTACGAGGAAGTCTTCCAGCCAATCGATATCCATGGTGTCTCCCTTCCTGTTGGCCAGTGCGTGCTTTGTTTCTGCTGGCCAATTTTAATTATTAAAAGTTTAACTTTCTCGAGCCACTGTAGCCAAAAAAGTTCCGCGATAAAAGCGCCATACCGGCGGTCAACCGGGCTTTGCGGGGAGGGACGGGGGATTCAGCGCAATCTTGTCGCGAGCAGGCAACGAAATCGCGGCACTTGTTGCAGGCAAACTCGGGAATTCGCGAGACGCTGCCGAGCCGAGGCGGCAGGCGGGTACCCGGCGCCCGGGCCCGCACGTAGTAATCCATTGACGCAGCGACGAAAAAAAACCGCCGGCACAGGCCGGCGGTTTCTGGTCAGGACCGAGGGTCCGAATCAAGCGATCAATGCTCGTTGATGTCGTTGTCCTTGGTTTCCTTGACGAACAGGATACCGACGACGGCCGTGATCAGCGCGATCACGATCGGGTACCACAGGCCGTAGTAGATATCGCCCTTGTACGCGACCAGCGCGAACGAGGTCGTCGGCAGCAGGCCGCCGAACCAGCCGTTACCGATGTGATACGGCAGCGACATCGACGTGTAGCGGATACGGGTCGGGAACATTTCGACCAGCATCGCCGCGATCGGACCATAGACCATGGTCACGTAGATCACGAGGATGAAGAGCAGCAGCAGCACCATCGGCTTGTTGATCTGGGCCGGGTCAGCCTTGGCCGGATAGCCGGCTTCCTTGATCATTTCTTTCAGCGCGTCGGTGAACTCCTTGTCCTTCGCAGTCGCGTCTTCCTTCGACAGGCCAACGGCGCTGTAGGACACGAGCTCCTTGTCGCCAACCTTGATCACCGCTGGCGTGCCGGCCGGAGCCGCGACGTTCTGGTAGTTGACCGAAGCCGCCGCCAGTTTCGCCTTCGCGCTGCAGCACGACCAGGTGAAATTCTTCGTGCCGGTCGGGTTGAACTGGAACTGGCACTCTGACGGGTCGGCAATCACGGTCACCGGCGCCGACATCTGCGCAGCTTCCAGCGCCGGGTTCGCGTAGTGCGTCAGCGCCTTGAAGATCGGGATGAAGGTCACCGCAGCGATGATGCAGCCGGCCATGATGATGTTCTTGCGGCCGATCTTGTCCGACAGCGTACCGAACACGATGAAGAATGGCGTGCCGATCAGCAGCGAGGCTGCAATCAGGATGTTCGCGGTGGCGCCATCGACCTTCAGCGTCTGTGTCAGGAAGAACAGTGCATAGAACTGGCCGGTGTACCAGACCACGGCCTGGCCGGCGGTCAGGCCGACGAGGGCCAGGATCACGACCTTCAGGTTCTTCCACTGGCCGAAAGCTTCCGACAGCGGTGCCTTCGAGACCTTGCCTTCTTCCTTCATCTTCTGGAAGGCCGGCGATTCATTCATCGACAGACGGATCCACACCGAAATACCGAGCAGGAAGACCGACACCAGGAAAGGCACGCGCCAGCCCCAGTCAGCGAAGGCTTCTTCACCGATCGCGGTACGGGTCGCAAGGATGACCATCAGCGACAGGAACAGGCCCAGCGTTGCGGTGGTCTGGATCCATGCGGTGAACGCGCCGCGCTTGCCGTCCGGTGCATGCTCGGCCACATAGGTGGCGGCACCGCCGTATTCACCGCCGAGCGCGAGGCCCTGCAGGATACGCAGCGAGATCAGGATCACCGGTGCGGCGATGCCGATGCTGGCGTAGTTGGGCAGCAGGCCGACGATGAAGGTCGACAGGCCCATGATCAGGATGGTGACCAGGAAGGTGTACTTGCGGCCGACCATGTCGCCGAGACGGCCAAACACGATCGCGCCGAACGGACGTACCAGGAAGCCTGCGGCAAATGCGAGCAGCGCGAAGATGAACGCAGTGTTCGGATCGGTACCGGCGAAGAACTGCTTCGCGATGATCGCAGCCAGCGAGCCGTACAGATAGAAGTCGTACCATTCGAAAACGGTACCGAGCGAAGAAGCGAAAATGACTTTACGCTCTTCGGCAGTGATGCCAGACGTCGCCTGGGCAGTTGCCATGATGTCTCCTTGTTTTGTATGGATGGTTCAATTGCGCATTGGGCATTCACAAGTGGCTGCAAGCGCCTGGTGGACTGCCTTGGCATGGATGCCTGGCGCGGCGCGGCTGCTTGTGGGTGCCTGATGAGCAATTTGCCGGAGTGTAGGCAGCAAAGCTTACGCGGTGCTTGCTGAAGCTTACAAAAGCTTACGGAGCGAAAGCGCCGGGATTCGCCCGGGATTCGCCCGGGATTCGCACGCGGCGGCTGCAAATAGAACGGTCGTACATACAACTATGCTATTCTCGAAAAGGACTTTTCCTGCGCGATCACTGCGGTGTTTGCGCCGCTGCGAAAGTTAATAAAAAAAGAAATTCGACAGACATTCGAACGCCATCCCGGAGACCCTCATGACTGACGCCGTCATCGTTTCGACCGCCCGTACCCCGCTCGCCAAATCCTGGAAGGGCAGCTTCAACATGACGCATGGCGCCACACTCGGCGGCGCCGCACTGGCCGCCGCCATCGCGCGCGCCGGCATCGAGCCTGCGCAAGTGGAAGACGTGATGATGGGCTGCGCGAACCCCGAGGGTGCGACCGGCTGGAACATCGCGCGCCAGATCGCGCTGCGCGGCGGCTGCCCGGTCAGCACCGGCGGCGTCACGATCAATCGTTTCTGTTCATCCGGTTTGCAGACCATCGCCAGCGCCGCCCACCGGATCATTGCCGGCGAAGGCGATATCTATGCGGCCGGCGGCGTCGAGTCGATCTCCTGCGTGCAGAATGAAATGAACATGCACATGTTCAAGGAAGACTGGCTGTCCGAGCACAAGCCCGAGATTTACTGGCCGATGCTGCAGACCGCAGAAAACGTCGCCAAGCGCTACAACATCGCGCGCGAGCGCCAGGACCAGTACGGCGTGCAGAGCCAGCTGCGTGCGGCCGCTGCACGCGATGCCGGCAAGTTCGACGACGAGATCGTGCCTGTCACCACCCGCATGGCGGTGGCCGACAAGAACACCGGTCAGATCGTCACCCGCGAAGTGACCGTCTCCGCCGATGAAGGCATCCGCGCCGACACCACGTATGAAGGCGTGTCCCAGATCCGCAGCGCGGTGCAGGGTGGCGTGGTCGCCGCCGGCAACGCGAGCCAGTTCTCCGATGGCGCGTCGGTCGCGATCGTGATGAGCGACAAGGCCGCAGCGGCCACCGGCAAGAAGCCGCTCGGCGTGTTCCGCGGCTTTGCGATTGCCGGCTGCGAGCCGGATGAAATGGGCATCGGCCCGGTGTTCGCGATCCCGAAGCTGCTGAAGCAGACCGGCGTGAAGATGGAAGACATCGGCCTGTGGGAGCTGAATGAAGCGTTTGCCGTGCAGGTGCTGTATTGCGCGGACAAGCTCGGCATCCCGATGGATCGCCTGAACGTGAACGGCGGCGCGATCGCGCTCGGCCATCCGTACGGCATGTCGGGCGCGCGCCTGACCGGCCATGCACTGATCGAGGGCAAGCGCCGTGGCGCCAAGTACGTGGTGGTCACCATGTGCATCGGCGGCGGCCAGGGCGCAGCCGGTCTGTTCGAAGTGCTGTAAGCACGGTGACTGCAGCCTCGCTGATCCTGTCACGGCGTGACCTCGACTTCCTGCTGTATGAATGGCTGGACGCGGGCGCGCTGTGCGCGCGTCCGCGTTTTGCCGAGCACAACCGTGAGACCTTCGATGCGGTGCTCGACCTGTGCGAGCAACTCGCGGCTGAACAATTCGCGCCGCACAACCGCAAGGCCGACCTGAACGAACCCACCTTCGATGGCGACAAGGTCACGCTGATTCCCGAAGTCGGCGCAGCACTGCAAGCCTTTTGCAATGCTGGCCTGATGGCGGCCGGGCAGGACTACGAACTCGGTGGCATGCAACTGCCGTGCGTGATCGAGAAAGCCGGCTTCGCATGGTTCAAGGGCGCCAATGTCGCCACCGCCGGTTATCCGATGCTCACGATCGGCAATGCGAACACGCTGCTCAAATGCGGCACGCCCGAGCAGATCAATACCTATGTCAAGCCCATGCTGGAAGGGCGCTTCTTCGGCACCATGTGCCTGTCGGAGCCGCAGGCCGGTTCCAGCCTGTCCGACATCAGCACCCGCGCCGAGCCTCAGCCCGATGGCAGCTACCGTCTGCGCGGCAACAAGATGTGGATCTCGGGCGGAGAGCATGAACTGTCCGAGAACATCGTGCATCTGGTGCTGGCCAAGGTGCCGGGGCCGGATGGCAAGCTGATCCCGGGCGTGAAGGGTATTTCACTGTTCGTGGTGCCGAAGTTTCTGGTGCATGAAGACGGCAGCCTCGGCGAGCGCAACGACATCGCGCTGGCCGGGTTGAACCACAAGATGGGCTATCGCGGCACCACCAACTGCCTGCTGAATTTCGGCGAAGGCAAGTTCCGGCCGGGCGGACAGGCAGGTGCGGTCGGCCATCTGATCGGCACGCTGCACCAGGGACTGGCCGCGATGTTCCACATGATGAACGAGGCGCGCATCGGCGTCGGCCTCGGTGCGGTGATGCTCGGTTATACCGGCTACCTGCATGCGCTGGACTATGCGCGCAATCGTCCGCAGGGAAGGCATCCGCAGGCGAAAGATCCGGCACAGCCGCAGGTAAAGATCATTGAGCATGCGGACGTCAAGCGCATGCTGCTCGCGCAAAAGGCCTACGTCGAGGGCGGGCTCGGGCTGGTGCTGTATTGCGCGCGACTGGTCGATGAAGAAAAGACCTCGCCCGATGCGACAACGCGCGAACAAGCCACGCTGCTGCTTGACATCCTGACCCCAATCGCGAAATCCTGGCCATCACAATGGTGCCTGGAGGCGAACTCGCTGGCGATACAGGTGCACGGCGGCTATGGCTACACGCGCGATTACGCGGTCGAGCAGTTCTATCGCGACAACCGGCTCAATCCGATACATGAAGGCACGCACGGCATACAAGCGCTGGACCTGCTGGGCCGCAAGGTCGTGATGCGCCATGGCGAAGCGTTCCGCCTGCTGTCCGAAAAGGTGATGGCCACCGTCGCATCGGCGGGCAGCCTGCCCCAGGCCGCAGCCCTCGCAAAGCGCTGGCAGCGACTGGCCGAGGTGACGCAGGTCTTGCACGGTGCCGGTGACCTGAACCTGACGCTGGCCAATGCGACCGTGTACCTGGAAGCCTTCGGACATCTGGTACTGGGATGGATCTGGCTCGAGCAGTACCTGGTCGCGGAACAGAACCGCAGCGCACGCAGCGCCGATGACGATTTCTATGCAGGCAAACGCCAGGCTTTCCTGTGGTTCCATGCGAACGAGGTGCCGAAGGTCGATGCGCAGCTGGATCTGCTCGCGTCGCTGGATGCGAATGTGCTGCAGATGCAAGATGCATGGTTCTGACACCGTGAAGCCCTGCCGTGTCTGGTAGCACCCGGTTAAGGTAAGCGATGAACACCCGTAAAACGAAGGCAAAGCAAACGCAATGATCAAGCACATCGTGATGTGGCAGTTGAAGGACGAGGCCGAAGGCGCGGACAAGGCGACCAATGCGCGCAAGATGAAGG
>JACCDH011450354.1_pt1 | contig 12107 bp, 9 predicted proteins | sample 7442481 | NCBI WGS metagenome assembly JACCDH01 (sample SAMN15323433, study PRJNA562643) | freshwater metagenome | isolation source: river surface water | place: USA:Blue River Watershed | collected 2017-08-15 | reverse complement strand
GCCCGCAAGGTGGCCAACCGCGTGATCTTCATCGACGTGGGCGGACGCATCCTGGAGGACTGCACGAAGGAGGAGTTCTTCGGCAACCCCGAGGCCCGGCAGCCGCGCACCAAGGACTTCCTGGGCAAGATCCTCGGCCATTGACCGGACCCTGGCGGGTCGTGTCCAAGGCGCCTTCGGGCGCCTTTTTCTTGGGGCGCCGGCAGCCCGTGCCGTCGGGGCGTGGGTGGACAGGCTTTCGACAGCGTGAGCGGCAGGCCGCGCCTAGGATCGGCCTTCTCTTGATAGAACCAAGGTGTTCATATGAGGAAGGTTCCAGCCTGCACCCTGGCGGTCATCGCCGCCGCCGCGCTCTCGGCCTGCGGCGGGGGGGACGACACCGTCACACCCCAGTCGGCCGTGAAGGTTACCGATTTTTCAGCCTATGCCGGCACCTGGGCGACCTGTGGCACGGACGGTTCCGCGACCTCGGTGCTCCAGCAGGTGGTCATCACCCAGGCCAGCGCGGACAGGTTCCATTACCGCTGGCTCGAGACCACGCATGCCAGCGCCGACTGCAGCGGGCCGGGCAGCCTCGACGACGAGGAGCAGGCCGACGTCGTCGCCCAGGGCAAGACCACGACGGTCGACGGCATCGTCGTCCAACTCGTCGCCTCGCAGGTCACGCGGGACGGCGCGGTGGTGAACGAGGACCAGGTCGTGCTGCTGACAGCGGATGGCTTGCGCATCGGCGATGCGGCCGCGAAGGAGCCCGATGGCACGATGCACCTGGTCCCGAGCACCTTCAAGCCGGCACAGTTCGTCGAGCCGGTGGCTGCGGTGACGCCGCCGCCCCCCGCACCGCCGCCGCCAGCCGTCGCACCGCCGCCCCCGCCGCCGGTGACTGAGCCGGAGCCTGTGCAAGCCGCTTCGGGCAATGACCTCACGCCGAGTTCCTGAGCGGCTGCTGGGCCGACTGTCGCATCGAGCCGGCTTGCCGTCGCCCCGCAGGCCGGCCCGGGCGTCACAGGCGCGACTCGAGGAACTCCAGCATCATCTTCTCCACCCGCGACCGTGTCGCCGCGGGTGCGCCGGACGAGCGGTAGAACGCACGTCCACCATTGAGCGTGCGGGAGGACGCCGAGAAGTCCGAGAACAGCATGCCGTGTCCACCCCCTTCCACCAATTCGAAGCGCACATCGGCGCCGGCGGCCTGGACCTTCTGGTACCAGGCGTAGGGGGAGGGCATGGACTCGTCCCGGTTGGCCGTGTTGCTGCAGGCCTCGGCGAAGCCGGGCGGCGCCAGGCGGTAGTGGTCGTTGTAGGAACACGGCATGCCGCGCAGGTGCATCAGGTCGTCCTGTCGCAGGCCCCCATAGTTGTCCGCCGATCCGTAGACCAGCAGCAGCGGCACCCGGGGCTGGTGGGGGAAGCCGATGCCGGCGGCGGGTCCCCCCTCCGCCAACACGCCCCGCACGTGCGCCGGGTCGGCGGCGGCAGCCATGTTGATCGAAACGCTCGCCCCATTGGACAGGCCCTGGAAAAAGATGCGGCGGGTGTCGACCTTGTCGCTGGCCAGGGCCCACTGGTAGGCCCCGTGCGTGGCCTTGTAGATCATCCGCTGTCGGGCGCCGTTGCTCATGAAGTAGATGAGCAGGTCAGACCCGGAGGTCAAGCCGTTCATCTCGAAGGCATCGAAGACCAGCGTCGCGTAGCCGTGCCGGTTCAGCAGTTTCGCGAACTCCCGCTCGTAACCGCCGAGGCCGCCGCCGCCGTGGGCGATGATCACCAGGGGCGGCTTGTCCCCGCGCTTGGTGGCGAAGAACCCCGGCGTGTCGAGCCGGACCGAGCGGTGGCAGGGGTCGAAGTCCGCCAAGGGGCCCACGACGGTCTTGACCGGTCCCCGGTCCACGATGCGCATGGCATCGGGAGGGGCGGGCCGGCAGTCGGATTGCGCCATCGCGGGTGAGGACAAGGCGCCCACGGCGAGGGCGAGAGCTACGAAAAGTCGCTTCATGGGTTCCGTTCGAGGGGGAGGAATTGGCGCAACGCCAGCATCAGGGAGATTCGGTCACGGCCGACCCGACCTCCACCCCGATCAGGCGCGACAACTGCACCGGGACATCGGCCTTCTGGAACTGCAGCACCGCCTCCTGGCGGATCTTGTCCGCCTGCGTCATGCGTTCGCGCTGGCGCAGGTAGTCGGCCCAGGACTCGATCACGTAGCGCTCCACGAAGCGCTCCGGGTCGCTCAGGTCCCGGAACAGCCGCCAGTTGCTGGCGCCGCTGCGCCGGCGCGCTGGGCCCATGCCCTCCATCGCCGCCAGGAATCCCGCCTGCTGGCCAGCCTCCACCTGGTAGTGGACCTGGATCAGGACCGGCCCGTCATCCGGGTCCGGCTTGACAGCCACGGCAAGTTCGGCGAGAGCCGGGTGGGGCGTGGTGTCGGCCTCCGTGCCCAGCTCCAGGCGCATGTGGCGCACCAGCGCATAGGTCAGGAGCAGGGCGCCTGACGAGGCCAGCAGCGCCCACTGGATGCCCACCGCCGTGGCGATGGCGCCCCAGATCGCGCTGCCCACCGCCAGGCCCGTCTGCGTGCCGACCAGGTAGATCGACACCGCCCGCGCGCGCATCCAGGTGGGGGCCGAGCTCTGCGTCCCGGCAGAGAGGCTGGACAGCACCGTCACCCAGGAGGCGCCCGCCACCGCGGCGCAGGCCACGACCAGGCCCGCGACATGGGTCATGGCGATCAACCCCACGGCAGCGGCCCAGGCAATGGCGCCCCAGGTGGTGGTGGCATGGAGCGAGGAGCGCCGGATCACGCGCGGCGCCAGCCACGCGCCGGCGATGGCGCCGGAGCCGAAGGCCGCGAACAGCAGGCCGAAACCGCCCGCGCCCACGGCCAACTGCTCCTTCGCGATCAGCGGCAGCAGGCCCCAGAAGGCGCTGGCGCACAGGCTGAAGCCCAGGTTACGCACCGTCATCGCCCGCAGGGCCTGCGAGTGCCACGCAAAGCGAAGGCCGGCGCGCACGCCCCCCAGCAGCCCTTCGCTCGGCCCGGACACTACCCGGCGCTGTGGCTTCCAGCGGTGGACGATGACCATCATCACGGCAAAGAACACGCCGCTGGCCAGCAGGGCGCTGCCCGCCGTGAGCCAGGCCGCCAGGGCGCCTGCGAAGGCCGGGCCGACGGCGCGCGCCGCGTTGTAGGCCACGGCGTTGAGCGCGGAGACCGCGGGCAGCTCGTCCCGGTCCACCATGCCCTGCACGCTGGCCAGTTGCGCGGGCAGGTAGAAGGCGAAGCCGCCGCCGATGACGAAGGTCAGTGCCAGGAGCAGCCCCGGGGTCAGGAGGTCCGCCATCTCCGCCGCGCCCAGCACGGCCACGGCGGCCAGCATCACGGCCAGGGTGGCCTGGATCAGGCGGCGCTGGTCCATGTTGTCCGCCAGCGATCCGGCGACCAGGCCGAACAGCACCATCGGGCCGGCGGTGGCCGTCTGCACCAGGGCCACCATCACGGCCGACGTGGACAGGGTGGCCATCAGCCAGGCGGCCAGGGTCCCCTGCATGGTGTACCCCAGCGCCGTGCAGATGCAGCCGATGTAGAACAGCCGGAAGACGGGATGGCGAAGCGGCGATTGCTCGAGGACGGTCATGTCCTTCTAGTATGACCAATTCCACCCCGACCCCCCCCGGCGGGGACCCCGGGACTCAGGCCGCCGAAGGCACTGCGGCGGGGTAGGCCACCGTGGTGTCCTGCGGCAGGCAGTGGCCCACGATCGTGCCGATCATGTCCGCCGTCCCCGCGCTGAGCGTCCAGCCCAGGTGGCCGTGGCCGGTGTTGTAGAACACGTTGGCTTTGTGGCCGCGGCCCACGCGGGGCATCATGTCCGGCATCATCGGGCGCAGGCCGGCCCAGGGCACCACCTGGCGCGTGCTCACGCCCGGGAAGCACTGGTTCACCCAGTCGATGAGGGGGCGGATGCGGTCGGCGCGGATGTCCTTGTTGTAGCCATTGAATTCCGCCGTGCCGGCCACGCGGAAGCGGTCCGCGCCCAGGCGGCTGGTGACCAGCTTGGTCTCGTCGTCCAGCAGGCTGACGGTGGGCGCGGACCGCTGGCTCTCCTCGTCCAGCAGGTTCACGGTGATCGAGTAGCCCTTGACCGGGTAGATGTTGACGCGGTCGCCCAGCTGGCTGGCGAAGCGGCGGCTTTCCACGCCGGCGCAGACCACCAGGGCGTCGAAGGTGTAGGTGTGCTCGACGCCACCCTGCGCCGTCACCACCTTGGCCGAGCGGCCGTCGCTGCGCAGGGCGGTGACCTGCTGCCCGTACAGGCCATGCACGCCCAGGCGCTCGATGGCTGCCGCCAGGCCCACGGTGAACTTGTGGATGTCGCCGGTGGAATCGCTCTCGGTGTAGTAGCCGCCGTAGTAGGTGCCGGCCAGCGTGGGCTCGATGGCCTTCATCTCCTGCGGGGTCACGGCGCGGCGCGGCAGGCCGCCGGCCGCCAGCAGCTTGGAGACCTCGCCCGCATGATCGAAGCCCTGCTTGTCACGGTAGATGTGCAGGATGCCCTGCTTGTACAGGTTGAACTCGATGCCCTCGGCCTGCGCCCAGGCAAACAGGTGCTCGCGCGCGGCGACGGCCAGGCGGGCGGTGTCCACGGTGTTCTCGCGGTACTTGGGGATGCTGGCGATGAACTCGGCGAACCAGGACAGCTTGTGCCAGCTCGGCTTGGGGTTGACCAGCAGCGGCGCATCGTTCTTCAGCATCCACTTCAGGCCCTTGACGAGGGTGGACGGGTGGGTCCAGACCTCGGCGTTGGAGGCCGACAGCTGGCCGCCGTTGGCGAAAGAGGTCTCCATCGCGGCGTAGCGGTGCTTCTCGAACAGCGTGACGGCGAAGCCGCGCTTGGCCAGCGCATAGGCGGTGGTGACACCGGTGATGCCGCCGCCGATGACGGCGATGGATTTCTTGGACAGGGACATGGGAAGAGGCTCCAGGCGTCGTGGGGATGAAGCGCGCGCCGCACCATGCGGTGCGCACGCCCCCTCTGTCTGGTACCTGAGAGATTCACGTCCCCGCACGCCGTGCGGGCCCGCTTGCTCCTTCGGTGTGCCGGCTGACGAAGCGCCGGCAGCTCTTCAGAGTTGAATGACCCGACCGGTCCTTTTGCCTGAGAGTTTCCGGGGCGGTTGCTCCTTCGGCGCGTCTTCCTGGCGGAAGCCGTCTCTCCCGATCGGGGTGCCTGCCGTTGCCGGCAGGCGTGGGTGGATTGTGCGTCGGCAGGCGGGTTTGCTCAAGTCCTTTCGACGCGTGTTCGGCCAGTTCGACTCAACCCGCCAGGTAGCGTTGCGTGAGCAACGACCAGTAGGCCGCGCCCACCGGAATGTTGGCGTCGTCGAAGTCGTAGTGGGGGTTGTGCACCATGCACGCGCCATGGCCACCGGTGGCCTTGTCGCCGTTGCCGATGAACAGGTAGCTGCCGGGGACCTCGTCCAGCATGAAGGCGAAATCCTCGCTGCCGGTCAGCGGGTCTGTCTGCAGGGTCACCTGCTCGGCGCCCACCAGGTCCAACGCCACCTGACGCGCGAAGTCGGTCTCGGCCCGGGTGTTGACCAGCACCGGGTAGCCCCCCTGGAAATCCACGGTCGCCTCCACGCCATAGCTCCTGGCCTGCAGGTCCACCAGCTCGCCGATGCGGCGCAGCAGCAGCTGGTGGACCTCGCGGTCCAGCGAGCGCACGCTGAGCTTGAGGACGGCCTCGTGGGGGATGACGTTGTTGGCCATGCCGGCCTGGAACGAGCCCACCGTGATCACCGACATCTGCAGCGGCGCGACGTTGCGCGAGACGATGGTCTGCAGGCCCATGACGATGGCCGAGCCCGCCACCACCGGGTCCACCGCCACATGGGGCATGGCGCCATGGCCGCCCACGCCGCGCAGGGTGATGGTGATGTTCTCGCTGGAGGCCATGGTCGGTCCCTCGCGCAGCAGCAGGGTGCCGCGCGGGAAGCCCGGCATGTTGTGCATGGCGAAGATGGCGTCGCAGGGGAAGCGCTCGAACAGGCCGTCCTGCATCATCTTCTTTGCGCCGCCCAGGCCTTCCTCGGCGGGCTGGAAGATCAGGTTCAGTGTGCCGTCGAAGTCGACGCTTTGCGCGATGTGGCGCGCCGCCGCCAGCAGGAGCGCGGTGTGGCCGTCGTGGCCGCAGGCGTGCATCAGGCCGGCGTGGACGCTGGCATGGGGCAGGCCGGTGGCCTCGTGGATCGGCAGGGCGTCCATGTCGGCGCGCAGGCCCAGGCGGCGCTGGCCGTTACCCCGGCGCAGCTGCCCGACGACGCCGGTGCCGCCCAGGCCGCGGGTGACTTCGTAGCCCCATTCCTCCAGGCGCTGGGCCACCAGGTCGCTGGTGCGGAACTCCTGGAAGCCCAGCTCGGGGTGGCGGTGGATGTCGCGGCGCAGGGCCACGAACTCGCCAGACTGCTCGCGCAGGACCCCGACCAGGTCGCTCATGTCACTCATGCTGTCTCCGTGTTCAGGCCGCTCACTGGGCCTGCAGGTCGATGGACTTGGCGATCGCGCGGAACTGCGTGGTGCCATCCACGTAGATCTTCGCGGCGGCCGCCAGCGCCTGCGGCTTGGCAGGCACGCGGCTGTTGGCTTCCAGCGCGGTCTTCACCGCGGGGTCGCCCAGCGTCTCGGTCATGGCCTTGTGCAGGGCCTGCACGACGGGCTCGGGCGTGTCCTTCTTGACGAACAGGCCGGACCAGATGTTGAAGGTGAAGTTCTTCAGCGCCTTGCTCTCGCTGATGGCGGGGAAGTCCTTCACGCCGTCCTGGCGGCCCTTGTTCAGGATGGCCAGCACCTTGAGCTTGCCCTGCTTGTGGAACTCCTCGTAGTTCTTGCCGTAGGGACCGAGGAACAGGTCCACCTGGCCGCCGATCAGGTCCTGGTTGGCGGGAGCAGCACCCTTGTAGGGGACATGGGTCATGGGGATGCCCGTGACCTTGGACAGGTGCTCGCCAAGCAGGTGGTAGAACGAGCCGTTGCCCACGCTGGCGTAGGTCACGGGCTTGCCGGCGGCGGCCTGCTTGCGGGCGTAGGCCAGGAAGTCGTCCACGTTGCCCGCGGGCAGGTCCTGGCGGACCAGGAAGGCGATGTGGGTGGACTCCATCATCTGCACCAGGCGGAAGTCCTCGCTCTTGAACTTGACCGTGGCATTGGCCAGGGGGCCCAGGATCAGTTCGTTGGGCGAGCCCTGGAAGACCATGTAGCCGTCGCTGGGCGCGTTGAGAAACTTCTGCGCCGCGATGCCGCCGGTGGCGCCGCCCAGGTTCTCGATGATCACCGGCTGTCCCAGCTGCTTGCCCAGGGTGGTGTTGAGGCTGCGCGCCACGGCATCGGACGGGCCGCCTGCGGGGTAGGGCACCATCAGGGTGACGGGCTTGGCCGGGAAGGACTGGGCGAGCGCGGTGCCGGCCAGGCCCAGGGCGGCGAGGGTGGCCGCGGCGCGGCGCAGAAAGGAGCGTTTGCTGGTGGTCATGGTTACTGGGGTTGGAGGTTGATCGACCTGGCGATGGCGCGGAACTGCGCCGTGCCATCGGCGTAGACCTTGGCCGTCGCCGCCAGGGGCTGCGGCTTGGGCAGCAGCTGGCTGTTGGCCTCCAGGGCGGTCTTGACGGCGGGATCGCCCAGGGTCTCGACCAGCGCCTTGTGCAGGGCCTGCACCACGGGCTCGGGCGTGTCGCGCTTGACGAAGTAGCCGGTCCAGATGCTGAAGGTGAAGTCCTTCAGGCTGCGGCTCTCGCTGATGGCGGGGAAGTCCTTGACGCCGTCCAGGCGCTCGGCGTTGAGCATGGCCAGCACCTTGAGCTTGCCCTGCTTGTGCAGTTCCTCGTAGCTCTTGCCGTAGGGGGCCAGGAAGATGTCGACCTGGCCGCCGATCAGGTCCTGGTTGGCGGGGGCGGCGCCCTTGTAGGGGACATGGGTCATGGGGATGCCCGTGACCTTGGACAGGTGCTCGCCGAGCAGGTGGTAGAACGAGCCGGGGCCGACGCTGGCGTAGGTGATGGGGCGGCCGGCGGCGGCTTCCTTGCGCGCGTAGGCGACGAACTCGTCGACGTTGGCGACCGGCAGGTCCTTGCGGGCCACAAAGGCGATCTGGGCGGTGGCGATCATCTGCACCAGGCGGAAGTCCTCGCTCTTGAACTTGACCGCGGCGTTGGCCAGGGGGCCCAGGATCAACTCGTTGGGCGAGCCCTGGAAGATGATGTGGCCGTCGCTGGGCGCGGACAGCACCTTCTGCGCCGCGATGCCGCCGCTGGCGCCACCCAGGTTTTCCACGACCACCGGCTGGCCCAGGTGCCGTCCCAGCGCCGGGTTGACGGTGCGCGCGATCACGTCCGACAGGCCGCCCGCGGGGTAGGGGACCATGAGCGTGACGGGCTTGCCGGGATATTGCTGCGCGAGGGCGCCGCCCGCGAAGGCCAGGGTCGCCAGGGCGACCGCCGTGCGGCCCAGGAAATGTCGCTTGCTGGGGATCATGAAATTTGTCTCCGGTCGTTCTGTCTTTTGTGAAGGATCCTGCATGTTCGGGCAGGTGGATGGATGCTAGGAGGAGAAAAATGATGTGTCCAATGCATTATTTTCTGGATAATCATTCCAAAAAGTCATTCTGAAACGTTTCCTCCGACATGAACATCCGGCACCTTGAGCATTTCCTGGCCGTGGCCGAAACCGGCTCCTTCAGCCGGGCGGCGGAGAAGCTGTTCCTGACGCAGTCGGCCCTGAGCCGCAGCATCCAGGCGCTGGAGGAGGTGGTGGATGGCCGCCTGCTGGATCGCGTGGGCAAGCGCAACGAGCTGACGCCGCTGGGGCGGCAGGTGGCCGAGCGGGCGCGGCGCATCGTGCTGGAGGCGTCGGAGATGCGGCGGGGCGCGGAGCTGATGCGCGCGTCCCATGCCGGCGCGATGGGCGTGGGCCTGGGGTCGGGGCCGGGCGCCTTGCTGATGACCCCGTTGATGTGCCACATGGCGGCCCACCACCCGCAGGTGCGTGTGCGCATCACCCGGGGGCCGACGGAGCTGCAGCTGCTGAAGTTGCGGGCGCGCGAACTGGACGCGCTGGTCGTGGACATGCGCCGGGTCACGCCGGCGCCGGACCTGACCATCGAGCCCGTCGGGGAGATGGCGGCCGGATGGACGGTGCGCGCCGGTCACCCGCTGCTGCAACGGCGCGCCGTCACGCTGGACGAGATGCTGGCCTACCCGATCGCGACCACGCCCCTGTCGGACGAGGTGGCGCGGATGCTGGTGTCGGTGTACGGTCCGCGGGCCAATCCGTCGGAGCTGGCCACGCTGGAGTGCGACGACGTGGGCGGCCTGCTGGACGTCGTCGAGCGCACGGACGCCATCTTCCTGGGGGTGCGGGCGGCCGCCCGCGAGCGGATCCAGGCCGGCGCCCTGGCGGTGCTGCCGACACGCCCGGCCCTGCAGGCGACGGCGCGCTATGCCTACGTGACGCTGGCCGGGCGCAGCGAGGCGCCGGTGATGGCCATCCTGCGCGAGTTCGTCGCGCAGCGGATGGTGGACTGAGGGCCCGCGCCCCCGGCCAGGGGCGCCCGGCCCGCTCAGTCGGCGCCCAGGCCCACCGGGTTGGGTTGCCGCTTCTCCACGGCGTGCCGCAGCAGGGAGGCGGTGCGGAACACGCCGTGCGCGAACTTGCCATAGGGCAGGGTGGCGAACAGCGCCATCACCGCGCCCAGGTGCAGGCACAGCAGCAGGGCCAGCGCCGGGGTGCCGCGGGCCAGCCACAGGGCCAGGCCGCTGGTGGCGACGAGGAACAGCAGGGCGATGAAGCCCAGGTCCATCGGCTTTTGCGCCGCGTCCCCGTGCAGCGGGTGGCGGGCCCGGTTCAGGCGCCACAGGCCGGCCGTGCCCACCGCCAGGCTCACGCCGCCCACGGCACCCAGCAGCTTGGGCAGGGACGGCAGGTCGTAGGGCGCGACCCAGCCGAACACGTAGTGGTAGATCGTGGCCACGCTGGTGGCCGCGAAGCACAGCATGAAGCCGTAGAAGGTCAGGTGGTGGTAGCGGCGGCGGCGCAGGGTGAAGGCGTCGTCCTCGTTGTTACAGCCCGCGCCGTGGCCGCCGTCCAGGTACTTCAGGCGCAGCACGTCATGGGTGGCCTCGGCGGCGGCGGGGGCGCTGACGTCGGCGCCGCTGGTGGCGGGCTTGACCTCGCGCCAGAAGCGGCTGACCCCCATCCCCAGCGCGAACACCACGAACAGGAAGACGGGCGCGAACAAGGCCACCAGCAGGTTGTGGGGGAACAGGTTGTAGAAGTTGCCATCCAGCGCGTCACCCCACAGGGCCCCGGCGCCGCCCTGGGCCATCACGGCCAGCACCAGGAACAGCGCCAGTGCCGCGGCCAGCGCCAGCGACAGGGTCAGGCCGTTGCGCTGGTACAGCGCGCCCAGCGCCGGCGGCCAGGCGTAGTCGGCATAGGTCTGGCCGCGCACCTGGGCCATCGCCTGGGGGATGTTGACGCCGAACTCGTGCGGCGGCGCGTACTGGCAGGCGTGCAGGCACGCGCCGCAGTTGTGGCACAGGTTGGCCATGAAATGCACGTCGGCCTTGCCGAACTCCAGCCGCCGGGTCATGGCGGGGAAGACGGCGCAGAAGCCCTCGCAGTAGCGGCAGGCATTGCAGATCTTCATCACGCGCGCCACTTCGGCCTCGGCCGGGGTCTGCGCGGGAACGATGGGAATCACTCGGCTCATGGAAATCGTGGTGTTCTGCATGGTTCAGGCCTCGTCCTTCACGGGACCGTGCTCGACCGGCTGGCCCAGGGCGGACAGGGCGGCGTTGCGGCCGGCGATGCGGCCGAAGGCGATGCCGATGGACATGCCCACGCCCGCCGTGTAGCCCTTGCCCAGCACGTTGCCGGCCATCATCTCGCCGGCCACGAACAGGCTGCGACTGGGCTTGTCGTTGAAGCGCACGGCGGTGGTGTCGTCCACCTTCAGGCCCAGGTAGGTGAAGGTCACGCCGGGGCGCACCGCATAGCCGTAGAAGGGCGCGGTGTCGATGGGGCGGGCCCAGTGGGTCTTCTCGGGGCTGGCGCCCTGGGTGTGGCAGTCGTCCAGCCGGGTGTGGTCGAAGGTGCCGGGTTGGCAGGCCGCGTTGTAGCTGTCCAGCGTCTGCATGAAGGTGGCGCGGTCCAGGCCCAGCTTGTCGGCCAGCTCGGGCAGGGTGTCGGCCACCACGCCCGGGAATACCGGTGGCATGAACTTGCCGATCGCCTTGGCGTCGATGATGGAATAGGCGACCTGGCCCGGCTGCATGGCCACCAGTCGGCCCCAGATGGCGTAGCGCTTGGGCCAGAAGTCCTCGCCTTCGTCGTAGAAGCGCTTCGCTTCGCGGTTGACGACCACCCCCAGCGAGACGCAGTCGATGCGGGTGCAGATGCCGCCGTCGTAGAGGGGCGAGCGGGCGTCGATGGCCACCATGTGGGCCTGGGTGGCATCGCCCAGGCGGTCGGCGTGGTGGTCCTCCAGCATGTGGCGAAGCAGCACGCCCTGGTTGTAGGGGGTGCCGCGGATCAGGAAATTGTCGGACGGCCACTCGCCGCGCTCGTTCTGGCCCCAGGCCTCGCGCAGCCACTCGCGGTTGGACTCGAAGCCGCCGGCGGCCAGCACGCAGGACTTGGCCTCGATGCGTTCGCCCGTGCACCAGGCGGCGCGGAACTCGCCGTCCACGATCTCCAGCCGGTCCACCGGGGACTCGTAGCGGATTTCCACGCCCAGGTTCTCCGCGCTGCGGTAGAACGCGTTGACCAACGCCTTGCCGCCGCCCATGAAGAAGGCGTTGGTGCGGGCGGTGTGCAGCGCGCCGGACAGGGAGGGCTGGAAGTGCACGCCATGCTTGCGCATCCAGGGGCGGCAGGTGGCGGAGGCGCGGATCACCAGGCGTGCCAGGTGTTCGTCGGTCTGGCTGCCGGTCACCTTGAGCAGGTCCTGCCAGAACTCCTCTTCGGGGTAGGCATCGACCAGCACGTCCTGGGGCGCGTCGTGCATGCAGCGCAGGTTGCGGGTGTGGGCGGAATTGCCGCCCCGCTTGTCGCG
>JACCDH011165639.1_pt1 | contig 12107 bp, 13 predicted proteins | sample 7442481 | NCBI WGS metagenome assembly JACCDH01 (sample SAMN15323433, study PRJNA562643) | freshwater metagenome | isolation source: river surface water | place: USA:Blue River Watershed | collected 2017-08-15 | reverse complement strand
GTAATCAATATGAAACTGGCAGAATATCCAGCCAGCTTATACCTCAAGCAATTTTATCCAGATCAATTAAACGATTCTAGTCAGCAAGGCATTCAGTCTGTGATCTTAGTAGAAATGAGTATTCAGCAAAACGGTACTGCTGAAGTATTCAGTAGAAGTTTAGAAGTGTTTATCAAAAAAAGCAATTCCATTGGCTTTGGTATTCCCTTTAATAACTTGCATTTAAGCGCCAAAGGGTTTAGTGAGCTGATGAAAAAATCGGTTGAAATTATTTTAGACAGCTCTAATCAAAATGAACAAATTGAATTAAAAGCTGCCCCTCCATTCATGGGGGATAATTTTATTATTGGTGCTATTACCAACCTACCTAAAGTTGCGATTGAAAGCAAGGGACTGTTTAGCAAGTATGCACTCAATGGCAAAACTGAATTAATCAGGTGGGACGAGCAACGTTATCAAGAAATTATATTAAGAGGTAAAAATAAAACCCTATTAGATCCTGCGCTAAATAGCATTATTGTTAGTATGGAAAAAGAGAATCCGCAAGCTATTTTTGTTTACTTACTTCAAGATGCTAGGAATATTGCACTAAATCGAAATTACCAATTGGTCATTCCTGCAAGAGTTTCAGGTAATAACAATTCAAGAATCAGTAATATGCCAATTGTTGAACCACTTAAAGGCAATAATAATTTTATGTTTCATGAAAAAGATACTATTGCCCAGTTTAGCATTGAAACAGATCAATTAGACAGCACTAAAAAAATATACCCTTATTTATCAAGTAATGGCATTGATAGCAATTCATTAACCAGAATCAACGATTTGAATAATGAAATTAATTTTGCTTCGCTGTATTATTTAAAGGGTAAAATTCGCAACCAAGCTTTTAGCATTGAAGTAGGGGAATTTTTTAGAGCCATTTATTTAAACAATGAAAGAATTGTTCTGTTAACTGGAATGCAACAACCCGAAAGGATGGTTATCTTTAATCCCGATATTTCAATTGAGTTAATCAACGAATTAATTTTACTTAGTTATAATCGGTTCTTTCAATAATTTATATGCGCATCATTTCATACAACGTAAATGGCATCAGGGCTGCCATCAAAAAAGGCTTTGACGAATGGCTGCTGTCTGATCCCGCAGATATTATTTGTTTGCAAGAAAGCAAAGCTACCAAAGAAGACATTGACCATGCTGTATTCGACAAAGCAGGCTATAGTAGTTACTGGTTCACAGCCCAAAAAAAGGGTTACAGTGGTGTGGTGATTCTCACTAAAATAAAACCGGATGCTGTTCATTATGGTAGCGATATGGAACAAAGTGATTTAGAAGGCCGTGTTATTCGGGCAGATTTTGGCGACATCACAATTGTAAATGCGTATTATCCTTCTGGCACCAGTGGTGAAGAAAGACAGGCTTATAAATACGTTTGGCTCAATCAGTTTCAAGAATTTTTAGACGAATTAAGAAAAACCAGGCCTAATTTAATTGTAGTAGGCGATTATAATATTGCGCATGAAGCCATTGATATTCATGACCCTAAAGGCAATAAAAAATCTTCTGGTTTTTTGCCTGAAGAAAGAGCTTGGATGACGCAGTTTTTAGCCAATGGTTGGGTAGACAGTTTTAGACAATTGCATCCGGAAACAACTGGTGCTTATAGCTGGTGGAGTCAACGTTTCCCTTCTGTAAGATTGCAAAATAAGGGTTGGCGGATCGATTATATCTGCCTAAGCAATAGCCTTGCTCCTCAATTAAAAGCGGCTGCTATTTACCCTGATATTAAACACAGTGACCACTGTCCTATTTATGTTGAAATAAAATAATCATGTATATATATAATGTAACTACCAAAGTAACCCACGGTATTCATACCGATTGGTTTCATTGGATGAAGAATGAACATATTCCTGCTGTAATGGCCACTGGTTGCTTTACCCATTTTCAATTTGTTCGTTTATTAGAAACGGATGAAGAAGATGGGGTTACTTATGCGGTACAGTACCATGCTGAAGCCAAGGCAGATTATAACCGCTACATTGAATTGCACGCACCCGCTCTGCGTAATGACACTGTACTGAAATGGGGCAACCAAATGATGGCTTTTAGGTCGATTATGCAGGTTGTGAATTGAGTGTGGATAGTTTTAGAAAACAAATTTGGTATTTGAAAATCTTCCTTATATTCCTTTGAAACCCTTTATGGCATTGAATTGCAGAACAAAATAGTTGAAACGCTTTGATAGCAAGGGTTTCAGCTGTTAACTATGTAAATTATACACTTTTTATTTTTGTTTCAATTCCTCGTCAACCCTTTATTAATAAGGCTTTTAAGCCAAACAAACTAATCAAAAAAAAGAATAAAAATTTTGTTGGTAGCTAAAAGCCAATAAATTTGTTCTGTTATCAAAAAACACTTTAAAAATACATCTATGAACAAAGCTGAATTGATCGCACACTTAGCTGATGATGCGGGTATCACCAAAACACAAGCAAACGCTACTTTGGATTCTTTTATTGATGCTGTAACTAAAACATTAAAGAAAGGTGATAAAGTAACTTTAGTAGGTTTCGGTACTTTCTCTGTATCTAAGCGTGCTGCTCGTACTGGTCGTAACCCTCAAACTGGTGAGACTATTAAGATTAAAGCAAAGAAAGTTGCTAAGTTTAAAGCTGGTAAAGAATTAAGCGGTAAGTTATAATTTTTGCCTTCCAAAAGAATTGAACCCCGCTTTCGCGGGGTTTTTCTATTTTTACACTTTATTAAACAACTTATTCAATTATTTATCATGGGTAGAGGTGACAAAAAAACAGCTAAAGGAAAACGTTTCCAAGGGTCTTTCGGTAAGTCTAGACCAGCTAATCCTGTTGCAGCAAAAAAGGCAGCAGCAAAAAAAGCAGCAACAAAAGCTTCTTAATTCAATAACAAGTGGGTCAGTACCGCCATGCGGAGTTGCTGATCCACTTATTGTATTATCCTTTTACGCCCGACGCAATTTTCTCCATTGCAGCCACTAATACGTCTAAGTCTGCAATACGTGTGTATACATGCGGCGTAATTCTTACACAACTAATATTCTCCCATACAATGCCTACAGTATGTATTTTATAGGTATTGTACAATTGTTGGTCTAATTGAGCAGGTGTTAAGCCTTTGATGCTTACTCCACAAATAGCACAAGAATAGTTGGGCTTCAAAGAAGTATGTAATTGTACGCCCGGTATATTTTGTACTCGAGTTGCCCAATAATTTTTTAAATACCGAATCCGCTCTTCTTTTCTTTTACTTCCAATTGCTGTATGAAATGCAATGGCTTCCCCTATTCCTTGTTCTATTGGAAAGCTTCTGGTACCAAGGGTTTCAAACTTTCTAATGTCTGGACTTTGGGGTTTATCGTTGCATACCAGCGGCCATATCTTCGATATATGTTCTTTCTTAATCCATAACATACCTGAACCTATTGGGGCGCTTAAAAATTTATGCAAGCTGGTTCCAAAATAATCGCATTCTAAGTCGGGGATTGCAAAGTCGAGCAAACCAAATGAATGCGCTCCATCTACAATCACTTCTAATCCTTTGCGATGTGCCATTTGACAAATCTTTTTAACGGGTAAAATTTGTCCTACCCAGTTAATAATATGCGTGATATGTAATATTTTGGTCTTGGGTGTAATGGCTTGTTCAAATGCTTTTACAATGGTATCATCGTCTTCTATAGGGAAATCAAAACTGATTTGCTTATACACGATCCCATCTCTTAGCGCACGCTGCCGCCAAGCTTGTATCATATTGGGGTAATCTTGCATAGTTCCAATAACTTCGTCTCCCTTTTGCAAATTGAGTCCAAAAATGACCGTATTCAATGCTTCAGTGGCATTCCGGTTCACCGCAATTTCCTCAGGCGAACATCCTGCCAATAATGCCAATTTTTGTCTAAGTGGTTCTCTGCCTTGGTCTAAAATTCGCCACATAAAATAGGAAGGACCTTGATTAGACAATTGATTATAACGCTCTACTGCTTGTTGTACTACACTGGGGGAAGGACTCACCCCGCCATTATTCAGGTTGATGAAATTAGAAGGAACCGTATACGCTTGTTGTATTACCTGCCAATAATCCTCATCTGCTGCTGCAATAAGGGGATCATCGGAAGTGATGGCGGCCGCCGCTTTAAACTGAGCAGCTTGTAACTGGTTAAAAAAGCCTTGCCCTGCAAACACACTTGCTAGTACGCCTGCTTTTTTGATAAAATTCCTTCTTGGCTCCACGGGTTTAATTTTAACGCTTAAGTTAAACATTATCCTCAGAAAACGGTTATATCTTTGTGCTTTAATACACCGAATATGAAGAAGAAAGGGCTGATTTTATTGTTGATCTTGGTTTTCGTTTTGGCAACTGAATCCATTCAAGCCCAGTGTTCTATTTGTACCAAAACCGCTTCTCAATTAGGTGAAGGACCGGCCAAAGCCTTGAACTCTGCCATTATTTATCTGGCATTTGCACCTATTGCCATCATGGGTTTTATTGGTTTCCGTTGGTGGAAAAAAGAACAAACCATTATTGCGGCTGAGGAAGGAAAAACGCTGTAGAACTTATTTAAATTTTTTGCTTAATAGTTCATCCAATTCCGCTGGTTTAGGATCTATTGCAAGAATCTTTCCCTTTGAATCAATAAGAATCATCATCCCAACGCCATTGTTGATTCCATACTTGTTCCAAATTGAAAATTGGTCATCTAAATCAACCAAGTTGATCCAAGAATATTGCTCGATTTTAACTCGATTATTTAATGCTTTTAAATTTTGGAACTCTCTTGCAATTCCAACAATTGAAAACCCTTGACTTTTGTATTTGTCGTATACTGGCTTGATTAATCGCATTTTAGCTATGCAAGGTCCACACCAAGATCCCCAAAAGTTAATGAGGGTAACTTTATTATCGACAACTTTAGACAAACTAATCGTATCTCCTTTTATTGTTAAAGCCTTTAAGTCTATATAATTATTCCCTATAGCTATAGTTTTTAATCCATTTAGTTGATTAATGACTGATTGAGTATAAATATGATTGGGGTATTTTGCCTGATAAAAAGGAAATACTTCTTTAATAAGTTGTGCAGCCAACATATTGTCTTTTGCCACTCTCATTGCATCTGCCCACAATAAATAATAGTTAGATAAAGTGAGATTATTTCGGATATATTGGTACTTCCATTTTAATTCTTCTTTTACCAAAGAATCAAATGGATTCAGGTAAAGCTGTTTTGCTATTTCAGTATAACGGCCTCCCGTTTTCTCTAATTCTTCACTTTTTTGATACAAGGGAACCCTTGCTAATTGATCATTTGGACTTAATAATCTTAAATCTTTAAATACTTGTAAATATTCGTCTCGCTCAAGTTGATTCGCTTGTCTTAAAGAATCTCTAGTAGTATTGAGCCTGTCTTTATGAGATTGAAATTTCAATTTTGCCAGTTCTCGATAAATTTCATATTCCTTATTTAATTCACCACCGCTAGTTTTATTTTTTACCCATTCTTCTTGTGGGTATAATTCAAATTCAATCTTTCCATTAAATGGAAAGAACAGAATTGGCTTCCACATTCCTTTATCTAGTTCGTCTTCAAAAATCAATTCCAATGCTTCTATTTCAGTAAATGGGAGATTATAACTAAATACCCCATTTTGTATTGGAATCTTAATGGGTTCTTTCAAAAAAGACCTTAGCTCCTGAGTTGATTTTCTTATTAAGATCGTTTTACTTTCTCTATTTATAACCCTTCCAGAAATACTACAGATAGTCTTTTCATTTTGCCCATATATTTGGCTGCAAGAAATAAAAATGCTAACCAAATAAATAAAACAAAATCGCATAAAATATAGGTTGTAGATTTCGCTTACAATAAATCTTCATTGATAAAAACCAGGTTCTCGTCAGAGATGGAAAAAGAGAAATTGTATTTGCTAATGGCAGCAAATACCGACTTAGAACATCCTTTTTTCATTTGATCGTGCAACTCTAAATAAATGACTTTGGTTTTAGGCAGCCAGTATTCATAATTCTGTTCAAATACTTCTTTCTCTGAACCCTCTATATCTATCTTGAGTAAATCAATGGTGTCCCATTGCTCTCCACGCATGATGGTTTCAACCGATTCTGCTGGTATAGCATCTGGATTATCTGGATTGGTTTCTGTTACCATAAAAGAGCTGCTCGGTCCTGTAGGGTTCATGATAGATAAGTAGACGTCCTTATTCCATAAGCCCATACAATTGGCTTTAATATTTGGATGACCAGCAATATTTTTTAGCAATGCTTGAAAATTATCACGACTTGGTTCTACCGCTACAATTTTACTCCCAGGATATCGATGTGAAAAATAAACTGCAGCCAACCCTATATTGGCCCCTGCATCAATAATACGTGTAGGCGAAAACGGCAATGATACATTGTATTGATCGTCTAAAAACACTTGTTTAAAAGTGTATTTATCCGTGGTTTTACTTCGCAAATAAAAAGTGGTCTGGTATTTAGATGAAGTAAATGCGCCGTATTTCTTAAACAATAAATGCACATAGAACTTGATGCCGTCTACTAATCCAAATGCCTTAATTAATGGTTTAAACCTAGATGCCATGTTGGGATTGATATTAACTTGCTCGAAAATAACCCATTACCACCTAAAACAAAATAAAAAACTCACTTTAAATGCAGAGAGGATCGGCACTCGCCTTACTTTATAATAAAAGAGTGGGCGATGATGTTGAAGTAAAAAAACAAATAATTGCCAATTCCACTTAACGGTTAATGAACGATTCCAGCGTTGACTAAACTCTTCAAAAAACGCGTGAACACTTATAGGAAACCCTTGTATGCTTGCAAATGCAGCCAAATGCTTGCTCAACATCATTCGATATCGGTTGCGATGTTCTTGCTCACTTAATCCCTGTTGTATGGTAATATTTTGGGTATGCATGCGTTGGTACACGCCTATATAAGGCAGAAATTGAATGCCGCCTGAAATGGTTGCATGCATTGCCATCCACCAGTCATAATAAACATCTTTAGGAAAGGGTAATAGAGGCATTAAAGCCGTCCTGCGCATGATACTAGCGTGTCCACTCACCGTATTAAACATGGCTAATAACATTGGATTAGCTCCTTCAATTCTTCTGTTCTTTCTATTCGGTTGTGGATGGGTGGGAATTACATCGCTAAATCTTACTGAATCGCAATATATCAATGCGGTAGAGGGTTGCATCGCTTCCATCATCAAAGTCAGCTTTTCTTTTTCCCAAATATCATCTTGGTCTGCAAAAGCAATAAATGCTCCACTAGAATATCGAATGGCTTTTTCAAAATTGGCATTGTACCCAATATTAGTGGGATTCTGAAATAATTGAATCCTTGCATCGGTGCTTGCCAATTGTTGCAACAACGCATACGTTTGATCGGTGGAAGCATCATCTACAATTACCAATTCCTCAAAGGGATAGCTTTGTTCCAATATAGACTGCACTTGTGCTTCCACAAACGCAGCACCATTGTAGGTACACATCACTATCGATAAAGATGATTGCATGATTGTATAGCTTTATTGCCAATTTGTAAATATAATATTTAATTTAGTCTACTTAGAGCAAGCAAGATGTTGATCAATCAAACTCCTTTTCCTTTAATATCCATTGTGTTGGCTACTTACAATGGTGCAAAATTTCTTCGAACACAATTAGATTCTGTGTTGCAACAAGATTATCCCAATTTGGAAATCATTGTGAGTGATGACAATAGTACAGACGATACAATTGCCATTGTTGAATCATACCAGTTACAACATTCCTTTATAAAATTCATTAAGGGTTCAACCAATCAAGGCTATATTAAAAATTTTGAACAGGGTTGTAAATTGGCCAAGGGTGAATTCGTAGCATTATGTGATCAAGATGATCAATGGCATCCACAAAAAATTAGTAAATTATATAATTCCATTGGTGATGCTGCGTTGGTGTATGCTAATTCTATTTTATGCAATGAAAAAATGGAACCCATTGGTGTAACGATTGCTGACCGGGTTACTTGCAAAGATTTTTCAAGTCCTTTAGAACAAGCCATTTTTTGTAGAATTTATGGACATGCCATGTTGATTAGGAATGAATTTCTCCAACAAATTTTTCCTTTTCCCACCATCATTCCTCACGACTGGTGGATTGCCTACACTGCCACAGTTAATGGCGGTATCCGCTATATTCCAGACCAACTGGCTTGGTACAGACAACATAGCAACAATGTATTTGGCGCAGTTGGAGGAAAAAGAAATAAATCACAAGCTGCTCAAGCCGCTTTAAAAGAAAAACAAATTGCCCAAGAAAGAATTGAATTATTTTATTCCTATTGTCCTGAGCAACTAACAAAGGAAAAATGGGTGTTAGCCAAGTTGAATCAATATTACCATGGATCGGGCCTCTTCAATAATTTGCAAAGAATGGTTTTATTTTTTCAATACCATCCACAACTCTTGGCTTCTAAAAAAAGATCAAGATTCAGGCAATGGTTGTTTTGCTTGAAAATGTTGGTGAAAATTGTTTAAGTGAAACTTTGATAAATACGCAAGTATGCTGCTGCTGCTTCATCCCAACTAAATAAGGCTGCTCTTGCCATTACTTTGCTGGTGCGATTGTTGGCTGAAAAATCTTTCATGCCTGCAGCAAAAATGGCTTGCATATTAGCTGGATCAAAATCGGGAAAAATATAGGCTGCATCTCCAGCTATTTCGGGCAATGATGTGGCGTTCGAAATAAATACGGGCTTGCCAAAATACATGGCTTCCACCAGCGGCAACCCAAATCCTTCAGATAAAGAAGGAAATACAAATGCAGCACAATTGGCATAATACCATTGCTTATCATTTTCTGAAATAGCGCCTGTAAAAATCAATCGATCTGCAACGCCCCATCGCTTTGCCTCGTTGATGATTTGTTGTAAATAAGCGGTTTGTTGCGTAATACCAGCAATCACCAACTTCAATTCATTATTCGCTAATAATGCTGGCAGCACATGAAAATTTTTCTTTACAGCAATGGTTCCTATAGAAAAAATAAATGGAGTGCTCGGTGTATGATCGGGTTTACTAAACTGTGCAGATTCTTTAAAATTGCAACCATTGTAGATGATAGAAAATGGCTTGCCTTTTAATTGTATATAAGTCTGCACATCTTTAGCAGTATATTCAGAAATAAATACAATATGACTACTCGCATCTACTCTTTTTTGTAACTGCTTTAACCAATTGTTTCTTTTGGCAATTGATTTTCTTTGATCATGAAAATAATTTAAATCATGTATCGTAAAAACAATCGGCTTTTTAAAATGAAAAGGAAAATAGGCACTGTCTTGACTCGTAGTATGCCAAATATCTACTTGCTTAAAAATAGGCAAATGAAATTTATACCAAAATTGAATGGGTAATATAGTAGTGCCAGCTTCAAATTGATGCGCTTGATTCCCTGGCATCAGCAATTGAAATTGGGTATTGGAATGAATGGTTGTTTGCAATAATGATGATGCCAATTGCTTACAAAAATAAAACAAGCCAGTGTTGGGATATTTCATCCGCTCTGCATCAAATAAGATGGTAGTGGGTTTATTCATCAAGCATCCCCGTATGGGCATATTCGTTTACAAAAGTAAATAGATTGAATTCTTCCTTTTTTGCTTTGGCTTGTAATGCTTGGTAGATGGCTTTCTTATCGTAGGGCTTCATTCTGTTTCTTGCAATCAACTGATATACCCGGTCGGTTAATAACCAAATTTTTCGATCGTTCAGCGCTATATATTGTTGGTTTTCAGCAATAGCTGTTGCTAGTTCGGCTATTCCTTCTTTTTGTGAAGCCACTGTTTTGATGACTTCAATTTTTTTATCTGTATTAAACGCAGGCGCCATCATTAAACGTAGGTTTTTTACAAATGTATCTGCATCGGGCCGATCACTTTTATTCACTACAAATACATCAGCTATTTCCATTAAACCTGCTTTCATGGTTTGCACTTCGTCGCCAGCTTCAGGCACGACCACTACTACAGTGGTATCTGCCAAACCTGCAATTTCAATTTCACTCTGCCCTACTCCTACCGTTTCAACAATGATTTCATCAAAGCCTGCTGTTTGTAAAATAGCAGTGATTTCAATAATATATGGATGCAAGCCACCCAATGACCCACGGGTTGCCAATGAACGGATATATACACCCGGATGATTGTACCAATCACTCATTCTAATTCTATCTCCTAATAGTGCCCCCATATTAAATGGAGAAGATGGATCAATACATAAGATGGCTACTTTTTTTCCTTGTGCAGTCCAATACCCAATCAACGCATCGGTTAAAGTACTTTTACCTGCACCGGGAGGTCCAGTAATTCCCGTAATAGGCGTTTTACCAATGGGTAAACTTTGTAAAAAGCCTTCATACCCTTCTACTTCATTTTCTACCAATGATATAGCCCTTGCAATGGATTGATGATTGCCTATTTGTATGCCTGCTAATAATTGTTTCCACATATAACTGCTGTAAATGTAAATTTATGCCAACTGTATGCCAAAAAGCGCAACAAATATTTTATTGGGATTAGCCATTCTTATGTTGGCTGGCTTACTATGGAGTAGAGCCATCTTGTCAATCAGTATGGGCTTGATGGCCGTTTATGCACTCTATTATTTAATCAAAGAGAAAGCGACTCTTATAACGCCGCTCTTTATATGGTGCTTATGCCCATTGCTATTGATGTTCATGGGCATATATCAAGAGGGATTGAACCCTAGCAATCTTCAAAGCTTACTTGGAATAATGGTATATCCAGTTGCTGGTATAACTGCTATTGCAGCAGAAAAATATTCTTTTACCAAAACCATTTCACAGCCCTGGATTCATGCTGCATTAATTGCCTTATTGTATCCTTTGGGATGGTTTGCATTTCATGCAGTTGAAGCAGTTGAATTATATGGGAAAGGAAAAACATTACCCGTATTCATGGACACCGACCATGTTCGCTTCAGTATTTTTTTATGCAGTGCTTTACTATTTACCCTTTTACCAGTAAGCAATGCACGCTATAAAAAAATTTCTTTTACCATTTTATTGATGGCGATTCTTTTGTTAGCAGTTAGAACAGGATGGGTGATTGCAGCCATCATTATTATTGGGTATGGTCTTTATTATTTGAAATCAAAACCTGCAAGGAATCCGCATCCTGTTCGCAATATATTGATGGCAATTGTTGCTTTAATCACCATTCTTGCTATAACACCTACTATTCAACAAAAAATCAGGTACAGCCTGTATGATTGGAATACCTATAATACCAAAGGATATGATTCCACTTATTCGGATGGTGTAAGAAGAGCCATGAATTCAGTTGCATGGAAAGCTATTTCAGAAGATCATGCGAACGCAATAGGTTGGTCTGCTATTCCCTCAACCATTCAACAAAAATTTACCCAAGTATTCAAGGGTCAAACCACCCAATACGGCTGGCCTTTTAATCAATGGCTGTTTTGGTGGATGGGTAGCGGTTGGTGGGGGATGTTGTTGTTTTCTTTATGGTTATTCTATCCTGCATGGTATGGATATCAGCACAAAAATCCTTACCTCATTATTTGGACATTGGCAATTGCATTTTCTTGCTTAGTTGAAACAACCATCAATTACCAATACGGTGCATTGCTGCATGTTTGGCCATTATTGGTTTGCTGGAAAATAGATAAATCTTCATCGAATTAGTCGATAGTTTTTAAAATCAAAAGGTCTTATTCCAGTCGCTTTTTCAAAATAATACAAGACCTTATCCTTTAAACTGAATTTTTTCTTTGAGGGATCAAAACTGATATCCCAACTGGCTCGCTCTATTCTTGCATGCATCACTTGTGGATGGGTTCCATTGAATTTTTCTAAAGAATCAAATTGGCTATAATCAAAGTAATCGGGTTGTGCCAAATATTCTTTTAGTACTTCATCTTTATGCCAGAGTTTACTAAACTCTTTTTGCTTTTTCATCATTTGTTCTGGAGACTTTACCCAACCATAATGATATATATAAGCATCAAT
>JACCDH010929963.1_pt1 | contig 12107 bp, 10 predicted proteins | sample 7442481 | NCBI WGS metagenome assembly JACCDH01 (sample SAMN15323433, study PRJNA562643) | freshwater metagenome | isolation source: river surface water | place: USA:Blue River Watershed | collected 2017-08-15 | reverse complement strand
GTGACTTCAATTTCAACCAAGGCGCGGTCTTCCACCAAATCGGCTACTTGCACCAAAGTCATGGCGGGATAATTTTTACCCATCACTTCTTGGTACACCTTGCCCAGCTCGCGGCCTCTGGCCACATATTCTTTTTTGTCTTTGACATACCAAGTCATGCGGGCCATGTGTTCTGGGCCTGCACCCGCACATGCCAGCGTGGCCACAATATTTTGCAGCGCTTGTTTGCACTGCGCGACAAAATCGTCGGTTTCAAACTGACACTGACCGTTCCAGCCAATCATGCCCGCGACAAAAATCATTTCGCCACGCGCAGCAATGCCGTTGGCATAACCTTTGGCAGGTGCCCAACCCTCCGGCTGAAGGACTCGCAAAATTTCTTGAGACATGATCTTCCTTATTTTTCTGAATTGAAGGCCAGTGCTTGTTGACGCAGTTTAAAGCGCTGCAACTTGCCTGTTTCGGTGCGGGGCAATGCATCGCAAAAAACCACCCGCCTCGGATATTTAAAAGGTGCAATGGTTTGCTTCACAAACTCTTGAATTTCTTTTTCGAGTACCGACGAGCCTGTGTTGCCCGACTTTAAAACCACAAAGGCCATCACCACTTGTCCACGTTCTAAATCGTTAGCACCTACCACGCCACATTCGGCCACGGCAGGATGCTGCATGAGGGCACTTTCAACTTCTGGTCCCGCAATGTTGTACCCCGCCGAAATAATCATGTCATCGTTGCGGGCTTGATAACTGAAGTAACCATCGGCGTCCATCACAAACGTATCGCCAGGCAAATTCCAGCCATCCTTCACATAATCTTTTTGTCGAGGATCGTCCAAATAGCGACAGCCTGTGGGACCCCGAACGGCCAAGCGGCCTACCGTGCCCGGTGGGACAGGTTTCATGTCTTCGTCCACAATCTGCGCTTGATAACCAGGCACCACTTTGCCGATGCTGCCGGCTTTGACATCTTTGCCTGCACTTGAAATGTAAATATGGATAACCTCTGTGCCACCAATCCCATCGGTCATTTCAATGCCCGTGGCTTTTTTCCACAATTGGCGTGTGGCATCGGGTAGCGCTTCGCCAGCCGACACGGTGTGCTTCAAAGATGTCAATTGAAACGCGCCTGGCTTCTCAGTTACCAGCAATGCCATTTGGCGGTACATGGTGGGCGCGGTATAGCACTGTGTGGCTTGGTATTTGTCAATGCTCAACAACAAAGACTCTGGCGTGTATTTTTCAAGCAGCACTGCGCATGCGCCATACCGCAAAGGGAATGCCAATAAACCACCCAAACCAAATGTAAATGCAATGGGCGGCGTGCCGCACACCACATCGGTCTCGTTCATTTGCAGCACATGCTTTGGAAACAAATCGCACATGGCCAAAATGTCACGGTGAAAATGCATGGTGCCCTTGGGCTGGCCGGTGGTGCCGCTGGTGAAGGCAATTAGGCACACATCGTCGCGGCTGGTTGGATAGGCATCAAACACATCTGAATGTTGGGACATTCGCGCTTCCACCCCATTGGCTGCATCCGATCGAAACCAATTGACTTTCTTTAGTGACTTCGCAAAATGTGCATGCGTGCTGTCTACGCAATGTGCCAATTCTTCTGCCAGTAAACTGTCGCACAGCGCAGCACTGACTTGTGCTTTGTCGATGATTTTTTTAAGTTCGGCAGCTCGCAGCAATGGCATGGTGGGCACCACCACCAAACCTGCTTTTAAAGCTGCCAAAAAACAAGCCGCCATCATGGGGCTGTTACCGCCCCTTAACAACACACGTTCGCCCGATCGAAGGCCCATGTCTTTGACCAGCACATGCGCTATTTTGTTCACTTTGGCTTGTAACTGAGCGTAGGTCCATTCAATAGAACCTGCCGCGTCAACACCTCTAACCGCCATGCGCGAACCTTTGCCCTGAATGACATGTGTGTCTAACAAGGCACTGACGCAATTGAGTTGAGCAGGGTACTGAACTTCCAAGCGTTCAAACACAAAGAGTGGCCACTGATCTTGTGGTGGCAATCGGTCTCTGGTGAATGTATCTTGGTGGGATGAAGGCAATAATGACTGTGTCATGTCAGTCCTCACTTGAGTAAGTCACGGCCAATGATTAACTGCTGAACTTCTGTGGCACCTTCGTAAATTCGAAGGGCCCGTATTTCTCGGTACAAAGATTCGACAATGCAACCTTTTTTAACGCCCATGCCCCCATGCATTTGCACGGCCATGTCGATAATTTCTTGTGCATTTTCGGTGGCTGTCATTTTGGCCATGGCAGCTTCTTGCGTAATGCGTTGCCCCTGATCGCGAAGCCATGCAGCACGGTACGTGAGCAAGGTGGCGGCATCTAGCAAAGTGGCCATTTGTGCCAACTTGGTTTGTGTGATTTGAAAATCTGCCAAGGACTGGCCAAACATTTTGCGCTGTTTGGCCCACGCAATCGATTCATCCAATGCACGGCGTGCAAAGCCAAGAGAGGCGGCGGCTACGGATGTTCTAAATACATCCAAGGTGGCCATGGCCACTTTAAAGCCCTCGCCTGCTGCACCAATTCTTTTGGCATGCGGCACCAGCACCTGATTGAAATGCAACTTGGCCAAAGGGTGCGGTGCAATCACATCAATGCGCTCGGCAATTTCTAAACCCGGTGTATTGGCATCCACAATGAAGGCGCTAATGCCGCGGGCACCAGGCGCCTCGCCAGTGCGTGCAAACACCACATAAAAATCTGCAATGCCGCCATTGGAAATCCAAGTTTTATAACCATTCAAGCGATAGCCGTCGGGTGTTTCTGTTGCGCTGCATTGCATGGCCGCCACATCCGACCCCGCCTCGGGTTCGCTCAAGGCAAAGGCTGCCAAGGCTTGACCACTGGCCACGCGTGGCAAATAAGCCGCTTGTTGTTCTGGTGTTCCTTTGAGACTGATGGCACCCGACCCCAAGCCTTGCATGGCAAAAGCAAAATCGGCCAGGCCGTGGTGCCAAGCAAGTTCTTCGCGCAGCAAACAAATGGTGCGAGTGTCAATGACGTCAGAAGCACCGCCATGCGCTTGGCCCGCAATGGCAGGCTTGAGCCAGCCACCTTGGCCCAATGCTCTCACCAAGCTCACACATTCTTTGTCAATGGCTTCACGCGATTCATCGTGGCCATGCAAATTGGCAAACTGTGCCGATGTCCAAGCTTGGAGTTTGCCTTTGAAATCTCGGTGCGAAGCCTCAAAAAATGGCCACGCCAAATGTGCTGCTGAATTCATCTTCAGTCTCCTTGAAACACGGGCGTTTGCTTGGCCACAAAGGCGTGGTAGGCCCTGTGAAAATCATTGGTGGCCATGCAAATGGCTTGGGCTTGGGCTTCTGCCTCAATGGCCTCATCAACACCCATGTTCCATTCTTGTTGCAACATTTTTTTGGTCATGCTGTTGGCAAATGTGGGGCCGTTGACCAGCACTTTGGCCATGGCTTGTGCTTCTGCCAACACGTCTTCGGGTGTGCACACCCGGTTGTAAAAACCCCAACGTTCTGCTTCTTCGCCTGGCAATCCGCGTCCGGTGTACAGCAACTCTGATGCACGTCCTTGGCCAATGACGCGCGGTAGCAAAGCACACGCGCCCATGTCGCATCCTGCCAAGCCTACTTTGTTGAACAAGAAATAGGTTTTGCTGCGAGCAGTGCCGTAGCGCAAGTCTGAGGCTAGGGCCAACAAAGCGCCAGCGCCTGCACAAATGCCATCGATGGCGGAAATGATGGGTTGCGGACAAGCGCGCATGGCTTTGACCAAATCACCGGTCATGCGTGTAAACGTGAGCAGTCCGGGCATGTCTAGTTTAGTGAGCGGGCCAATGATTTCATGCACATCGCCACCCGAACAAAAGTTGCCGCCCGCGCCCGTTACCACCACCGCATGAACATCTTCGGCATACGAAAGTGCTCTGAACAAATCACGCATTTCGGCATACGACTCAAACGACAAAGGGTTCTTGCGCTCTGGTCGATTCAAGGTGAGTGTGGCCACACCGTCTTTGACTTCAAACAACACATGCTCTGCTTTGTAGTGGGCCAGTTTGTTGTTGTGGCGCGGCAATTGTTGGGGCTGACCCGGCAAATATTTTTGACTCATGATGTCTCCTCTTGTTTTTGCAAATTCTTTTTCAGTGCACCCAGCAAGCTGTGCAACTGGCTTTGTTGGTTGTTTGACAGACCCGCAAACATCTCGGCCACCCATTCTTCGTGCGCAACCGCCATGTCTGAAAACGCATCGCGGCCCGCTTTGGTCAGCTTGACTGTGAAGGAGCGACGGTCGGTTGCGCCCACTTGACGCATTACCAATTTTTCTTTTTCTAGCTGATCGACAATGGTGGTGATGTTGCCGCCTGTGACCATCATGCGCCTGGACAATTCCCCCATGGTCAAGCCATCGGGGTGGCGCTCTAACTGCGCCATCAAATCAAAACGCGGCAGGGTGATGTCAAACGACTCGCGCAAGTTGTGTCGAATTTTGTCTTCAATGCGCGTGGTGCAAGAAAGTAAACGCAACCACAAACGCAACGAAGCATGCTGATCGGCATGCGCCCTGAATTCATGGTCGGCATTGTTTGAAATGTGGGCAACAGTCGTCATCACATGGTCTCCCCGCCATCAACAGCAATCGATTGGCCATTGACAGACGCAGCAGCGTCTGCACACAACCACAAAACAGTTTGGGCCACTTCATCGGGTTGAATCATTTTTTTCTGAGGGTTGTGTGCCACCAAAGCTTCGCGCGCTTGCGCTTCTGTTTGGCCAGTTTTGGCCACGATGTTGGCAATGGAATCGCGCACGATGTCGGTTTCGGTAAAGCCTGGACACACCGCATTGACGGTTACACCTTTGCGGGCCAACTCCAAAGCCAAGCTGCGCGTGAGGCCAATCACACCGTGTTTGGCTGCTGCATAAGCCGACACATAGGCATAGCCCTTCAAACCTGCGGTGCTGGCAATGTTGACGATGCGTGCCGCTTTGCCTTGTGCACCGGCTGACAACAAATCGGGTAGCGCTGATTGAATGCACAAATAAGTGCCCGTCAGGTTGACGCTCAACATCTGCTGCCACAGCTTTAAATCTGTCTTGCCAAAGGGTTGGCTCAAGGCTTGCCCAGCGTTATTGATCAACACCTCGATAGGACCCAAGGCCAACTGATTGGACCGATGGGCATCGATCACCGATTGAGGGTCACTCAAATCCATAGGGCTGAGGTGAACCTTAACGCCTGGGCAAGTTTCTTCCAAAACTTTTTTCTGTGCTTTCAAAGTGTCCAAGTTGCGACCCGACAAACTCAGCGCGGCACCTTGGCGCGCAAATGCCAGCGCCACTGCAGCACCTATGCCACGACCTGCACCCGTAATCCAAACGTGTCGCATCAGTTCTCTCCTTTGGCTTGCGCTGGTGAAGCAGCCTGTGCAGCCATTAAGGCCGCTCGTTCAAAATTGCTTTCCATTTGACGCTTGCCCGATACATAGGCCTTGTGCCAATTCAAATCGGTAAAGCCGATGCGTGCCGCCTCTTGCAGCGTCCAAGCAGGATTGGCCAAATGGGGTCTGGCCACTGCGCACAAATCGGCACGGCCAGCGGCAATGATGCTGTTCACATGGTCAGCTTCAGAAATAGCGCCTACGGCAATGGTGCGAACGCCGGCTTCATTGCGAATGCGATCGGCAAAAGGCGTTTGAAACATGCGGCCGTAAACTGGTTTTTCACGCTTGTCCACTTGGCCTGAAGAGCAGTCGACAAAATCGACGCCTGCTGCTTTGAACTGTTTGGCAATCTCGATGGCATCATCGGGCGTGATGCCGCCCTCCACCCAGTCGTGGGCAGAAATACGCACCGACATGGGTTTGTCTTGCGGCCACATTTGGCGCAAGGCCACAAAAACTTCCAATGGAAAACGCAAACGATTTTCCAAACTGCCGCCATAGTTGTCTGTGCGCAAATTGGTCAAAGGTGAAATAAAGCCCGACAGCAAATAACCGTGCGCGCAGTGAAGTTCCAACCAATCGAAACCGGCTTTGACACCTCGCTGTGCTGCCGCTACAAAATCAGCCAACACAACATCCATGTCGGTGCGTGTCATTGCATGCGGCACTTGACTCACACCGTCCATGTAAGGCAAAGCTGAGGGGGCTATCAAGGGCCAATTTTGGCCGTCGCGTGCTGCATCGTTTAAGGGCATGTCAATGCCATCCCAAGCTCGGCGCGTAGAACCCTTGCGTCCTGCATGCCCTAATTGCAAAGCCATCTTGGCATCGGATTGCGTATGCACAAAATTGACAATGCGCATCCATGCCTGCTCCTGTTCCTCGTTCCACAATCCTGGGCAGCCAGGCGTGATGCGGCCTTCAGGCGACACACAGGTCATTTCAGTGAACACAATGGCCGCACCCCCTACTGCGCGTGCGCCGTAGTGCATCAAATGAAAGTCGCCAGGGATACCGTCCACCGCCGAGTAAGTGGCCATTGGTGAAACCATCACTCTGTTTTTAAGCGTGACACTTCTTGCCTGCAATGGCAGAAACATGGGCGGTATTGATTTGGCTTGAGCTGCGTCTTCTATGCCTGCCAAAGAGGCCATGAATTTTTCGTAGGCAGACACAAAATTCGCATCGCGCAATCGCAAGTTTTCGTGCGAAATGCGTTGGCTGCGTGTGAGCAGCGAGTAAGCAAATTGTTGAGGCGGCAGGTTCACATAACGCGCCACATTTTCAAACCACTCGGTTGAATTGCGAGCGGCATTTTGAATTTTCAGAACTTCCACGGAACGTGTCGCTTGGTAAGACTTCATCACCTCTTTCATACCGGACACATCGTGTCCCATCTTTTCAAAAGTGTCGGCCAACTCTATGGCGTCTTCTAGCGCCAGCTTGGTGCCCGAGCCAATAGAAAAGTGCGCAGTGTGTGCCGCATCGCCCATCAACACATACGGCACTTCACGGCCCTGGGCAGCGTTCTCCCAGTGCACCCACTGATTGCAAATAACCCGTGGAAACTTGATCCAATGCGCAGAACCACGCAAGTGTTTGGCGTTGGTCATGAGCGGATGACCGTCCAAATATTTGGCAAACAACTTTTCACAATAAGCGATCGATTCTTCTTGCGACATGTCTTCAAACCCTGCGGCCTTCCATACCGACTCGGGTGTTTCCACAATGAAAGTCGAGGTGTCGCCATCAAATTGATAGGCATGCGCTTGAAACCAACCATGCTCGGTCTCTTCAATGGCAAAGGTAAATGCATCAAACAATTTGCGTGTGCCCAACCACACAAAACGGCAATGGCGCTCGTCGATGTCGGGCTGGTAAGTGCTGGCAAATCGCGAGCGAACTTTGGAATTGATGCCGTCGCACACAATGACCAAATCGGCTTGGTACTTGGCAGCAACATCTGAGTTGGCATCGACTTCTTGCTCAAACAACAATTCAACACCCAGCGCCTCACACCGTTTTTGCAAAATGTTCAGCAACCGCTTGCGGCCAATACCGCAAAAGCCATGGCCACCCGAGCGCATGGTCTCGCCCTTGAAATGCACCGCAATGTCGTCCCAGTGGTTAAACGCCCCCAATATTTCTGAAGCGGTGACTGGATCGGCCACTTGCAACCTAGACATGGTGGCATCAGAAAACACCACACCCCAACCAAAGGTGTCGTAGGGCTTGTTGCGTTCAAGCACCGTAATTTGATGCTCTGGGTGTCGCAGTTTCATTAGCAAGCCAAAGTACAGCCCTGCGGGGCCACCGCCTAAACACACGATTTTCATGATGGAGTTCCTTGACCCAATTTCAATTGTTTCAACTTCAATAGTTGAAACTTGAAATAATTATGACGACGCAGGTCACATGGGTCAAGAACAAAAAAAAGCAGCTTGAATGAGCTGCTTTTTAAAAGGGATTTATTGCGGCATCACCGTGATACTGATGCGCCGGTTTCGAGGGTCTTTGGGATCGCTCGGGTTGTAGGGCGCGGTGTCGGCCACCCCTTCAATTTTGGCAAATCGATTTCCCGGGATGCCTTTTTTCTCGATGATTTTGCGCGTCTCTTCGGCTCGTTCGGCAGACAAAGACCAGTTGTTACGGTCATCTGAATTGGCAAACTGAACGCTGTCGGTATGCCCTCGGATGGCCACTTTGTTGGGCATGGCCGCCAATGTTTTAGACACTTCGCCTAGCAAAGCTTGCGCTCTGGGCGTCATGGTGGTGGTCCCCAAGCCAAACATGGCAAAGTCGGCCTTGTCGATAATCTCAATGCGCAGACCATCTTTGTCCCTTGCAAACTGAACCTGATCTTTGAGCTTGTCCAGTTTAGGATTCTTGGCCATGGCCTCTTTGATTTCTTTTTCCATCTTGTCAAAGTTGGCTTTGTCGGCAGCCTCGGCCGATTTTTTGCCTGGATCGCCATCTTGACCCGATTCTTTGCTGTCGGCGCCATTGGGTGATGGATCGTTTTCAGTAGGCCCGCCCTGCGAACGCGGCGTCACCATGTTCAAGGCACTGGTTTGGCTGGCAGAGAAAGGGAAACCATCGGGGTCAATGACCGAGCGACCACCAAACATGCCGTCAGATCCTGCCAATTTGCCCATCGTCACATTGCTGTGAGAGGTTGGCTTGAAGTAATCGGCAATACTTTTTCGCTGATCCGCATTGGACGCGCCAAGCAGCCACATCAACAAAAAGAACGCCATCATGGCGGTCATCATGTCGGCCAGGGCAATTTTCCAAGCACCACCGTGGGCACCACCGTGGCCATCGTCAATGACTTTTTTGATGACGATGGTCGGCGCCACCACTGTGGGCGCATCGGGCGCAGCCTCGTCTGGAATCAGAGGCGCTGCTTCCGCTTGCGCGGGTACCGCCTCTGCACCTGGGGCATCTGGTACAGCAACCTGGTTAGGCGCTTCTGCAACAGCCTCAGCCATGTTTAGGCACCTCGCAAGCCGTCAAACACTTCGGCAAAGCTAGGTTGATTGTGGTGACTGATACTGACCCTGGCCGCCTCAATGATGAGGGGCATGGGGTGACCGTGCATGGTGCCAATGATGATCTGTTTGACCACTTTGAAAATTTGGCCTTCATCGTCAATGATCTGCGCCAAACGCGAAGCCATTGGTTCAACGAAACCGTAGGCCATGAACACGCCCAAGAAAGTACCCACCAAGGCGCCACCAATCATGGCACCCAAAACAGCCGGCGGCTGGTCAATCGCGTCCATGGTTTTCACCACACCCAACACGCAAGCCACAATACCCAGAGCGGGCAAAGCGCCAGCCAAAGTGGCCAACGCAGCTTGGGGTTTGAGGGCATCATGGTGGTGAGTTTTGATGGACTGGTCCATGACCTCTTCCACCGCGTAGGGGCTGAGTGTGCTGGTAGACACCACCATCAAACGAACCGTGTCACAAATCAAATGCAGCAAGGCATGGTCGTGCAAAATTTTGGGGTATTCGCCAAAGATGGCACTGGCTTCTGGATTTTCAATGTGCGCCTCTAGCGCAACCGCACCCTCTGTTTTGAGGGTCTTCATAATTTTGGAGACCACAAAGATGGTGCTGAGGTAATCTTCTTTTTTGTAGGCGGGACCTTTGAAGACCTTGCCCATGCCGGCCAAAGCGCCTTTGAAAATTTCCATGCTGTTGCCCACCAGCATGCCGCCGACACCAGCGCCCAAAATAATGAAGGTCTCAATCGGCGCAGATTTGATAATCGGCTTCATGCTTCCGCCGGCCATGATAAAGCCGCCGAACACACAGATCATCAAAACAACAATACCAATAATGGCATTCATACATTTTCTCCAAAAACGAACAAACGGGCGGCTGGCATGCCAGCAGCGCCCGTCATTGTCACCCTCTTAGGCTTTCCCTTGCGGGACAAAGCTCAATGCATCGAAGACATTGCAGCACCTGAAGCAGGCGCAGTTTTGGGCAACAAATTAGGAACATCACGCCAAGCTTGGCGAATTTCATTCAACAAAGTGTGAACTTCTTGCAATGCATCAAGGTCATTGCGGGCGTTCACATGAACCAATCGACGTGTCACGTAGCTGTACAACTCGTACAGGTTACGGGCCAAGTCACCGCCTTTGTCCAAATCCAATGAGCCTTGTAAGCCCAAAACGATGCGGCCAGCGCGTGTCAAACTTTTGTTTTTGTCTTCAATGGCGCCACGCTGAATGTGACCTTTGGCAGTTACCAAACTGTCAATCAGGCCATCAAAAAGCATCTGAATGAGTTCAACCTTATCGGCCACCAACGCTTGTGACGTGTGGTTGCCTTCGCCGTAGCTCTCCATCGCTTTGAAATGTACTCGCATGATGTCTTGTTCCTTATGATCCTGACACAGCAGGAATCGGAGGCACACCAGGAAACTTGAGTCCCAAGTTACAAATGAATGGTCTTTTTCTAAGATAGCCTTGGCCCAAAGGGAATGCGCAAAGTATTGAGCGACGGCTGAGGCCTTGGCTGAACGGTGTAAATCGGCCAGATTCATGCCTTCACACCCTTAGGTTTGGCCACATTGGCAGGCTCAACATTCAGAGTACCGCGCAATTTTTTGACCACGCCCGACAAAAGTTGGCTGACGCGAGACTCAGTCACGCCTAAAACTTCACCAATTTCTTTGAGGTTAAGCTCTTCAACGTAATACAAATTCATTAACAATTGATCGCGCTCGGGCAAATCGGCAATGGCATCCGTCAGGGCGCCCATGAATTGCTCGTGCTCCACAATTTGCTCGGGCTGCTGCGAAGAATCGGTGGCAATGTTCATGACTTCTTCAGTCACCACTTCCATCGAATAGGTTTCAAAGCGCCTTGCTTGGGTGCGTTCTTTGTGGAACAACTCAATGTCTTTGCCCATGTAGTCGGCCAATTCTGCCTGAGTAGGCGTGCGGCCCAGTTCGGCGCCCAGTTCATGGGTGGCTTCGCTGTGAGACTTGTTGATGGCCACCGCCGAGCGGGGCAAAAATGACAAACGCCGAACTTCATCAAGAATGGCACCACGCACACGGCTGTGGGCAAAATTCTCAAACTCTTGCCCTTTAACAGGGTCAAAAGCGCGCGCGGCTTCCAACAAGCCAATCATGCCCACTTGAATGAGCTCGTCCAGTTCCATGAAGGGCGGCAGCCTGACTTTCAAGTGCAAAGCCACACGCTTGACCATGCCCAAATGAGCCATGACCAGCGCTTCGCTGTTGTTTTGTACTTGCTCGTAAAGGCTGGTGGATTTTGCCATGGTCGGAGTTTAATTCTTATGCCTTGGCTTTGACCAAACGCTCAACAAAAAACTGCAAGCCCCCAGACGCTTCTTGGATAGGCTCAAGCTGGCGAGTGGCTTCAGCCAAACGTCTGAAATCACGGGCACCGGCACTGCCTGGGGCGTATTCGGCCACAGGCTGGTATTTTTTAAGAGCCGTCAAAATCAAATCGTCCTGCTCAATGGCCCCCAAATAACGCACAGTTCTGTTTAAGAAACGGGCGCAAACTTGGTTGATTCGCTCAAACAATTGATAGCCTTCTTGGGCACTGTCCACCCCGTTCGGGATGAGATAAATTTCGTCCAAGCCTTGGTCTTGAATCAAGACTTTGATGGTGGCGTAGGCGTCTGCAATGGAGGATGGGTCGTCGCGGACCACCACAAAACGGCGCGAGCAGGCCGACATGAAAGACAAGACCTCGGGTGAAATGCCCGCGGCCATGTCCACAATCAGAAAGTCAATGTCTTCGTCCAGTTCGCTAAAGGCACGAACAATGCTGGCCGCTTGCATTTGCCCCAAAGCCGCCATTTCTTGAATGCCAGAGGCACCCGGCACCAATTTCACCCCTTGGCGGGTGGTCACAATAATTTCTGCCAACGTCTTTTCACCGCTTAAAAAGTGGCTTAAGTTGTAGGGGCAACGGCAACCCAATGCAATTTGCGCATTGGCCAAACTCATGTCGGCATCAAACAACATGACGCGGAAACCCATGGCCTGCAATGCAACGGCCAAGTTGACGGAGACCGTGGTTTTTCCCACGCCGCCTTTGCCACTGGCAATGCCAATGACTTGGGTAGTTTTGACTTTATCCATGAAGTTCACTT
>JACCDH010190688.1_pt1 | contig 12107 bp, 10 predicted proteins | sample 7442481 | NCBI WGS metagenome assembly JACCDH01 (sample SAMN15323433, study PRJNA562643) | freshwater metagenome | isolation source: river surface water | place: USA:Blue River Watershed | collected 2017-08-15 | reverse complement strand
CCTGCATTAACTTCTTGTCCACCGAAGCGCTTGATGCCAAGGTACTGTGGATTGGAATCGCGACCGTTTCGTGTCGAGGAGACACCCTTCTTACTTGCCATTTATTGCGCCCCTTTTACTTAACGCCGCTGATAGCGGTGATCTTGACTCGAGTGTGTTGTGCACGAAAACCTTGACGACGGCGGTAGCCGGTCTTGTTCATGTAACGAAGGATGTCGATCTTTGGACCCTTCACTTCGTCGATAACTTCGCCAGTCACCTTTACAGATGCGAGCGCTTTTGGATCTGCAGTAACGGTTGTACCGTCAACGACGAGAACAGCTGGGAAAGAAACAGTTGATCCTGCAGCAGAGTCGATGCGATCGACTGTGATGGTCTCGCCAACAGTTACCTTCTCCTGGCGTCCGCCAGCTTTCACGATTGCGTACACGTTATTACTCCAGTTCAGTTAAGCCTTACTGCGGGCTTCAAGCTCGCATCGGGCAGGGGTCTAGGGTACGGAGTTCGCACGTCTAGGGTCAAATCGGCGGTCAGATCAGGCTTTTATGCTCCAGGCGTGATGACCCCAGTGGAGACAGCTCGGCGACGGCGTCGGCCCTTGGGAGCTGATCCGCTCTCACTCGCGCTCTCGCTCTCGGCAGGCGTCTCGTCATTGAGGACTTCACGGAATTCGTGCTCGGTAGCCGACTCTTCTTCAACATCTGGATGATGTGCTGTCTGTGAGTTGACCTGTGGAGTTGGAGCTTTGATCTTTACAGGATCCATATGAATATGAATTCCACGTCCAGAGCATGCTTCACATGTTGTTGAGAACGCTTCGATCAATCCTTGTCCTACGCGCTTACGTGTCATCTGAACCAGACCCAGAGATGTAACTTCTGCGACTTGGTGCTTGGTGCGATCTCGGCCAAGGCATTCGATAAGTCGACGTAATACTGCTTCCCGGTTAGATTCAAGAACCATATCGATGAAGTCGATAACAATGATTCCACCTAAGTCGCGAAGGCGAAGTTGGCGTGCAATTTCTTCTGCAGCTTCTAAGTTGTTCTTTGTAACCGTCTCTTCGAGGTTTCCACCCTTACCAATGAATTTACCAGTGTTCACATCGATCACAATCATCGCTTCTGTTCGATCGATAACAAGTGAACCGCCTGATGGCAAATAAACCTTGCGATCAAAAGCCTTAGCAAGCTGTTCTTCTACTCGGTAGTCTGCGAAGAGATCGCCTGTTCCTGTGTATCGCTGAATTTTTGTGACAAGTTCAGGGGCGATTGAACCAAGATAATCATTGATCTCTGTAAACGCCTCGTCGCCTTGGATGATGAGAGTGCGGAAATCTTCATTGAAGATATCTCGAATAACACGTACTGCTAGATCAGGCTCGGAGAGCAAAACAGCAGGTGCGTGGAAATTGGGATTTTCAGACTTGGCATAAATGTCATCCCATTGCGCCTTCAGACGAGCAACATCATTGGTGAGCTCTTCTTCTGAAACACCTTCTGCTGCTGTTCGCACAATGACGCCAGCTTCTTCAGGGATGAGGTTCTTAAGAATTGCCTTCAAACGTGTGCGCTCAGATTCTGGTAGACGCTTTGATATTCCGCTCATACCGCCGCCAGGAACGTAGACAACATAGCGTCCTGGAAGTGAAATTTGAGAGGTAAGGCGTGCACCCTTTTGTCCGATTGGATCTTTAGTTACTTGTACAAGTACTGGCTGCCCAGTCTTAAGGACCATCTCAATCTTGCGTGGTGAGGATTCAGAAATTCCTGCAGCATCCCAGTTCACTTCACCTGCATAGAGAACTGCGTTACGACCTTTACCAATATCAACGAATGCAGCTTCCATAGAAGGAAGAACATTTTGTACTCGACCGAGGTAGACGTTACCGACGTAAGAGACGTTGGCATTGCGATTAACGTAATGCTCAACCATCACCTTATCTTCAATAACGCCAATCTGGATGCGATCTCCGATTTGGCGAACAATCATTTCGCGATCAACATTCTCGCGGCGGGCTAAGAATTCCCCATCGGTAATAACTGTTCCGCGACGACGGTAAGGCTCACGATAATCACCACGAGAATCTCCTCGGTCACGATCACGACCGCGGTCACGGCTACGTTCACGATTGCGGGTTCCGCGTTCGGTGCGCTCTGCTCGCGCTGGACGTTCACGAACTTCGCGAACTTTGACAACTGTTACTACGCCATCTTCATCAATGGTTTCTCCAGGAGTGACATCTTCTCCAGCTGCACGACGGCGACGGCGACGGCGATGTGTGGTGCCATCTGTAGAGTCGCTAGAAGTTCCATCGTCTGAACCTTCTGCTGAATCTTCCTGTGAATCTACATCGCTTCCTTCAGCGCCATCTCCTTGTGGGCGACGGCGACCTCTGCCACCACGGCGACGACGACGATTGCGACCGCGTGGATCTGAATCGTTCTCATCATTTGCCGCACTTACTGATGGCGCAGAATCATCTGAGACAGACTTCTCGTCACCGCTCTGAGCCTTCGCCCGTCGTGGCGCTTTAGCTGGAGCATCTGTTGCTTCGGCTGCTTGGAAAATTGGAACTGGAATGGCAGCGGCGCGCTTACGCGTCTTTGGAGCTGCTTCACTTTCTGATGCTGGTGCGACAGCAGAAACTTCTGCCGTTTCGCTACCTGCTTTTGACTTGCTTTTTTTAACCGCACGCTTGCGCGGTGACTTTGGCTCGATTGCCATCACTGTTAAATCCTCTACGCCAATACGTAAGTACTAGCTTGCTCTGGCTCAAGTCTCCTTGAGCAAATTCTTCTACCGATCCCACTGTGGGTTCGATACCCGTACTTCCTACTTAAAATTTCCTAAATTTAATGAGTCCGCCGCTGGCGCGATTTCAATCGCTAGCCGCGCTGAACTGTTGGCCAATTATGGCAGATCCACCGCCAATATTCCTAAATTCGACGAATTTGCCCTCACTCAGCCACGTTGGCGAGCGTAAACGTTCTGCAGGAGGCCAAAGCCAATCAGGTTGGCGAACATGCTCGATCCCCCATATGACATAAATGGCAGCGGCACACCTGTCATCGGCATCAGCCCAAGAGTCATGCCGATATTTTCAAAGGTCTGGAACGCAAACCATGAGAGGACTCCGATACAGACCAGTCGGCCGAAGGCATCGGTTGATCTTCGTGCGATGGTAAATGCTCGCATAAATATCGTGAGATATAAGAGCAGAATAAATCCACTCCCAAGAAAACCTAATTGTTCACCTGCAACTGTAAAGATGAAGTCTGTTTGCTGTGCTGGAACAAATCGACCATTTGTTTGAGGGCCATCAAATAGACCGGTTCCCAAGAAACCCCCAGAGCCGACGGTAATGCGCGCTTGTCTTAGTTGATATCCCGCACCTTGTGCATCTGCATTCGGATCAACAAAAGATTGAAGTCGCTTTACTTGATATTCCTTAATGACGCCTAGCTGTGTCGCACCAAATCCGCCCAAGAGTGCAACGAGAAGAATGCCGACAACCCAACGAGTTGGCGCACCAGATGCCCCAATCATTGCAACCACTGAAATACTAATAATAAAGACGGTTCCCATATCTGGCTGAAGCAGAATCAAGCCAACGGGAATCGCTGCAATTAAGAGTGACTGCATTACATCTTTATTTGTAGGTTCATCATTTTCATGCCGATACTCGGTTAAGAGCATCGACATTCCTACGATGATTGAGATTTTTGCAAGCTCTGCTGGTTGTATTTGAAATCCACCTGGCAGAGGTATCCACGCCTGAGCGCCATTAACTTCGCTACCGATGCCTGGAATCAATACCGCTGTAAGGCCGATGACACCTAGTCCCCAGACAATCGGCGTATATGCACGGAGCATGCGATAGTCGATAACTGTGGTTCCCCAAGCAAGCAATATTCCAATCACAATATTAATAACGTGGCGCTTCAAGTAATACTCAGGATCTAACCCACTTGCCGCATACCAATCCCGCGTTGCCGCATAGACCAACAGGGTTCCGATAAAAAGAAGGAGACCAACTGCAACGGTAAGAATGGGATCAAAGCCCCAGAATGAATGAGTTGAACGCATGCGTCGGAAACCCTGACGCTGACTAATCATGCTCATGGGGTCTCCTTTACCTTTGTCGCAGGAGAGATCTTAGGTAATTTAATGGGCGGCTTACCCTCAGGATAGATCGCCGCACCGGGAACAATCGCAGATCCCTTGACTCCGAAGAGAGTTTCATAAATTTTGCGAACGCCCACACCAGATGAGGATGCACCATATCCACCTTGCGAGACCATCATGACTACAGCAAAGCGTGGTTTTTCGGTTGGTGCAAAGGAAGCAAACCAGGATGTATCGCTTTTGAGAGTGCCGTTTGCGTTTCTACCAAATACTTGAGCAGTTCCAGTTTTTCCACTAACCGCCACTGGAAGGCCTGCAAAGGCTCCGGTTGCTGTTCCACCTGTAACCACATCACGTAATGATTCTTTCAAAAACTTTATTGTCGCCTTTGATGCCGGTAGCGTTCCTAACTTCTCTGGCTCGATAGTCTCGATAACTTCACCTTCGGTAGTAACGATGGCTTTACCGATTGTTGGCTTCCAAATAGTTCCACCGTTGCCGATTGCAGCATACATTTGAGCCAACTTAAGCGGCGTAATAACCGTATCGCCTTGCCCGATTGAGAAGTTCACCGCATCACCGGCACGAATCTTGTCTCCATCTAAACAATTCTCGCGTGCAAGCTCAATCAAAAATGCTGTCTGCTGCTCTTTAGAGGCACGTTCTTTATAGTTGCAGTAAAAATCTTTGTTCTGCTCATACCAAGAACTACGCCATTCGCGGTTAGCAAGTCTTCCGGATGCTTCGGATGGAAGATCTATTCCAGTTTTCTTGCCAATCTGAAATCCTTCGGCTGCCTTGAAAAAGTAATCGTTTGGATTAGCTTTTGGTTTTAGCCCACCATCTTTGAGCCACTCGGCAAAGGCAATTTTGTACCAAATCGTGTCACACGATATTGCCATCGCCTTTTTCATAGTAAGGCGACCCTGAGCTTTACTCTCAAAGTTTTGGAATGCGCGAGTACCGACCTGATATTCACCTGGGCAGTCATAGGTTGCATTGAGGTCATATCCAGCGTTTGCCGCGGCTACTAGAGAGACAGCTTTAAAAGTTGAAGCAGGTGCAAACTGCCCCTGGAGCGCGCGGGAAAGTGCAGGTACTCCAGCCTCTTCAGAGTAAAGATCGCGCGCTTGCTGGATTGTTAAACCTCGTTCGTAAGCATTTGGGTCATATGTTGGATATGAGGCGAGTGCCAGAATTCTTCCTGTGACGATATCCATCACAACTGCTGCACCGCCATCTGCGCGAAAACCATTTGCACGAGATCGTGCCACAGCATCGGCTAGAGCTCTTTCACTCGCAGCTTGTAGTCGCACATCGATGCTTGTTACTAAGTGATTGCCACCAACTGGGTTTGTTACCTTGCCTGTACTAGTTACTGCTTCTTTTCGATCAACAATAACGGTCTTGATACCTGGCGTGCCTCGCAGATATTCATCATATTGAATTTCAAGTCCTGCTTTGCCGATTGATTCAGATCTGAAGTAACTACGACCGTTATCCCCCGCCAAATCTCCGTCGGTGAGAGGGCCAATGTATCCCAGAAGATGAGCGGCATTAACTCCGACAATCTGTGGATACGAACGTATCGCAATTGGTTGAGCGTCAATTCCTGGGAAGCGATCAGAGCGCTCCACTATCTGCAGGGCAAGGGTTGGATCGGCATCTTTTGTGATTGGAATCGGTTGAAAACGTGAACCGGTCCAGCATCCTGCGCGCTTTCCTTTTTCAAGTTCGCCACAAAGTCTTGTTCGTTGATAAATATCGGCATAGTTCAGCCCTAACAATTGGGCGAGAGACTTAAGAACTGCTTCTCCCTTATCTTCTTGCCTATCAATCTTTGTGCGATCAACTGTGATTGCAACTCCAACTTTGTTGAGTGCCAGAGGGACTCCCGAAGAATCAACAATCAAACCTCGGGTAGCAGGAGTAACTACATCTCGACTTTGAATAGAGAGCGCCGCATCTTTATATCGTGGAGCGGCAGCTACTTGTAAATAAAAGAGACGACCGAGCAAAGCCACCATGAGGGAGACAATAAAAATTTGAAGAACGAGAAGGCTCAGCCGAGAACGAAGATTCATAGCCTGTGCCTTGAATCATCAATAAAATCGTAAGCTTTTGCAACAAGTGGCATCAGGATTGGCACTATCGCTGCAGACCAGAGCGCACCAATTAATAGAGATGTCAGAATAGATGCAAGACTTCCAACTTCTTCACCAAGCAAAAGTGAGAGGAGTGCATAGAGAATTCGAGCCACCACCACTGAACTCGTCACTAAAAGTGTGATGGTGAATGGATTCATGCGTACATTTTCATAACCTAGGCCCAGGTATGAGATACCAAAACCCACGAGAATAAGGACAAAGGTCCACTGCCCGACAGCACCACTTGTGCTCTGCGAAAGATCAATCAAAAATCCTGCAATAAATCCTGTCAGCGCTCCGATATCGGGTGAAGAGAGAGCTGCCCACAAAAGCGCGAATATAAGAAAGAGTGAGAAGCCGCCACCTGCGACATGCAATTGAGTAATAAAAGCTTCTTGCAGAATATAAACCAACAGAAAAAGTAGTGCTGAAAGAGAAATTTTGCGCGTTGACATTAATTGGAGCCAGCTGTGTCAGGAGATGGTGATTGGCTTGGAGTGACAAAGACTGTGACCGTTGGAATTGGAGTTGGTACTGGCTTTGCAGGAATGAGTGCATCACGTGGATCAATTTCTGGGCCTTTAAGAACAACGCTCACAACGGAGAGTGCGGAAAAATTCGCGAAGAAACGAACATCTGCTGTCTGTGTGACAGCTCCTGCTGCATTGTCAACCGAGGTGACTTCACCAACCGGCACACCTGGAACGAATGGACGATTATTTACGCTTCCACGTGCCACCAAAATATCGCCAACCTTGATTGTCGATTGGTTATCGAGGAGCTGCAGGACACCTTTACGAGTTCCCTGTCCTGCAAGAATGCCAATTTGTTGACTTCCGGCGACGCGGACACCGATGCGGAAAGAGGGATCTGAGGTCAAGGAAACCAGCGAACTACTTGGATAAACGGTCTTTACAACTCCAATCAATCCATATGAATTGATAACAGTCATATTCGGCCTGATTCCATTTTTTGAACCAGCATCGATAGTGATTGTTTGCGTAAAGGAAGTCGTCGCACCTTGAGCAATTACTCGTGCGCTCACAACCTTGTATTCGGCCTTACCTGCTAGATCCAGAGCACCTTTGAGTTGCTCGAGTTCGGCGTCAATGCTGCGACGCTCTCGCAATTGACTGAGAAGTTTTCCATTCTCCTCTCGCAACGCTTCCATCTCTGATTGCGTACGGCCAAGATTGATAACATCCGAGAAGAAGTTACGTACCGGCGAAAGAATTGTTGATCCAATGTTTTGGATCGGGCTCAGCGCGCTTTGGGTCCCTGTCTTAACTCCACCAATGATTGACACACCACGTAGATCTAAGGTGATTAGAAATAGCGATGTAATGATCAGGATGATGAGCAGTAAACGCCCGCGGTTCTCGCCGCCGCGCGCCATGATCTAGCCGCCTATCGACGTGGTTCTGAGATCAAGACTTTTTCAAGTGCCTCGAACTCTTCAATACATTTGCCAGAACCCTCAACGACTGCATCGAGTGCATGCTCAGCCACGTGAATTGGCATACCGGTCTCACGACGTAGACGCTCATCAAGTCCCTTAAGAAGCGCACCGCCTCCCGTGAGAACAATTCCGCGATTAATCAAATCTGATGAAAGCTCCGGTGGACACTTATCAAGAGTGTTCTTCACCGCTGCAACAATCGCCTTTACTGGCTCATCAAGTGCTTTACGGATTTCGGCAGCAGTGACGATGATTGTCTTTGGAAGACCAGTTGCGAGATCGCGACCGCGAATCTCTGCATCTTTCTCATCCGCAAGAACGTATGCAGAACCAATCGCCATCTTGATTTCTTCTGCTGTGCGCTCTCCAAGAAGTAGTGAATATTCGCGCTTTACCCAGTCAATAATGGCTTGATCGAGCTTATCTCCACCGACTCGGATTGAAAGCGCTGTCACGATTCCACCTAGAGAAATAACGGCTACTTCTGTTGTTCCGCCACCGATATCGACAACCATGTTTCCAGTTGGTTCGTGAATTGGTAGACCAGCACCAATCGCCGCAGCCATTGGTTCTTCAATGATGTACACCTTGCGTGCGCCAGCATCGTAACCAGCCTCGGTAACAGCGCGCTGTTCAACGCCGGTAATTCCTGAAGGAACACAAATCACAAGGCGTGGCTTGGCAAGCACACGACGACCGTGAACTTTACGAATAAAGTGCTTGAGCATGCGAGCTGTTGTATCAAAGTCAGCGATAACACCATCTTTAAGTGGGCGGATAGCCACGATGTTGCCTGGTGTACGACCAATCATCAACTTTGCTTCTGCGCCGATTGCAAGAACTGCCCCAGTATCTTGGTTGACCGCAACAACAGAAGGTTCGTTGAGAACAATTCCACGTCCGCGAACATAGACGAGTGTGTTTGCTGTTCCAAGATCGATCGCCATATCGCGACCAATGAATGTTGTTCTTGCGCTCATTTACTTCCCTTCGAAGAAGATTGCTATTTCACGGGCTGCTGACTCTGGTGAATCAGATCCGTGAACAAGATTTTGCTGAACTTTTGTACCTTGATCACGTGCAAGATCTCCACGAATTGTTCCAGGAGCTGCAACGGTTGGATCTGTTGCACCTGCAAGTGATCTGAAGCCTTCAATGACTCGTTGTCCCTCTGCAATGATTGCAACGATAGGACCTGAGAGCATAAATTCAACTAGCGGTTCAAAGAATGGCTTGCCTTGATGTTCTGCGTAATGACGTTCGAGAAGAGCGCGAACTGCCTGCATCATCTTGAGATCTGCAATGACATATCCCTTAGCTTCAATGCGGGAGATGATTTCACCAACAAGTCGACGTGAAACGCCGTCAGGCTTAACAAGGATGAGGGTTTGCTCGATTTTCACCGTGTCAGTCTATTAGGGTTTTGGAGGCCCTTGCGACAGCAAAGCTGCGCGGGCGGCCTCACCCTTACGCCCCACGATGATGGCGGCCACCCAGAGGGCCATGAAAATCAAATTCACGATCGCCATCGCCGGGACCACCACGCTGTAGGCCATCAGTGCGAACTGGAGAAGAGAACCGATAATCCAGCCGATTCTCTTTCTGAGTAATCCAATCGTCGCAATAGTCACGAGCATGAAAGCAAAGCCATAAATGATCGTCGCAGGTTCGTGAATATCTTTAGCAATGAGCATGGCAAAACCCATGACGAAAATTTCCATTGTTAGCACTGCGCTGCCAAGAACCTTCACTTGCCATCTCCCGCATTCTTCTTGAACTTCTTATTCAGATATGTGCGGGCTTCACCGACGGTAACAACCGAGCCAGTAACAACCACGCCAAGAGTTTCATCACTTAGGGGGCGCACTGCATCTTTAATAGCTTTATCCAGTGCGGCCTCAAGTGTTTCTGCAGAATAAACGCGATCGGCTCCGAATACGCTCACGGCAAGGGATTCGAGGTCGGCTACATCCATCGCCCGATGCGATGAGTTCTTAGTGACAATAATCGAATCCATAAACTTCTCGAAATTCTCTAGAATGCCACGTGCATCCTTATCGGCCATAACTCCGACGACACCAATGATTTCATCAAAGGCAAATTCGGCGGTGATTGTTTCAAGCAGAGCAACGCTTCCATCAGGGTTATGGGCGGCGTCCAAGATAAAGGTTGGATCTCGATGAATCACTTCGCAACGACCAGGCGAGCGAACATTGGCAAAACCTTCGCGCACTGCGTCAATATCTAGATCATTCTCACCAAAGAAAACTTCAACAGCCACAAGCGCGGCTGCAGCATTTGCTGCTTGGTGTTTGCCATGTAGTGGAATAAAGATGTCGTCATAGACGCCCTTGATTCCTTGGATCGTAACTAGCTGTCCACCAACTGCAACGGCGCGTGAGAGGACCGAGTATTCGACTCCTTCGCGAGCAACATCTGCCCCAACTTCAGCCGCCTTTCGCAGCAACTCGACAGCAACTTCTGGAGCTTGTTGTGCGAGAACGGCAAAGCCACCCTCTTTAATAATGCCTGCTTTAGTCTGTGCGATTTCAACCAAGGTATTTCCTAGGTATTCCATATGATCAAAACCAATTGGAGTAATCACACTGACATCGGCCTGAACAACATTTGTCGCATCCCACTGGCCGCCCATGCCGACTTCAATCACACCAATATCTATCGGGTGTTCGGCAAAAGCTGCAAAAGCTAGGGCCGTGATGGCTTCGAAGAAACTGATTGGATTCTCAAATTTAGAATCAATGAAGTCGAAGTAGGCAGCAATATCGTTGTAGGCAAATATCAATTCTTTAGGATCAATCGGTTCACCGTTAATCGCAATTCTTTCGCGATAGGTTTCCAAGTGAGGACTTGTGAAACGACCCGTGCGAAGCCCCATCGAGAAAAGCAATGAATCAATCATTCGTGATGTTGTGGTCTTGCCATTTGTTCCACCAACATGAATTGTTGGATATGAGAGCTGTGGCTCCCCAAGTGCATCGACGAGTGCGCTGATTCGTTCAAGAGTTGGTGCGATTCGATTTTCTGGCCAGCGCGCAAGAAGGGCAGCCTCTATCGCATCGATTCGTGCTTGATCTTCTGCTGAAATTTCGCTCATTTACTTCAATGCAGCTAGCGCTGCAGTTATCCGTTCAATTTCAGATGTTGTCTTTGCTAAACGCTCACGAATCTCAACAACGACCTCTGCAGGCGCCTTTGCCATAAATCCTTCATTACCGAGTTTAACTTCGGCTGTCTTTTGATCTTTCTGTGCGGTCGCTAAATCTTTCTCAAGGCGTGCACGTTCTGCAACCACATCGATTGATCCTGTGAGATCTAGTTCGATAGTAGTTCCCGCAATTTCAAGAGTTGCAGAGGGAGTGAAATCTGAATTCTCAATTTTGAGTAAGAATCGAAGTGCGCTCTCGTAGGAAACCACATCTTTATTCCCACTAAAGCGTCCAGGAATTTTCTGCGAAGGCTTTAGCCCTTGATCATTTCTAAATCGACGGACTTCTGTGACTACTTCTTGCAAAGAGGCAACTACTTTTTCAGCCTGCTTATCAACCTGGGATTTATTAGCAACAGGCCATTGAGCAGTCACTAAACTTTCACCGCCTGTCAGCGTGCACCATAGCTCCTCAGTAATAAATGGCATTACTGGGTGCAGAAGTCTCATGAGTTGATCAAGAACATGTCCCAGTACCCGCTGAGATGACGCCTTATCTGCCGACGCAAAGGTCTCTTTCGAGAGCTCGAGGTACCAGTCGCAGAGATCATCCCAAGCAAAGTGATAAATCAATTCACAGGCACGCGAGAACTCGTAGCTCTCAAGGAGTGAATCAGCCTCAGCAACAGTTTCGTTGAGGCGAGAAAGAATCCATCGATCGATATCGTTAAGTGAATCGAAGGCTGGCAAATCTCCGTTTACGTGCGCACCATTCATCATTGCAAAACGTGTTGCATTCCAAAGCTTGGTGGCAAAGTTTCGAGATCCACCAATCCAATCTTCGGCAAGTGCCTGATCAGTTCCAGGATTTGCTCCACGAGCCAGAGTGAAACGAAGAGCATCTGCGCCGTACTTATCCATAAATTCGATTGGATCAATCACGTTTCCGCGAGATTTCGACATCTTCTTGCCAAACTGATCGCGAACTAAACCGTGCAACATAATTGTTTTAAATGGCGGTACACCATCCATAGCAAAGATCGACATCATCATCATGCGTACTACCCAGAAAAAGAGGATGTCATAGCCGGTGACTAGAACGCTTGTTGGATAAAACTTTGCAAGGTCGGCCGATTTATCTGGCCATCCCATAGTTGAAAATGGCCACTGTCCAGAAGAGAACCAGGTATCAAGTACATCTGGATCT